>JACXTT010009127.1_pt1 | contig 13581 bp, 14 predicted proteins | sample 9270951 | NCBI WGS metagenome assembly JACXTT01 (sample SAMN15532306, study PRJNA645909) | rock metagenome | isolation source: weathered quartz diorite | place: Puerto Rico | collected 2017-06-21
ACATGCGGGCCCTGATCACGGCGGCGATCGCCGGAGCCACCAAGATCGAGATCCAGAAGGTCGATGGGCAGCCAGTTGCCCAGTCACCACTGCGGGCGCTGCTGCGCGAGGCGGGATTCTCATCGACGCCGCGGGGCTTGATCGCTTACGGAGCGTCCGGGTAACGGGCGCGAGCCCCGGCTAGGATTACAAGTTCCGTCGGGGAGTGGCGTAGCCCGGAAGCGCACCTGGCTGGGGGCCAGGGGGTCGCGGGTTCAAATCCCGCCTCCCCGACCAACTTTTCTGAATCATCCCCTTCCGCCGGCCCCGTCACCTTGACGCTCGCGGTGGAAGCGAAATTCGCCACAATCGGCGCAGGTGACGGTGCCGATGGTCGCGGGAACGGTGTTCGCAGCTGGGCTCGTTTCGGCGCGCGCCGGATGAACGCCTATGACGCAGCGGCCTGGCAGAGCTTCTATGTGACGGTCGGCGGCGCCGCGGCCGCCCTAACAGGCCTGCTCTTCGTGGCGATGTCACTTCACTCGAAAGCGATCATCGCCCACCCTCTTCATGGCACTCGCGCAGTGGGCACGTTGCTGTCCTTGATGACGCAGCTCTTCGTCGCTGGGACGGTCCTGATTCCACAGCCGACGATAGCCCTCGGCATCGAGGTCGAGGTCGCCGCCCTCGTTTCCGTCATCCAGACGGTGAGGGGAGTGGTGGTCACCCTTGGGACCGCCGAACGCAGGGTTAGATCGCGCATGAGAACTGCGATCGAAGCGATCGGCGCCGCGATCTGGATCGTGCTGTTCGTGGCATCAGGCATAAGCCTCATCGCGCACGCGGGCGGCGGGCTTTACCTGCTGGCGGCCGTGATGCCTTTCATGTTCGGTTGGAACGTCTACGTCGCGTGGGTGCTGATCACCGAGATCTCCGATTGACCGATTTGTGATGGCTCCGGTGCGGATTGAGGCGAAGACGTTGGGCGAGGCGTGGATCGCGATCGCAGCGGCGATCCTGAAAGGCGGTGTCCCAGGGAGTTGGGAAGGACTGCCAATCCTCGAGGTGTTCCGCGCCACGCTCGATGTGCATTCACCGACTGTCGACGACCCGATCGTTGCCAGGCACGGAGATCCAGAACGGCTGACCTGGATGCATGCGAACTTTGATGATCTCGCCCCGGTGGCAGAACTCGGTGACGCCGACAGCTACGCGACGCGCCTGCACGACTACGCCCATGCCGGTCGTGACCAGGTCCGCTGGGTCACCAACCGGCTGGCCGCCAACCCATGGGCGCGCGACGCAACGATCACTACGTTCCAGCCGCTGACCGACAGCGCCTACGTCCCGTGCATCAGCATGCTCGACTTCTGGCTCGCATCAGGTGAGCTGCAGCTGGCCGTCTACGCTCACTCCATTGACTTCGGCACGAAGGGCTACACCAACCTCATCGAGCTCGCGGCGATACAGACTCGCGTGGCCGGCGACCTCGGCGCCGAGGTCGGCACGCTCACGATGATCGTCAAGTCGGCGCACCTTTATGAGACTGAGCTTGACTTGATGCAACGCATCATCATGGCTGCAACCAAAGAGGGTCGATAGCTCCACCTAGACCGGCAGCGCCGCTGGTCGGATGTTCTGATTCAAGTGGAACGCGTTGTCGGGATCGTACCGACGCTTGAGGTCGGCGAGCTTGGCCAGCTTCCCTACCGAACACATGACTTGATTTGGGCTGCGAACTCATCGCTCGAGATGCTGAGGGTCCGGGGACAGCTACATCTACGTGTGGAGGGCGACTCCGGACGAGTGAGCGGCTGCCTCCCATTTCGCGACATCAACTCCCTTGGCAAGCAACCAGATGAGGAGCAGGACGATGGCGATGATCTGCGGCGCCTGGAGTATCCCGCCCGGGAGTGCTGGGAACAGCACGAAGGTGAACGTTCTCAGGACGAAACAGGCGCCACCGATGATCCATACGATGCCGAGCCACCGAGGCAGAAACTGCGACCGTAACATCAGGTATCCGATGCCGACAGAAGCTGCTCCGTAGAACGCGAGCGACATCGCTCCGCCGACTCCATACAGATTCAGTGACAGGAGCGTCAGGGTATTCAGCTGATCCGAGGAGAAAGCCTTCAGATAGGACTCGTTGGTAAGGAATAGAGATGGAGCGAAATAGAACGACTCTGCGAACGCAAACGTCGCGGTGGCCATGATCCGAGACACAACGACACCTATGGTCAGCACCTGATCGACCGGTCTCAGCAGCGCGAAAAAGACCGCGGTCAGCGCGGCGTCGCATAACCCTTCGACCAGGTAGCTGGCAAAGCCGAGCCGAAACACAGTGTCGGAAGTGAGGATGTGTCGGGCCGTGGTGGCGGCGTCACCGGGCGCAATGAGCTGTGAAGGGGCGAAACCTTCGCCGAACCCACCTGCGACGAGGGATACAGCGAACAGGACTCCCCCGATCCTCGTGTAGGTCTGTATGGACGACCGACGAGGCGTCATCGCGCTGCTCTCATGCGAAGCCTGATCAATTGTGATCCTCTAGGAAAAGTCCTTGAGCCGGCCCCAGTCTTGGGAAAGCGGCGCTTTCAGCCGGCAAAGCGTGACGGGTGCGCCCTGCTCGAGGCCGGCGACGTCGTAAGGCACGGTCAGTTGCGTGATCAGCGTGGGCGCGTCGCACATCCACTCGACCTCTAACGGCTGGTAGTCGACCATGATCGCTTCGGTGGCGGTCACGTGGTCGGGCAGCCAGTACCAGTCGCTCAATTGCGGACTGAAAGCCTGTGGCCGAGTCATCGAATCGTCGTACACGTCGAGCGCGCCAGGCACTCCGTAGTACGCGGAGATGATCACGGTGTTCGCGCGGTCAGATGCCGGCAGCCCGTCATAGATCGCGGTCACCTGCCTGGCCACATCGTCCCAGCCGACGCTGTCGGCAAACAGCTCGTTCATCGCATCGAGCTTCAGAGCGTGGATCCTGCTGGGCGGTGTGATCGGCAGCGTCAGCTGAGCGAACGTGAGCAATTGCAGCACCGCCGCCACCACCAGCGCGACCTGCGACCCGATGCGCAGGCGCGGCCGCTTGATGGCGGCGATGGCAACCAATCCCTGCGCCAGCACCACAGGCACCGTCCCGACGGCGTAGTACGACTTCCCGACGAACAGGAACAGGACGAGCGGCAGCGCGCACGCGATCCCGATCGGCCGCAGCCGCGCTGAGCGGAAGAGTGAGACAAAGCCGGCGGCCCACAAAGGAATAAGGAAGAAGAGGTAGACGCCGATCTCGATGAGAAAAGTCACCGGGCCGCCGCCCGAGCCGCGGTGGTTGGAGATGTAAGTCAGCGTCGGGAAGCCTTCGGCGACCTGCCACGCCACATTCGGCAGCCAGATCAAGAGCGCCAGCCCGACGGCGATCCATGGGTATCGCGTCCGAAGAGCCTTCCGCAGCTCAGGCGAGAGCAGGACCGCGACGCCGATGCTCGCGACCAGGCCCAGGATGGTGAATTTCATCTCCAGCCCGACCCCGAGCGCGACGCCGAGATAGATCCAGTAGCGCGGCCTGCAATCCACGACCAGGCACAGGAACCAGTAGAGGGCAACCATCCAGGTCGCCTCGTCGAAGGTCACGGTCTGAAAGACCCAGTTCGCGCCGAGGAAGTAGGGCGCCGTCACGGCGATCAGGAGTGCCAGCGCCTGCAGTCGCAGCGACCCGCCAAGGCGGCGCACGTACAGGCCGGACAGGACGACCATGAATCCGCCCACCAACGTCGGCAGCACGCGCAGCGCCCAGGGCGTTACGCCGAGGAGGTCGGTCTCCAGCCGGGCGAGCAGCGGCACGACCGGCGGGAAGTCCACGTAACCGAACGCCGGATGATGGCCGGAGTCCAGGTAGTAGAGCTCGTCCGTGTGAAACCCGAAGTTGCCGTTGGTGGCCAGGTGCAAGGCAACGACTGACACAGCCGCGGCGCCGTACAGCAGGATGGCGCCCGCCCCTGGCCCGATCCGCATCGCAGCTACGGTATGTGATCGATGGTGTTGCTGGCCGCCGACGCCCTGCTACCAAGTCGGATCCAGATGGCCTTCACGCTCGCCACGCACGTACTGCTCGTCCCACTCGGCGTCGCGCTGCCGTCACTGACCCTGCTGATGGAAGGCATCGGCATCTGGCGCAAGAACGCAACCGCTATCACCATCGCGCGCCGCTGGTCGGTCGTGATGGCCGTCCAGTTTGCGGTCGGGGCGGTCACCGGCACGATCCTCTCCTTCGAGTTCGGGATCCTCTGGCCGCGCATGATGGGCCGTTTCGGCTCCGCCTTTGGGCTGGGTTTCGCGATCGAGGGCCTCGCCTTTTTCATCGAGGCGATATTCATCGGCATCTACCTGTACGGCTGGCGCCGCCTGCCTCCAAAGGTGCACTTCCTCCTCGGCCTCACCCTGCCGCCCGCGGGCTTGCTGGGTGCGTTCGGCGTGCTCTCCGCCAACGCATGGATGAACACGCCGGGCGGGGTGACGCTCCAGGACGGCCGTGTGGTCGACGTCGACGTCCTGGCGGCGCTCTTTACGCGTGCCCTCGGGTATGAGTTCTGGCATTTCCTCATCGCGCTGTACATGACCGCCGGTTTCGTGGTCGCCTCGGTGTATGCGGTCGCATGGCTGCGCGGCCGGCGCGACCACTACCAGCGGCTGGCGTTCGCGGTGCCATTCACCGTCGCCGCGCTGCTGACCCCGGTGCAGCTGGTCGTAGGCGACCTCGCGGCACGCGCGCTCACCCAGGACCAGCCCGCCAAGTTCGCTGCCCTCGAGATCACATGGACGACCCGCGACAACAACCCCGAGGTCGTTGGCGGATTCATCGATTCGAACGGCGACATCCACCTCGGCCTCGCGATCCCGAGCCTCGATTCGATTCTTGTGGGCTACTCGCCGAGCACGGTGGTCAAAGGCATGACGAGCTATCCGGCGGACCGCCGGCCGAGCATCGTCGAAGCAAACATCACCCACCTGGCCTTCGACACGATGGTCGGGCTTGGCTCCGCCGGGGCCGCGCTGTCGGCCTGGTTTCTCTGGGTCGTCGCTCGCCGCCGCCGGCTGCCCGACGGCAAGTGGTTCTATCGCCTCGCCGCGCTTGCGGGCGCTGGCTCGTACGTCGCGGTCGAGGCCGGCTGGGTCGCGACCGAAGTCGGACGCCAACCCTGGATCGTGACCGGCGTGATGCGCGTTGCCGATGCCGTCACGGATGCGCCGGCCGCCTTCGTGTGGACGTCCCTCGCCACGCTGGTCGTGCTGTACGCCGTCATCGCGTACTTCTTCCTCACCTTGCTCGTCCGCCTCGCGCAGCGCTGGCGGCGCGAGGACTCGGATACAGCACTCGCACCCGAGGTCGGCGTGCCGTACGGACCGCGACCGAAGGTCGAATCGTGATTGCCAGCATCACCGCCTTCGTGCTGCTGCTGGCGATCACCGCGTACAGCACCGCGGGTGGCGTCGACTTTGGCGCCGGCATCTGGGATCTGCTCGCGGGGGGCGGTCCGAAGAGTCGCGAACCTCGCGCGCTCATCGACCACGCCATGGCGCCGGTGTGGGAGGTCAACAACGTCTGGCTGGCGCTGGGGATTGTTATTTGCTGGACGGGGTTTCCGATCCTGTTTCAGGATGTTTTCGCAAGCCTCTACCCACTGTTCACGCTCGCGCTCATCGGGCTCATCCTGCGCGGCGCATTCTTCGCTTTCCGGCATATCGCCGACAACCCCCGCGCGCACCGCACCGCCGACCTCGTCTTCGGCATCTCATCCGTACTGACGCCGTTCTTCTTCGCGGCGTGCCTCGGCGCGATCGCCGCGGGACTCGAGCCGCTCAGTCCCATGGCCATCGCGTTCGGGCTGGTCTCGCTCGCGGCCACGGCCTTCAGCGGCGCGTCGTTCCTGGTCGGCGACGCCCGCCGCTATGCCAAGCCGGAGCTGGTCGAATACTTCCGGCTTCGCGCGATCATCGCCGGCGTGGCGCTCATCGTAGTGGGCACCATGGCTCTTGGGGTGATCGCGTCTGAAGCGCCGAAGCTGTTCAGCGGCATGATCGCCGGCGCAGGTCTGCCCTTTGCGCTGGCAACCATGATCCTGACGCCGGTGACGATGTTCCTCCTCTGGCAGCGCATCTATCGCTGGTACCGCGTGCTCACGGTGGGGGCGGTCGGGTCGATGGCGTGGGCCTGGGGATTCGCTCAGTCGCCGTACTTGCTGCCGGGCCGGCTCACGATCGCGCAGGCGGCCGCGCCCGAGTCAACCCATGTCCTGCTGCTTGTTGTCGCCGTGGTGCTGGTGCTCGTGATAGTGCCGGCGATGGGATTGCTCTATTACCTCGACCAGCGCGGCGCGCTGGAATCACCGGAAGCCTGAAGCTTCGATCTCGTCCAGGTGCTCACCGCGGTGGTGGGCGCGCACGGGGTTGAGCGGGCTCGTCTCATCGAGCCCGGCCAGCAGCTGATCCGGCAGAGCGGCCATGAGGTCGTCCGTCTCCTCCGCGATGCTCACCGCCAGCTCGGCTAGAGCGCGTGGCGCGATCGCGTGGATCAGAGGGCGCGAGGAGTCGTTGATCCAGTCCACGTCCTCGGGCTCGTTCTCGGACGCGGTGAACGCCTCGCCACGCTCCAGCTTGCCGGCGAGGTAGAGCGCGCGACCGTCCCAGAACGCGATGTGGCCCAGCACACCGGCCACGCTCCAGTACTCGTTGACCATCTCGCCGAGCTGCCGGTCGCTCAAACGCGACACCAGTGCCCGCATCCGCTCGAGCTCACGCGCATTCGCCGCCACGAAAGAGCGATCCACGACGACCAGACTAAGCTGCGAGGGTTCAGCCATGCCGAAGGTGACCATGGTCGGCGCCGGCAGCGCCGTCTTCGCCCGCCAGATCATCACCGACGTTCTCGCGGTGGACGGACTTGACGAAGGTGTCTTCGCGCTCGTCGACATAGACGCGACGCGTCTCGAGCTGGCCAAAGCCATCTCCGAGAAGCTCGTCCAGCTCTCGGGCAAGAAGTGGAAGGTGGTGGCTTCGACGGACCGCCAGGACGTGCTGGCCGGGACCGACTTCGTCGTCAACTCAATTGAGGTGGCCGGCCTGCGGAACGTCCGCTCTGACTACGACATCCCACTCAAATTCGGCGTCGACCAGTGCATCGGCGACACCATCGGTCCGGGCGGCATCTTCAAAGCCCTCCGCACGGGGCCGGCGTGGCTCGAGATCGTGACGGACATCCAGCGCCTCGCGCCCAAGGCGATGATCCTCAACTACACCAACCCGATGTCGATCCTCACGCTGGCGGCCGCGCGGACGACCAGCCAGCCGGTGGTCGGGCTGTGCCACAGCGTGCAGGGCACATCCCGCCAGCTCGCCGAGTACCTTTCCATCCCTTACTCGGAGCTGAAGTGGCGATGCGCCGGCATCAACCACAATGCGTGGTTCACGACCCTCGAGCACAAGGGCGTCGACCAGTACCCACGCTTGCGCGAGCGGGCGAAAACGAAAGAGGTCTACGAGAAGGACCCGGTGCGCTTCGAGGTGATGCTCCACCTGGGTGCGTTCGTGACCGAGTCGAGCGGTCACTTCTCTGAGTACGTGCCGTACTTCCGCAAGCGACCCGACCTGGTCAAGAAGTACACCCGTGCCGGTTACCTCGGCGAGAGTGGCTTCTACGCCAACAACTGGCCGCGGTGGCGGCGCGAGAACGATGAGCGCATCCAGGGCATGCTCGACGGCACGGTCGACATCCCGCGCACCCGCAGCCACGAGTACGCGTCCTTCATCATCGAGGCGGTCGAGAAGGACCGGCCTACGAGCATCTGGGGCAACGTCACCAACTCACGCTCGATCGAGAACCTGCCTGAGGGCACCGTCGAGGTCGAGTGCAAGGTCGACCGCGGCGGGTTTCATCCGGTGCCGTTCGGCAAGCTGCCCGAGCAGTTGGCAGCCCTGAACCGCGCACACATGGCCGTCCACGAGCTAGTGGTCCAGGCGCTGCTCGAGCACGACAGGACTAAAGCGCTCTATGCCCTGTCGCTCGATCCCCTCACAGCCGCGGTGTGCTCGCTCGATGAGATCGAGAGGATGTTCGACGAAATGTGGCAGGCCGAGCGAGAGTTCCTTACGCCCTTCGAACACCGGGCGGCAGCCACATGACCCGTGGCGGCCCCGATGGCGGCGGTGACGACTGACTGACCGGCGCCCGGCCGCCTGGCGGCGCAGGTGAGCTCTGTCCGGTGATGCGCGAGTTGGGTACCACGGCGTTTGACGGTGGCGAGGCCGGACCAGTCCCGACCGCGTTCTTGGCCTTCACGGTGAAGGTGTACGAGGTGCCGTTGGCAAGCCCGTAGACCACGGCCGTCGTGGCGCCGCCCGCAGCCACGGCGCTGCCGCCTGGCGTGCCGGTGATTGTGTAGCCGGTGATCGGCTGGCCGCCGTCCGCCGGCGCGGTCCACGTGACAATCGCGCGCGCGTCGCCGGCCACCGCGGTCGGTGCTGCCGGCGCCGCAGGCGCAGTCCCAGCTTGCGCCGAGTTCGGGTCGACCATGAGGCTGCTTTCGTCTACCGCTTCGAACTCCGACGCCGGAATGGTCTTGAGCTGGGCGATCATCGTGTCGTAGGGCGAGTTGTTCCAGCCGGCGTCCTCGCTGCCCTGGAAATACCAGTCGGAACCGTTGTCGGCGACGATCAGGCCGTAGTGCTTGAAGGCGGTGAGCACGACTTGCGTCGCGCTGCTGAAAGACGATATGTCGAAAGTCTGCTTCAGGCGAAAGCGCGCGCCCATGGGCGGCAGGCTCGGGTCGTTGATGCCCGCGTGGTGGCGCGCCGGCCAGATGTAGGTGTCGTTGGTGTTGTGCACGGTGAAGCGGATAGCGTGGCCAATGAACCCCGCCTGCACCTCATCCAGGCGCACCAGCCCGGGGAAGATCGGCAGCCCCGCGGCATCGGCTGAGGTGAAGCCGGCCGTGCGCAGTGCGTCGGAGTTGAGGTCGAAGATCGCGCCCGACCCGGCGTGATTGTGTGCGATGTCGGTCGCGAACGTCTCGTAAAGCGTGCAGGTGTTCTTGTTGATCGAGAGCATGTGTGAGTCGGTCGGGCCTTCGATCGCCAGGTCGTTGCCCCACGGATACGGCGCGATGTCACTTTCGCCTGCGTAAAGGAAACTCGGCGTGACGGTGGCGTGGCTGTTGCTGACCACGTTGAACGGAATGCCATAGGGCGGCCCGCCGAAGTCGGGGTGGAGCAGACGGCCCGAGCCGCCGCCAGTCGAGTTGATCCAGGTCGTGCTATTCGAGTTGACCGGCAGGGTCGAGATGTCTGTGTTCCAGATGTTGTCGGCGGGGAACACGTTGCAGGAGGTGCCGGGCACGGCCGCAGCTTCGGCGACCGGCGTCGTGAAAACGGCCGGAAGCAGGAGTGCACCGAGCGCGACGAGGATCCTGGCTTTCATCGCCGGTAGGGACAACGCGGCAAGGCCGCGGTTCTTACGCTGCCGCCCGGCTGAAGGCCCTCGCTCCCAACACGACCGCGACCAGGCAGAGCACCGCCATGATGGCCACGCCTTTGACCACGCTGGGGTCGCTCAGGTTCGCCAGGAATACGGCGCGTGCCGCATCGACCGCGTACGAAAGCGGATTGATGGCCGCGATGGTTTTCAGCCACTGCGGCGCAAAGCTGAGCGGCAGGAGCACCCCGGACGTCAGGAGCAGAGGCAGGGTGGATGTGAAGATCAGCGGCGCGTAGCTGTCCTCGCTGCGAAGCCAAAGCGCGACCGCGTATGCGACTGAAGCGGTGAGCAGCCCGATCAACGCGATCAGCGCCAGCACCACGACCACGCCGACCGGGTTGATGCTCAGCCCGAACGGCAGCGCCAGCAGGATGAGGATGAGCGACTGGACGAGGATCGAGACGATGTCGCGCATCGCGCGGCCAAGCAGCAGCGCCACGCGGCTTACGGGAGTGACCCGGAGGCGTTCGATCACGCCGAAGCGCAGCTCGGAGATGAGGCTGAAGCCCACGCCCGCGGCGCCGAACATGCCGAGCTGGACCAGCAGCCCCGGGACGAACACGTTGTACGCGCCGCCACGAGGGAACCCTGGGAAGTTGGCCATCGGCTTGAGGAGCGGGGCGAAGAGGAGGAGGTACAGCAGCGGCTGCACGACGCCGATGATCACCCAGGCAGGGTTGCGGATCAGCAGTCCGAAGTAGCGTCCGAACACGAGCCAGGTGTCGCGCAGCAGTTTCACGCGTTGCTCGCTTCGCGCAGGAAACGGCCGGTCTGGCGCAGAAAGACGTCGTCCAAGCTCGGGCGGTGCAGCTCCATCGTGAGCAGCTGCATGGCGTTGGCGTCGAGCAGCCGCAGGATCGCCGGCATCGCCACCTCGCCCTGGTCGACATAGAGGCGCACCAGCCCATCCTCGGCAGCCGCTTCGCGGACAAACGGCTGCGTCTTCAGCAAGTCGAGCGCGGCGACCTGGCGATCGCCTGCGACGCTGAGCGTGACAACATCGCCCGCGACCGCCCGCTTGAGCTCTTCTGGTGTGCCCTCGGCCACGATCTTGCCGTGGTCGATGATCGCGATCCGGTCGCACAGTGCGTCAGCCTCATCGAGGTAGTGCGTGGTGAGGAACACTGTGATGCCGCGTTCGTGCATCGACCGCACCTCATCCCACACGCGCGCTCGGCTTTGCGGATCCAATCCGGTGGTGGGCTCGTCGAGGAACAGGAGCTGCGGCTCGTGCATCAGACCGAGACCAATATCGAGGCGGCGCTTCTGCCCGCCGGAGTACGTGCCGACCTTCCGGTCCGCGCACGATTCGAGCTCCAGCTTTTCGATCAGCTCGGCCGCCCGCATCTGCGCTTCATCGGCGGACATGCTGTACAGCCGGCCCTGGAAGACGAGCTCACGCCGGCCAGTGATCTCGCGGTCGGACCCGCCTTGCTGGCCGACGTATCCGATGCGCTCGCGCACACGGTCTTGCTGCGTGAGCAAGTCGCAGCCGGCGACGCGCGCAGTGCCGCCGGTCGGTTCCAGCAAGGTCGAAAGCATCCGCAGCGTCGTCGTCTTGCCGGCGCCGTTCGGTCCGAGAAAGCCAAAGATCTCTCCTGGCCGCACCACAAGGTCGACACCGGCCACGGCCTCGACCGCGCGCTTGCCCGCATTGAACACGCGCCGAAGTCCGTGCGTCTCGATGACGTTGGTTGCCTCGGCCCCCATCACAGGGCCATTATCGCGACCGCCCGGAAGTCCCCTCCACCAGGTAAGTCCAGAACTGCTCGAGGGTTGGGCCGCCCTGCGCGTTGCGCCTGATGGCGAAGATCTCGCGGACCGTTGATGCCATCGGGAGGCGTTTCAGCCTGCCGGATTTGAGGTCTGCCTCGACCGCCTGCAGCGGCAGCGCAGCGTAACCAAGGCCGGCGAGCGCGGCCGCGCGCACGTACTCGGGGTGCCCGAGGTTCATGATCTCCGAGCGGTCGTAAGCATCCCCGATCATCTCGCGCACGTTGCTCTCTGCCGACCACATGCGCCCACGGCCGAGGTATCGATGACCTGACAGCTGCACGCTGGTGACTCGTCTATGCCGGGCCAGCGGATGACCCGGGTGCACCACCAGGACGAGCTCGTCGTGCGCCACGACCACGCTGACAAGCTCGGGCAGAGGCCGGCCCTCGATGAGCGCGCAGTCGAGCGCACCGGCCAGCACCAGCTTGTTGACCTCGGCTGACGGCTCCACCGTCACGCTCATCGCGACCTTCGAGTAGCGCCGCTCGAACGCAGCGAGCTTCCGCGGCAGGTAGAACGTCGCGCACGTCGGGCTGGCGCCGACGTGCAGCGATCCGGCGGCGAGCGCCTGGAGGTCGCGCGCAGCCTCTTCAACGCCCTGGAAGCTGCGCAGGGCCGCGCGGCAGCTGGTCGCCAGAGACCGGCCGGCGTCGGTGAGCCGGATGCCCCGGCCGTCGCGTTCCAGCAACCGCAAACCAAGGGCCCGCTCGAAGTTGTGGATCTGCTGCGTGACCGCGCCCTGGGTGAGGTTCAGGGACACTGCCGCCCGCGACACATGAACGTGGTCGGCAACCGCCAGGAAGGACCGGACCTGTTCGATGGTGAAGGCTGGTTTCGACATCGAGCCCGAATATTAGTTCACCTAATGGAAACCATTAGAAATCATCGCAACGCTCAGGCGTACTGACGTCCATTCCAGCGTCCTTTAGGTACCGTTTAGGCCACGCTCTGATCAAGGGAGGTGATGAGCAAAGTGTTGTCGAGTCGTCCCGGTCGTGCGTCTCAGCGCGGCCAGGGCATGGTGGAGTACGCCCTGATCCTGGTTCTCGTTTCGATCGTCGTCATCGTGATTCTCTTAACCATGGGGAACCAGATCCAGAACGTCTTTTCCAACATCGTCGCCGCGCTCGGCTGACGTGGCTTGGGGTGGGCCGGGCCGCGCGTAGGCGCCGCCCGGTCACGCCCACTCTTAACCTCGTCCGGATGACGGCTTAACCCCGTCTCGGTAGCCTGCTGAGCAGGTGATATCCAGGCTCGTCGAGATCCTGCAGCCGCTCAGCGCCCGGGCGGACCAGCTCGGCTCGATGCCGCTCTTCGACGGCTTCCGCTGGACAGACCTGGAAGACCTCGCCGCCAACCTCGACGAGGTGCACGTGCCGCGCGGCACCCGGATGACCGTGCAGGGGCGCCTGGATGCCAGGTTCTGGCTGATCGTCGACGGGGAGGCGCTGGTCTCCGCGGATGCCAGGCCACTTCGTGTAGCCGGTCACGGCGACCCGGTGGGCCTGTCGGGGGTCCTGTACGGCATCCGCTCGCCGGAAACCACAATCGCCCTCGCCCCGATTCGGGCCCTGACCGCTGGCCCCCGGCAATTCCAGGAGCTGATCGCCGCGCACCCGCTCCGGCAGCGGCTGACCGCCCTCGCGGGGGATCACCTGCGCCACCGGAGGCCCTGGCAGCCGCGACCTGGACGAGATCGCTAAACCTCGAACCAAGGTCGCATCCCCAACGGGTACTCTTGGGTCCGTGGCGCTGGGAGCGAGGGCAGACGAGGAGCAGGCCGGCTCAGTTGTAGGTTCGGAAACGCCGCGTTTCCTGAACCGGGAGCTGTCGCGCCTGGACTTCGACGAGCGCGTCCTGGCCATGGCCGAGGACCCCCAGCTGCCCATCCTCGAGCGGGTTCGGTTCCTCGCCATCTTCAGCCAGAACCTCGATGACTTCTTTCAGGTCCGCGTTGCGGGCCTCAAAGAACAGGTGCTGGCCGCCGTGGCCATGGCCTCGCCAGACGGCATGTCGCCGCTCGAGCAGCTGCGCGCCATCCGCACACGGGTCGAGATCCTGGTCCAGCGCCAGATGGGCATCTTCAACCACGAGCTCATGCCGGCGCTGGCATCGGCCGGGATCACGGTCGTGCGGGGCCAGGACGTGACCAAGAAGGAGCTGAGCCAGCTCCACAGTGTCTTCCGGCAGCAGATCTTCCCGGTGCTGACGCCGCTCGCGGTCGATCCCGCGCACCCGTTCCCGTACATCTCGCACCTGTCGCTGAACCTGGCCGTGATCGTGCGCGACCAGCAGCG
>JACXTT010009128.1_pt1 | contig 13581 bp, 11 predicted proteins | sample 9270951 | NCBI WGS metagenome assembly JACXTT01 (sample SAMN15532306, study PRJNA645909) | rock metagenome | isolation source: weathered quartz diorite | place: Puerto Rico | collected 2017-06-21
CCATCAAGGTGAAATCTGTCATCGCAGGAGAGTAAACAGCACCGCCTGCGCAGGGTCCCATGATCGCGCTAATTTGAGGGATAACGCCCGAGGCCAAAACGTTTCGGAAGAATATCTCTGCGTAGCCACCTAGGCTGACTACGCCTTCCTGTATTCTTGCGCCCCCGGAGTCATTTAGACCAATAACTGGACAACCCGTCTTCAGTGCCATGTCCATAATCTTCGTCACCTTCTTGGCGAACATGTCACCCAGACTCCCACCGAACACCGTGAAATCGTGAGAGAACAAGTAGACCTGCCGACCGTTTATCATTCCGTATCCAGTGATTACCCCGTCGCCCAAGTTTCGCTTGTCCATCATGCCGAAGTCGCGAGTCTGATGAAGAACAAACCGATCTATCTCTACGAAGCTATCATGGTCGACTAGAGCTTCGATCCTCTCACGAGCGGTCATCTTGCCTTTGGAGTGCTGTTCCGCATTTTTCTCCACGCCACCGCCCATGCGTGCCTTGGCTCTTACTTCTTCCAGCTGTTGCAAACGCTCTTTCATGCTCATTGAAGTCGCGGGATTCGAACATTCCCTGACCGTATAAGACTAGAGTCGGAATCACGTATCAGGAGAAGTGAAGTGATCCTTCTGGTATCTCGAGTGTGTTCCCTTTGGAGGTCTTGACACTGAGGCAGCCGCTTGGGCTAATCCCGGTCGAAATTCCCGAGATTGAACCTTCAGAACGGACGACGGTTACTGGCTTTGATCTGTGTACGCAATTCTCCCACCACTCTCGAAGTATCTTTTCTTTGTTGTGGATGTCAGGGTATGAGGACTCGAGGTCTTCCAGAAGAGTAGCGAGAATTACGTCCCGGTTGAAAGGTCGGCCCGTGATGTTGAAAGTGGATGTCGCGCCTTGCATCAGCGACGAAGAATGAACGTTCAAGTTGATGCCAACTCCTGCCACAGCGAATTCGATCCTTGCTCCCACCAACCTTCCCTCAACGAGTATCCCTCCAACTTTGAGACCGTCCAAGATCAAATCGTTGGGCCACTTCACTCTTACTCGCGTCCCGATCGCCCGCTCCAGCGCACGCCTGGCCGAATTAGCCACAAAAAACTGAATCACGGGCAGGTTTACGGACGTTATGTTTGGCCTGAGCACGATCGAGCACCAAAGACCTCCACGTGGAGAATCCCAAAACTTACCACTCCTGCCTCGCCCGGCAGTTTGTTCATCGGCCACAACGACTGTCCATTCAAGGCAACCATTCTCTGCCAGCTTCAAGGCTTCGGCGTTTGTCGATCCTACTCTTTTGTGGCGAACTGTGTGCATTGACATACTCACCCTTTCCTGATTAGTGGTCAGGCGGCTAATCCCAAGACTAGCAGTTGGTTGATAGCGGTTTTAGGCCTTCCGGAAATGGAACCCATTTCGTGTATATGTTATCCGCAAAATTTAACGTTCTCATCTCCACGGTCAACCCACCTTCCTCTTCTTGATCCCGGAATTCCAAGACTATGTCGGCGAACCTCTTCACCATCTCGACAACCGATCGATCGTGAATATCTTCCTTTATTACTAGAACTGCGGTTCGCTTCTTCATTCTGATTCTGGATGCCAACTGGCAGAGGAAGCTGTAGAAACTCTCAGGTGAGGTCGAGCTCTTTATGATGTTGTCAAGGAAGTCGCCGATTATGACCTGCTTCGACTCGACGTTCGCGGCTTGCTCAATGAAGAGGTTAACTTCGAGTATGTTGTCGGGGGAAATAACTTGTGCTGTCCCGGGTACAGATTGGGATTGGACATTCCCATCGACGAAAGTGACCCAGCCAACCCGAGCGTTGATTGGTATCGATCTTAGGTCTTCAGGTGCTGTAGGTCCGAGAACCAAAACCGGAGGTTGCTCGACTTCGCCAATCACATCATTCAGCAATCGGGAAATCGTTTCCCGAACACTTACGTTGCCTCTCACGCACGCAATAACTAGCCGATATTGATCGAGTGCACCTCGTGTAAGGAGAGTCGCAGGTGTCATGCGTAGGTTCGTTCGAAGTCTATCAGATAACTCCGCCTTGGTCGCCATGTTTTCAACCGTTTTTAGGAGGAAGCTACCTTTTTTAGGTAATATAGATATAAGCTTTCCTCTTATTTACTAGAAAAGGTAGAATCTGGAAGAGGGCCTGCGACTATAGAAATGCTGAGAGGGTTGACTTGCAGGTCAGTTTGGCGCTGGGCCCGACATTCTTGGCATCGGTCCCGGAGAACCCGGCGCCTGTCCCGAGGGTCGCGCTTCAAGCTGACTAATTACCAGGAGAAGGCTCCTAATTTCATCGATGCTTCGCAGATTGCGAGTTAGCTGATTCCGATATTCCTCCCGTTGAGACTTGTATTCTTGATCCGACACCTCTCCAGAGTTGAATCTGCTCTCGAGGAGCAGAAGATTCTGAGGAGTGTTAGTGACTTGATCTCTAAGATCGCGTACCCGCTGAGTTAGCGTCTCGCCAAGTTGCGCCATCTTTTCGGCCATCGCCCTGTTGGCGCGGTTCAATTCATCTTTCAGCATGCTAAGTCTTTGGCGGAAGCCGTTGATCTCGGTAACCACTTTTTCTATTGGAACTTCGCTCATTTGGAGCCCCTGTAATCGAGCAAACCCTCACAAGGAGCACGCCCAGTTTACGTATGTTGTAACTAGCAGCAGGTTCTAGGAGTACACGAAAGGCGCGCCTTCTGAATTCTCGAAAGGTTCCCGGAGAGCTGAACGAGGATTGATTACTTTTCTTCCGGTTCGGTCGTTCTGGCTTGGCTTGTAGTGCTTGGCGACCCTGAGGTTGTAGCAGAAGCTAGTTCAGTCTCCAGGGGCGCAGGAGGCGGAGTCGTAGCCATGGTCCAACCTATCCATCCGGTGATTCCAAGAATCGCAAGAACTGCGAGCACAACTGGAATCTCTATTAGAATTAGTGTAAAGCCAGCGTAGATTCCGTAGAGATAGAGAAACGCTATCGCGACCGAGACCACTAATATCAGCGCGCCATAAGACTGATCTTTCGTCATTTCTTTATCGATGCTTCCTTGTGTGTTTGCTCATGTTGGTCTGATATAAATGAATTCCCTGTTTTATCAAGTAGGACTCAAACCCTCTTGTACCCAGGTCTCTGAGACAAGAGCTTTGGTAGGTTCAATTCTCGATACGGATAGCCATCTGTCTTCGAATGCATAAGTTCGACCAATTCCTCAAATGACATAACGTGGTCCTTTCCCTCTTGGCGCGACCGCACTGACAATCTGTCCGATTTCACCTCCTTTCCGCCGAAGGTCAATATGTATGGGACCCAGCTAAGTTCTGCCTCTCTGATGCGGCTTTGGACCGTGTCGTCTCTTTCGTCAAGATCGGCCCGTATTCCTGAATCTTGCAATCGATCGACTAACTTCTTGGATTCATCAATGAACTGTTGGCCGACGGGTATTACTCTCGCTTGAACGGGTGAGATCCATATTGGCAACATCGGTTTTCTCCCTTGTTTTTCCATCCTTATGGCAGAGTCAAGCAGTGTGAACAGGTATCTTTCCAGGCCTCCGAGAACCGCGGTATGGATGATCACGGGGAATTGTTTCTGGCCTTTCTCATCATCGTAGCTTATTCCGAAACGCTTGGCGTTGCCTACGTCGATCTGGAAGGTACCTATCTCGCGCGGACGGTCGAGATCGTCGATTATGTTGTATTCGACGTTTAGAACCCAGTAATAATGGCCTTCAGGTACGAAGTTTACCAGGATCGGTTTCTTTTCTACAGCTGCTAGCTCTACGAATACCTCCTTATGTTCATTGTAGAAAGAACGAGTGGTGTTGTAGAGGCTGACGTATTCTCGATCGAGTTTCCTAATCTCCTCGTAGATTCGGTCGTGGACTTTGCGGCCGAGGTCGATCGCTTCAGCGACGCTCCGGAGGTAAATGTGAAGATCTGGCATCAGAAATTTTCGGAGTCGGAAAGAGAGCAATAGTTCACCGCTTTGTTCCAGACGATAGCTGTCAGCGATCTCGAATGTTCCGAACGGGAGCGTTCTATAGCTCAGGGTCCAATCTTTTACCATCGAGAATTGTTGGAAGCAAGCTGCATATCTGAGGACGAAGTTCCTTTCGTCAACTTTGACTTCGTAGGCCCGGCTTCCGAACAATTGTAGATGCTCCTTGATGGGCTGAATTGACACATCGAACATGTTGGTTCCTTTGACGTTAAGGATAGGAATTCCAATTTTCCTTACCACTTGATTCGCGTAATCGCTAAGCAGGTCAAGCATAAGGCTGGCTTCAGGGCCGAACCTCATTTGCCCAACGTCTGCGTATGGCTCCCATTCTATTCCGAAACGCCTTGCGTAGTCGAGAAACTTGGGTTCCCCGCCAATAAGCCCCTTCTTCAGAGCCTCCTTTTCAACAAGAGACTGAAATTCCTCCATCCCCGATCGATACCCAAAGTGTTCCGGACTGTGAAGACTTCCGTCCGTGTCCATCACCATGTACTCTGTTTTCATCGGCGTGCCCGTCTTCGACGCAGGTTGTTCCTCTACGGTGATAGTTCGCGACAATTCAGAGAGTGGGTGACCTTTCGCGGTCATCGTGAAACTCTTGTACCATCCGAATGGGCTGCGTTTCACTTCGTAACCTTTCGCGGCAAGTTCCTTTTCGAGTCCCGTGAGTATGCTGATGGCTGGGTCTCTGGGTGCTAACTTTGTCGAAAGGTGTGCGTATGGGTAGATCATCACCTTCTTGGCCTTAAGCCATCCAAGGACTTCTTCTATTGAAGAAGAAGCATTGGATATAATGCGATCAGGAGCCTGCTCGTCGCCTTTCTCTACGGTGCAGAAGACAACAAGCCCATCCTCAAGCACTCCTCTCCTTCTAAAATCATCGAGGGGCTCCGGTACCTTGACTGCTTTTTCGCGTGCCTCGTACTCGAATTTGTCAGCATGCACCAACAGGAGCCTCATCCCGTTAGCCTCCATCGTTCAACCTCTCGGTCCTTCCTCAACTTCTTCTTCATCTCGCGATAATGATTCTTACAGAGATATGCACGTCCACGGCCTGATACCTTCAAGCCGGCTTTCGAAACTTCTTCAGATGATATTGATCTCACTGCATCGTTAGCGCAACCCGTTACGGTGCATTTCACACCTTTGCTGATTTTTCCCATTGGATCTGTCTGGTCTAAAGTCTTACCGGAGTGATGTAGATAGACTTTGGCGATTGTGGATGGTTGTTGGTGATAATCTCTAATAGCCATTGCCGCAGGTTGTCGATCTAGCCTAATGCTGTCAAGGATTCAGGGGTACGTGGAAGGATTCTTTGCCTCGTCTGCGGGTGCGTTCCATGCTGCCGGCTTTTCGCCGAACAGGATCACCTTTCTCGGCTTCGTCTTCATTCTCGGCTCCGCGCTGTTCTACGCACTGGGGCTGTCACAATTGTCCTACTGGGCTATTGCAGTAGTTTTGCTTCTTGCCGCGGCCTACCTTGACGCGATCGACGGTGCGATGGCTCGACGCTACAAACACGTTTCAAGAGTCGGAGGGGTTTTGGATAGTGTTCTGGATCGGCTCGGTGAGATCTTTCTCTATTCGGCATTCGCCCTTGGTGGTCTGACAAGCTTCCCAATTGTAATTTGGGCACTCTCTGCTTCGTTGATGGTGAGTTATGTTCGGGCAAGAGTTGAAGTTGAAGGAGTTACACTGAAGGGTGTCGGAATAGCCGAGAGACCCGAAAGAATTCTCGTAGTGCTAGTCGCTACACTAGCTTTCCCATCTTATCATGAGAGTATTTCATGGGGCACCTTGTTGGTGGCCGTTCTCTCAACCGTGACAGTGATTCAGCGAATCTACGGGGCCTGGAAAGTGTTGGTTAATCGATAGTGAACTAAAACCGTCTCTCTTCTCTGGATCTGACCTTGGATACGCCAAAGTGAACGGCACACGAGACGCAGAGATTCTTCATCACTCTCTGCCGAGCAATGTACGCTCCATGGGCCCGAAGCTCCTTTGCCAATGATGGTTCCACCAGAGATACCCAGCTCGTGACCCGCTTCACCTTATCTCGGGGAGTAAGCATTCCGCAATTGGCGCACTGAACCAGTTCGCTTCTTCCCTTTCCACCTTTGCTGCGTCCCCTAGACCGTCGTTTCTTTGTCATCTAGATTTTTTCCTATGATCAATCTAATGAATAGGCTTAGTACTAATGTCTTCTTCTCCCGAACCGAGTCCAAGACTTGAAGCTAGTATCAATCGGAAACTTAACCATAGACGAAATCGTTTCCGATTCAGGACCTAGATGGTTCGCTCCTGGTGGATCTGCGTTCTATTCTTCCGTTACGGCTTCGATCTTGGGTGCGGACGCCGGTACCGTCTCATCGATCGGACTGGATTACCCTCAAGACGTTCTCGATTGGATGACTCAGAAGAAGGTCAATCTCAGAAGGATTCAAAAGAGCAATTTTGGATCCACTCGATTTCGGCTTCTGTACGGGCGGAGAAGCCGCAAAGTGAGACTTCTCAACCGAGGTCCCAGAATCTCGAATGCGAGGCCTATCGGGAATCATGATATTATCCACCTAGGTCCAGTCTATCATGAGATCGATCTGGACATCGCAGCCGCAGCAAGGCGAAAGTGCGCGTTTCTCTCACTAGACGTGCAAGGTCTCCTTAGAATGACTGGGGCAGGAGGGAAAGTCAATCTTTGCAAAAAGAACCTAGACGACTTTCTCGGTTTGTGCGACGCTGTAAAAGGTTCCCAGCAAGAAGCGCGGTTTCTAACATCCACAAAGGATCCTATCAATATGGTTTCGGAACTTCGTAAGAAGGGGCCCAAGTTTGCGATAGTGACCCTGGGGGCGAAAGGTGCGATACTCGGATCTCCGCAAGGAATCTTCAAGGTGCCTGCGTATCCAGAAACTAGTCAGTTGGACCCAACGGGCGCGGGTGATGTCATGATTGGGGGTTGGCTAGTTGCTTTTTGGAGGACTAAAGACCCTGGCTGGGCTTGCGCAGTCGGAAACGCGTTTGCCTCGTTAATAGTTCGGCATTCCAGCAGAGCTAAATTTCGAATATCTAGGAAGGAGTTGTTTCGGAGGGCCGCTTGGGTCTATCGTCGAGTCTTGGTTGACCCGGACCGCTAACAAATATCGAATTATTCCGTATACCTAAGAGCTTCCGCCGGCGGTATTCCCGCAGCTCTTCTACTAGAGCCTAGGGTTGCGAGAACAGATAGGCCGTAACTGAAGGCTATGATCTCGAGAAGTGATACCCATGGGATGACGAAGCTGACGCCGGACCCAGGGCTAGTGGCTATTGCATAGCCCAAGTCTATTCCGAGGACTATACCGATCAAAATTCCTAGAAGCGCGACGTACGTGTTTTCCAAGAGAAAGGCGGCTAGTATCATCCTCTTCCTGAAGCCTATCGCGCGGAGTACTCCTATCTCCTTCCTTCTCTCCACTACAGCTCTTATCGAGATTATTCCCAGGCCTGCTATTCCGACCACAAGGCCAAGCGCGAGGAATGCTTCGAAGACCCCCAGAAACGCTTGGCCGATTTGTATGAGGTCGCCGATTACGACGGCTATGTTGACCGTTGCCAAGCCGAGTCGAATGAAATCTCTTTTCATGGTATTGGCAACGGTGGCAGGGTCTGTACCCCTCGCGACTTTCACGAGGGCGAACTGTCCCGATCCAACGCGGAAGCTATTCCATAGAAGTTCACTTGTACTAACGAAACCCCCGCCAAATAGAAAACTGCTCATTACTCCGGCAACCGTAACTTTGATAGAGATTACGGGTTGTCCGCGGCCGAATGTCCAGTAGATTTGGAGCTGATCTCCCGCAATGGGAGTTTGAGCCGTTGTAGGAGGCCCTCGCGTGTTTACCTGCCCAGACGCCCATACTACTGTGGATGAGTTTTCGGTAACCGCGTTCCACACATCTGTCGCAGTCTTGTAATTTCCCGCCATCTGTACCATGTTGAAAGTGTTGGTGGTGAAGAAGTTGCTCTGGAGGGGAGCGTTTGGGTCCGCTCCGAACGCGGACACCGCGCTGAGATCTATCCCCGAGGTGATGTCGCGAACGGTGACCTCGGTTGAGTTGAATGGGACTACGGCGGCTAGCTTCCCGGTCAGACTGGGATCAGCCATCATTTGAGTAGCAAGGTTTGCGACGGGAACCGTTGTCGTCGCCACGATGTCATATCCGCCTGAGTTCTGTGCGACTATTTTGTCGAGCGCGGCGTTCTGCTCTGCGGTGAGGAATGCGATTGTGGTCACGGAAAGCAATACCAGTGCGAACATAGCTACCGTAGCTCCAGTCCTGAATCTCTTGTTGCCCGGGTAGGAGAGAGCGGTCTTGAAGATGACAGTAAGCCTCTTGCGGCCCTGATAGAAGACGCGGAGCGTCATCAAAATCACATCTGTGTTGTAGAGCGCAAGCAGGATCGCGCCCGCCACCATGAGCATCCCTCCGACGATCAGGATCTCGGGGCCGAAGCTGTAGTTCTGGATGATGCTGCTGTTGAAAGAGAAGCTGGGAACCCCCCATTGAACAAGAAGTGCTATGCCTGTGATCGTGAAAGCGTAGCGGTTCAAGAGAAACCTGGCGAGCATCAGCCCTAACCCAAAGATTACCAGGCTTGGCCCCACAAGAGCTTCGATCGCAGATTTGGCCGCAAATGAGGCTTGGAAGGTGATAACGCCCATTATCGAGGAAGCGACGCCGACAAAGAAGAGTTTCGTGTACGTTCTCACACCCTTAGGAGGCTCTGGAATGTCTCGGACTGCCCGGATAATGTTAAGTCGGCTGACGCGCCACGAAGTCAATAGGATAGTGAGATAGGTGATGAGGAGGCCTTCGGTAAAGGCCGTGAAGAGACTAGCTGGGGTGAATGTGAAACTGTCGAGAACTTGGGCTAGACTGACTGGAAAGAAATTACTGATAATTCTTCCGAAGGCATAGAGTATTCCGTACGCTATTCCGATTCCGACGAATATCCCGATGAGAGAGGCACTGGCAGCGTAGAGGGTGCCTTCGAAAAGAAACAGTTTTGTCAACTGACCTCTCTTCATTCCCACGGCACGGGCCATGCCCATCTCTGATTTCCGCTCCTCGGCTAGCATGATGAACATGTTAATGATCAGTACAACGCCTGCTAGGATTGTGATTGTGCTTAAGACTGAGAATAGATTCGACAGGCTCTGGGCCCCGGTTGTGGCATTGTTGACTGAAACCATCTTCGATCCGTAGGCGCAAAGAAACGTTGTGGAATTGCCCGGCACGGTAGGGCCCGTCTTGCATGCGAAAGCAGGCGGTGTTTGTTGGAGAGTGTTCAGGGTCTGGTTGGCTGCCAATCCTACAGTAGACGTATACTGGATGGAGTCCTTCAGTCCGCCGATATTTGTTATCGCAATGTAGTCCACAGAGCCGGGTTGGAGAGTGAGTGTTTGGGCCGTGTTCATAGTTACGAAGATATTGTCTCCTTGGGAGAAGTCGCCCCTAGCGTCCGAGGCAGCAATACCAACGATCTCAACGGAGACGAACAACGTCGAATTGACGGGCGAGAGTATTTTCAGTTGCTGTCCGAGGGTGGCGTTGAGGTCTCGCGCCGCTCTGTCGTTGATGATTGTTTGGTTGTCTGTGATTGTGGACTGGATTACTAATCCATCAGTTGTATGAAAGTTGCCGAGAACTCGCGAGGCGTTTGTGTATTCCCCGATAAGGGTGGCCTGAGACTGGAAGACGCCGTTCGCGGTGTTAATTGCAGGGACGGCGCTAAGAATTTCAGGGGTCACCCCTCGCAAATACGGGCTAACTGAAGGATTATTCGAGAGACTCTGAGAGAGGTCGTGGGCTATGCTGATGTTGAAGAATTGAAATCCGGTCGTGGTTTGAGTATAGACGACTTCGTCAGCGTAGCCATAACCGCTGTAAGCGCCTCGCGTGAATAAGTTACTGAGGGTGTCTCCCGTGACGAGGGATCCGGAGATCATCGCCGTGCCTATCATTAAGCCCGCGATAACGATTGCCATGCTCGTCTTTCTTCGCGCGAAGTTTCTGATGCTCATACGAACTGTGATTCTATCACTGGCCATCATCCCGAGAGTGAGAAGGATGAAAGTTACTAAAACGTACACTTCGAGGACTATCAGCGAGCTTCCGAAGATCTGGCTGAAGACGCTGAGCCAGAGTATTAACGCGATGATGGCGGCGATTATCGGAGAAAGACCGCGGACTCGACGAATTGCGCGAGCAGTCCTTCCTCTAGGCTTGAAGCTTGAGGCTTTCAGAGCCAGGAATGCGCTTCCAATCCCGAACAATAAGAGTCCGGTTATCTCTTCTAAGATGAGAGGTCTATTATTCGCAACGTACTGTTGGAGATAGTTGTTTCTCTGGTAATCCATGATAAGGGCGACAAGTTCGCCTAGTGAGATGATCAGGACGAATATTGTCAGGCCGACGAAGGAACGTTTCGGGGTCGCGGAGCTCAAGGGCTTGACACCACTGCATTTTACAATGCGACAGCGGTGGGGACGACTTCTCGGTCGATCTGGCCGTTCCGCATGTGGACAATGCGGTCTGTCTGGTTAGCGATCTGAGGATCGTGGCTGACTAAGACCAATGTCAAGCCATTCTGTTTGTTCAAGCTCCGGAGTAGTCTAATTATCTCTTGAGAGTTCTCGGAGTCTAGATTTCCGGTAGGTTCATCCGCCCAAACTATTGCTGGCTTATTCACTAATGCGCGAGCGATAGTCACTCGTTGTTGCTGTCCGCCACTTAATTCCATAGGTTTGTGAGACCTCCATTCTGCCAAGCCGACCATCTTCAACGCGTCAATCGCTGCGAACCGAGCTTGTGATTCGGGGACTCCGGCGAGTAAGAGTGGTAGTTCGATATTTTCCTGTGCGGACAGAACTGGGAGGAGGTTGTAGGCTTGGAAAATGAAGCCCATCCTCTTGGCACGAAATTCAGACTTTTGGTCATCAGACATCTTGGCAAGGTCCACGCCCTCCACGGTTACCTTGCCCTTTGACAGGTCGTCGAGTCCCGACACGCAGTTAAGAAGCGTCGTCTTACCGCAACCAGAAGGACCCATAACCGTGATCACCTCACCCTTCTTGACGCCCATCGTGACGCCCCTTAGTGCTTCGACCTTGACTGAACCTGTCTGGTAGACTTCAAGACATTGTCTACGTCAAAAATTGTTGATGTTGATGACTGGCCCAAGGATGCTGCCGTGATTCTCGCAAGGAAACCAGTTAGTTATGGCTTGCGAAGTTCTTCTCCCGAGACATTCCGACGAAAACAGCATGGGGCTTCATGCTTTCAATATGAGTGAAAAAGGAGAATTTGCTAGTCGACTAGAGGACCAGCAACGTTTGTTTTTTTTTGCGTCTTACTGTTGGGATTCGGTTGGGGTGGCAGTGAGTTCCATCAGCTTCTCGCCGCGGAGAATGCTGACTTTCACTCGCTTCCCAATTGCCTTATCGTCAAGCATCTCGTGTAGATCCATTATGTCCTCTACTTCTTTGCCGTCTAGCTTCACAATGACGTCGCCCATTGCGAGTCCTGCCTTTTTCGCTGCGCTGTCTTGCTCAACGTTGTAGACGATTAGTCCGCCTGATTGTTTGATATCTGGTTGGGTTGCGATGTTTTCTGGTAGTCGTATGCTGTCGGCGACAATTCCTAGATAGGCGTGTTTGATCTTGCCGTCTTGCATCAACTTGTCAACTACTGTTTTGACTGTGTTAACTGGTATCGAGATTCCTCGATTGTTGGCGTATGCTGCGTTGATGCCGATGACTCTGCCCTTAGCATCGACCAAAGGTCCTCCAGAGTAGCCTGGGTTGAGTCGTGCGTCTGAGACGAGGACTTTGTTTGGGGCTCCTCCCCACCAAGATCGAATGCTGAAAGCTGGGTTTGTGACTATTCCATAGGTTGCGCTGGGGTTGCGACCCATTGGGTTCGCTAATGCTAGTACAAACTGGCCTACTTTGAGAGCGTCGGAGTCTCCTGCCTCGATCGGGCTGAGATGGTCAGAGTCTATCTTCAAGAGGGCGATGTCTGAGTAGGGATCGCGCCCGACAACTTTGGCTACGTGTTTGGTTCCATCGCTGAAACCTACCTCGATCTCGTTTGTTCTACCAAGGACATGGTTGCTCGTGACGATGTGTCCGTCACTGCTCCAGACTGTGCCTGTTCCTCCCCTCCATCTTCCGGCTCCCACTCGGACGACTGATGGCGAGAGCTTGTCGGCCACGTTTACGATGGCATTGGATACTGTCTCGAGTATTGCTGACGAATCTGTTGATTTGCTCATTTTTCTATTTTTCACCTTCCTATCACTAAGTAGTATGTGTGGTGCTACTTGTTGACCAAGGAAGGCCCTGAACCAGTCACAGGGCACCGAGTCGGGTTACGCGAAGCCTAGGCCCGGATGGTATTCTACAGGGGTGATGAGGTTCTTTCCTCGTTTGGGAGGATTGTACAGCCTTGAGATGTGACTAAGTAACTGGTAGGATGCGTTAATGGCATGACTGCGATCCATTCCGTCGGCGAACCTTGCCTCGATCGTAAGGACGTTATCCGTGAATCTCGCATCTACTTGGATGCCCTCCTCGTCCGTTATCCACTTCAGAATCGTCCCTTCGTCGCCTTTGCTGTAACCAAGCCAACGGAGCTTTCCAAACCAGTGTCCTTTCAGGCCCGAAACAAGATGGTCGATATTAACATCGGGCGGCAAGAGAGTTTGGACCAGTGGGATTGCAGGCGAGTCCATGCTGAGTTGGTACGGTAGATGTTCGCCCTGCTCGGTCACTCGGTAGCCGTCGGCAACTTTCTCGACAAAGCCTTCGTCCTCAAGCCTATCCAGAGTTCGTGAGAGGGTTTCCTGGTGGATGCCCAGAAGTCTCCTTAGACCGTGGAAAGTGAAGACTGAGAAGCCTTCGTGCTGGATTGCTTCAAGCACTCCTTTGTCTCGGGGCGATATGCCTGCGTCCTGGTCAAATCCCAGGTCGTCCGACGAATCGTCCAGTTCGTCATCCTGTCGGTTGTCCTCTATCAAGCTGGAGTCTCTAGTGTCAACTACGAGATATATACTTAGTAGTTAGGGGAAACTGAGTAGGTCCTTGAGACTTAACCAACTCAAGTCGCGGATGCATTAATGGTCAATAGAAGTGCACAGCTCGTCGAGCTCTGGCTTCTACCGAAGGTGAGAGTGGATAGACAAGCCGAACGTTATTGGAAAGTGTCTTTCACGTCTTGAGACTAGGTGGACTACCCCACCCCTATTTTTCCAACTTTATTTTTTTATGCGCCTCAAAATGAGCGAGATCCGCCGTTAATCGTTCAAAATAGTGGGAAAAGCATTTTGCGGAAACGGGTTTATTCATTTAAACATAGCGGAAATTCACGAGGAGGACATCGGGGGCCAGAAAACATGCACTCCGATCGCCAATCAGAGCGTGAAATGAGCGAATTCGGCATCGAGTGTTGATCGGGTATTGAATTTTCTTAAAGAAGACGATCTCCCATGAGCTTGTTAGAAGACGATAAGGTGGCTCAACGACG
>JACXTT010009129.1_pt1 | contig 13580 bp, 15 predicted proteins | sample 9270951 | NCBI WGS metagenome assembly JACXTT01 (sample SAMN15532306, study PRJNA645909) | rock metagenome | isolation source: weathered quartz diorite | place: Puerto Rico | collected 2017-06-21
AAGGCGCAACATTTCAATTTAAAAAAATGGCCGACAAAGATTGTTTTACAACTCACGCCAAACGCACAACCCTCGATGAAGGAAAACCGACGGATACGATCATTTTTAAAAAGGATGCCAATTGGACAAATCGTTTCGGCACAGGATCATTTGCAGGCATACATTGATTGAACGAAAATAAATTTTAATTTTAAACGGAGGACCTATGGACCAACAACAACCCCGCAAACAATTTTTCAGGACCAATCGATTCCAAAGAAGGATCATTGCGCTCACCTTTGCGCCGCTTCTTGCGATCATCGTGTTTATGTGGGTCATCATGGACGTGTTTTATAAAGAGATGGTCAATGTCATTCTCTATCAGTCGTCGGCGGATGCGATGAGGACGATCAATCATTGGGGCGGCTATCTGCTGCTTGGGTTTTTGACGATTTTGATCGGCACGATCTTTTGGGCGTTTTCCGTTTCCCTTAATCTCGTCGGGGCTTTTGAGCGCATTATCCGGGAATTGGATGAAATGATTGAAGGGGAATCCTATAAAACTTTAAGGGCCCGTCCTAAGGATGAGCTGGCCAATGAACTTTTAAAAAGGATCAACGTCTTGATTGAATTGGTCAGAAAGAAGTCAGGGGCTTTGTGATTCTAACCATCATCCAAGTTGTTTTTACCTTCCTTATGTATGCCGTCGGCGTTTTTGTTTTGGGCACGGCACTTATTCCGAGCTTATGGTTATTTAGTCACGTGTGGGTGATAACGCACGATGCGCATTTTGTTTTTCGTCTGTTTATCTTAAGTTATACGGCTGTGCTCGGATATTTTATCTTTGGGCTGGTCCTGATGTTTGTCGTGGCACTCGTGCGCGTCATTCTCCCGCTACAATTAAAAGAAGGCGAACATAGGATCGGTTCGCCGGCCATGGTCCAATGGATGATCGCAAACGCGTTATTTTTACTCGTGCGCATTACGTTTATGGATTTTATTTTGCTCACGCCATTCTGTACGTTCTTTTATCGGCTTATGGGTTCTAAGATGGGAAAAAATGTGCAGATTAATTCCAAAGATGTCGCGGACCACTGCCTTTTAGAGATTGGCGACGGCGCGGTCATCGGTGGGAATGCGACGGTCATCGCCCATTCCTTTGAATCTAAAGGGCTTAAGTTAAAGAAAGTTGTCATCGGTAAGAAAGCCATCATCGGCCTTAATTCCGTGATCATGCCAGGCTGTGTCATTGGCGACGGAGCTATCATTGCCGCCGGCGCCATCTTGCCCAAGGGAAGTGTTGTTGAGCCGGGAGCGGTTTATTACGGCATTAAAACGGATCCTAAGAAATAATTATTTTTAAGTCACTGACGATGATAAAGCTTACGTTGACTGGACCAGGCAATTATGTTAATTTATTTTCAAAAGTTTGATTGAGGAAATTCCCATGATTAAAAAAGCGACGCAATCCGTTATTCAATCTTCCAAAGATATCCTCGGCGGAGAACCTGTTTTTAGAGGCACACGCGTTCCCATCCGCACGCTTATCGAATATCTTAAAGCGGGAGATCGTCTTGGTCATTTCCTCAAAGATTATCCCACCGTTACCAAAAAACAAGCGTTAGAAGTGCTTGAGCTCGCCAAAGAAAGCATCTCTAAAGGATGAAGATCCTCCTTGATGAATCTTTACCCAAGCGGTTAAAGAGAGACCTTAAAGGCCACGATGTTAAAACCGTTCCTGAAGTCGGATGGAACGGGAAAAAGAATGGTGAACTGCTTTCTCTTATGACGGGTCGTTTTGATGTTTTTATCACCGCGGATCAAAATCTGCAATATCAACTGAACCTTAGAAATGCAACTGTTACGATTCTTGTTATCGTTTCATCATCTAATCGATATGATGATGTTAAACGCCTCATACCAGTTATTCTTCAAAAATTGGATTCTTCAAAACTTACCGGGATAATAAGGATTTAAACCTCAAAGCTTGCGTTGACTAGCCTGCCCAATTGTGTTACTTTATTCCGCATGATTAGAGACAATTTGAGCGCTTTGAAGGTCAAAATAGCGTCTATCTGTAAGCGCGTTGGGCGAAATCCGGATGAAGTAACCCTCATCGGCGTCACCAAATATTCTGAGATCGATCAGATCAAGGAAGCCATTGATGCCGGGCTTAAAGATATCGGCGAAAACCGCGTGCAGGAAGGCCAGCGCAAGTTCCCGGTCCTTGACGCCATGCATGTTAAAGTAAAAAAGCATCTGATCGGGCATTTGCAGACCAATAAGGTTAAGAATGTCTTACCGTTATTTGATTTGATCCATTCGGTTGAAAGTGAAAAGCTTGCGGATGAGATTGATAAACAGGCCGCTAAATTAAATAAACCTGCGCACGTGTTGATCCAAGTTTCCACCTCGGGAGAAGAGCAAAAGTTTGGGATCGATCCAAAGGATGTCGACGGGCTACTTCAGCATATCTCGCAATTAAGGCATGTGCGCGTGGAAGGGTTAATGACCATGGCGCCATTAACTGAGGATAAAGAAGTGATCCGTCAATGTTTTAAAGATTTGCGCCTTTTAAGAGATGAGCTTCAAAAGAAATACGTGGGATCGGATAAGATTTTTTTAAAGTATTTATCGATGGGCATGAGCCAGGATTTTGAAATCGCGCTTGAAGAAGGCGCGAACATGCTTCGTATCGGGTCCGCTATTTTTAAATAAATAAAATGAATGGTCACCAGACACCAGTCACACGTCACCTGTGGTTTTTAGTTGAAACTGGTGACTACAGGTGACCGGTGACGAGTGACAGGTGACCACCAGAATAGTGCTGGGTTATTAGGCTATGACAAATAAGAAAACAACTATTACTATTATTGGTGGCGGTAACATGGGGGCCGCTATTCTCAGCAAAATCCAAAAACAATACAAAGTTATTGTTTGCGAGAAGGACTCTGCCCGGGTAAAAGTCCTTAAATCCCGTTACAAAGCCAAAGTCGCTGATTTAAAAGAAGCGATCACGAAGTCTTCAATTGTTATCCTCGCCGTGAAACCGCAGGATTTTGACACAATCCTTTCTGAAGTTTCACAATTCATATCTAAAAAACATTTAGTCATCTCCATTGCCGCCGGCATCACGACCCTATATATAGAGAAGAGACTTAGGCAAGGGATAAGAGTTGTGCGTACGATGCCTAATCTGCCGGCGCAAATCGGTGAAGCCATGACGGGCATTTGCAAAGGCCAACACGCGACAAAAGCTGATCTAAAAACAGCTTCGATTGTTTTTAATCATGTCGGGAAAACGTTGATTGTCGACGAGCCATGGATTGATGCGATCACCGCTGTCTCCGGCAGCGGCCCGGCGTATGTGTTCTTATTTATTGAATGTTATATGAAGGCGGCGATGTCTTTAGGTTTTAGCCTCGAACAAAGTAAGCTTCTCATTTTTCAAACAATTTGGGGAAGTTTAGAATTATTAGAGAAACTCGGGGAGAAACCATCAGACCTTCGTGCAAAAGTCACGTCGAAAGGCGGAACGACACAAGCGGCGATGGATGTTTTTACTTCTGATTATCGTTTAGAGGAAATTTTTCAGAAGGCATTGGAAGCGGCGAGAGACAGAGCGAAAGAATTAGCAAAATAAAAAGGATTCATATGAGCAAAGTCGGCATTATCGGCGGTAGTGGGCTGTACAACATTGAAGGTATTAAGAATTTAAAAGAAGTCGAGCTGACAACGCCATTCGGCAAGCCGTCGGATTGTTTTATGACGGGCAAGCTTGAAGGGGTTGACGTTGTTTTTTTGCCTCGGCATGGCCGCGGACATTTTATTTCTCCATCGGAGATTAATTATAAGGCTAATATTTTCGGTATGAAAAAGCTGGGCGTCAACGCTATCATATCGGTTTCAGCATGCGGAAGCTTGCGTGAAGAGATGCGTCCGATGGATTTTGTCGTGCCTGACCAATTTGTCGACCGTACCAATTACGCGCGCGAAATGACATTTTTTTCAGGCGGGATTGTGGCGCACGTGGCGTTAGCTGAACCGGTTTCCCATGAGATCGCCCAAATTTTGATCGATTCGGCCCATTCCGTCGGTGTTATGGTCCACAAAAAGGGGACGTATATTAATATGGAAGGCCCGCAGTTTTCAACAAAAGCGGAATCACACTTATACCGTAAATGGGACATGGATATTATCGGGATGACCAACATCGCCGAAGCAAAGCTTGCGCGCGAGGCAGAAATTTCTTATGCAACTTTGGCCGCGGTCACCGATTACGATTGCTGGCATGAATCCCATGAATCGGTCACGGTTGAAATGATCATCGCTAATTTAAATAAGAATATCGAGAATGCGAAAGCCATTTTAAGAGAAGCGATCCCGCAGGTTGGGCGATTAAAGAAATTCTCCGCCGAAGGCGCGCTTGCGTTTGCGATTGTAACAGATCCTAAAAAGATTTCGGCAAAGGTGAAAACGGATTTGAAAATAATAATAGGGAAATATATTAAATAAGTGGTCACAAGGTCACACGTCACAAGAGCACAGGTCGTGACATGTAACGTCCTGTGACATGTGACCTGTGACGTGTGACCCGTGATTAAAATGGATTATCAAAAGACACTCAACTTGCCGCAAACGGACTTTGCGATGAAAGCAAACCTTGCCCAACGCGAGCCGCAGTTTTTGGCCAAGTGGGAGCAAGATAAGATCTACGAAAAACTTAAGGCCAAGTCCAAAGGCAAAAAGCAGTTTATCCTCCACGACGGGCCGCCGTATGCTAACGGCAACATCCATATCGGCCACGCGCTTAATAAAATCCTCAAAGATTTTATCGTTAAATCCAAAGCCATGCAGGATTTGGATTCGTTTTATCTGCCCGGCTGGGACTGCCACGGTCTTCCGATCGAACATCAACTTTTGAAAGATCTAAAAAAGAAAAAGAATGAAGTCGAAAGTGTTTCATTTCGAAAACAAGCCCATGATTACGCGATGAAATACGTCGGCATTCAGCGCGATCAGTTTAAACGCTTAGCTGTTTTCGGTGAGTGGGACCATCCCTATTTGACGCTTTCTCCGGACTATGAATATTGGATTTTAAAATCCCTCGGTAATTTGAATCAAAAAGGCTATGTTTACCGCGGGCTTAAACCGGTTAATTGGTGCTTTAGCTGCGAGACAGCGCTTGCTGAAGCGGAAGTTGAATATGAAAACCATACATCGCCGTCGGTGTATGTCAAATTCAAAGTAAATCAATCGACTTTGATTGATTTTAAAGGATTGCCAGCTTCTAAAAATGTTTACCTTTTGATATGGACAACCACACCGTGGACTTTGTTAGCTAACGTGGCTGTGGCTGTACATCCTTCTTATAATTATGATTTCGTCGATACTGGTTCAGATATTTTAATTATTGAGGAAACTTTAAAGGATAGAGTTCTTGAGAAGGTAGGATTAAAATCCAAATCTCTTTTTATGTACAAAGGCAACGCCATTTCCAAACTTACCTATCAACATCCTTTTGATCCCAATAGAAACGAATGTCCAGTTGTTCTTGTTGATTACGTTACCAAAGAAGACGGTACTGGTTTGGTCCACACGGCCCCCGGCCATGGGCAAGAAGATTTTCAGACGGGAAAAAAATATGGATTAGAAGTATTAATGCCCGTCAATGATCGAGGCGTTTACACGAAAGAAGCTGGCAAGTTTGAAGGCCAGCACGTTTTAAAAGCCAATCCGGAAATTATTAAGGATCTTCAGGAACGCGGGATTCTTTTTTATCACGAGAATTTTCCACACACGTATCCGCACTGCTGGCGTTGTAAAAATCCGATCATCTTTCGCGCAACCAAACAATGGTTTTTAAAAGTTGATCACGATAATCTTCGTGAGCGCGTTAAAGATATTATCAAAACAAAAGTGCAATGGATCCCGAAAGCTGGTGAAGAACGCATTTTAGGGATGATCACAACGCGTCCCGATTGGTGTCTTTCCCGTCAGAGATATTGGGGCGTGCCAATTCCAGCGTTAAAATGCCACGCTTGCGATGAGCATAAACTCTTCGCGCCGGTCATCGAGCATTTTGCTGGTATCGTTAAAAAAGAGGGAAGCGACGCATGGTTTACTAAGGACGTTAAAGATTTAGTCCCGGCTGGTTTTGTTTGTCCGGACTGCAAAAAGAATCATTTTGAAAAAACGTTTGATATCTTAGATGTCTGGTTTGATTCCGGCGTGAGCCATCAAGCTGTTGTTAAGGCGACATTGCATAAAGAATTACCGACGGAGATGTATTTAGAAGGAAGCGACCAGCACCGCGGCTGGTTTCAGTCTTCGCTTATCCCAGCGGTTGCGATGGAAGGAAAAGCCCCGTTTGCCTCAGTATTAACGCACGGATTTGTCGTCGACGGCCAAGGACGCAAGATGTCTAAGTCGCTTGGTAATGTCGTTTCGCCCCTTGATGTCATTAAAGACAGCGGCGCTGACATTCTTCGTCTGTGGGTCGCTTCAAGTTCTTACAATGAAGACATCCGCGTTTCAAAAGAAATTTTAGACCGCTTGATCGACGCTTACCGAAAGATCCGTAATACGTTCCGTTATCTTTTAGGCAACTTAAACGGGTTTAATCCGGACAAAGATGTCGTCGCTTATGGTAAATTATTGGACCTTGACCGCTGGGCTTTATATCATTTGGCCGTTAATTTAGAGGAAATCAAGAAGGCTTATAACGATTATGATTTCGCTTCAGCCTATAAAAGCATTTATTCGTTTTGTAACGAGGAGCTGTCGAGCTTTTATCTTGACATCCTAAAAGATCGGTTATATACTTCCCCCGCTAATTCGCTGGAAAGACGCTCAGCGCAGACTGTTCTTTACCATATCGCTAATCATTTTGTACGTATCATGGCGCCGTTATTGTCATTTACCGCCGACGAGATTTTTTGGGCCATGCCCAAGGATCAATCGTCAGCCAAAGCTGAAAGTGTCCATCTTTTAAATTGGCTTGATGTGCCGTCTGAGTGGAAAGACAAGGCCGTTTTCGAGCAGTTTAAATTTTTGGTCGCGATCCGGCCGTATGTATTAAAAGCGCTCGATGATAAACGAAAAAATGGCGAGATCGGTAGTTCTTTAGAAGCGCAACTGACATTTGAAACGGCCAGCCCGAAAGATTTGGAGTATCTAAACAAACATAAAAATATTTTAACGGCCTGTTTTATTGTTTCAGCGGTTGATGTAAAATCGGTCGCTGAAGTTAAGGAGCCGATTGGCGAAGAATTTAATAAAACGAAAGTGATTGTTCAAACAGCAGAAGGCGTTAAGTGCAGCCGCTGTTGGAATTATAAAAAAGATGTCGGCGTGTCGGCCGAGCATCCGACGTTATGTGGACGTTGCAGTACAATCGTAAAGGAGTTCGTTCATGGCGCAAGTTAAGATGGAAAAAAAGAAACTCGATCAATACAAAAAACTTCTTTTAAAGCTCAAGGAAGATTTATCTCATGACATTCAAAATATGTCTGGTAATGGAGACGGCGAAGGGGAGCCGGATAAAAGTGCCGGACACGTCCAGCATATGGCGGACGTAGCCACCGATATGTACGACCGCGAGTTTAATTTAGGTTTGGCCAGTAATGAACGCGAAGTTTTGTATAAAATTGAAGAAGCTTTAGGCCGCATCCAAGATAAATCTTACGGCAACTGCGCCGAATGTAAAAAACCGATCGCTTCCGCCAGGCTCAACGCCCTTCCTTATGTTGAGACTTGCTTAAAATGCCAGGAAAAGCTGGAATCCAAGAGATGAGAGATCCTCAAAGGTCTCGGTTCGACATCATCCTCGCCATATCCACAACGATTGGGGTCATCTGTTTAGACCGGATCACGAAATTTTTTTTCACCAACCTTTTAGGGTATGGTGAATCCCTGCCGATCATCCGTAATGTTTTTCATATGACGCTTGTCCACAACACGGGGATCGCATTTGGTTTTTTCAAGGACCAAGGTATTGTTTTTATCATCGTGCCCATCATCGCCATCATCCTTTTGATTTTTAATGTCTATTATTACCGTCAGAACAACGAAGTCATCAGCCGTATTTACATCATCGCGTTTTCTTTTATTCTCGGCGGGGCTATTGGGAATTTGATCGACCGTATCTTTTACGGTTATGTCATCGACTTTATCGATTTTCGCATCTGGCCCGTCTTTAACATTGCCGACAGCGCCATCACCATCGGCGCCGTCATTATCGCCGTCAAATGTTTCCAATTATCTGCCAAATAGGTCCTATCAAAATTTATTCCTACGGCCTTATGCTTGCCGTCGCCATTTTTGTGTCCGGTTTTTTTATCGCACGCGAAGCCAACCGCCGTTTTCAGATAAAACAGGATGAAATTTATGATCTGATCTTCTGGAGCATCCTCGCCGGTGTTATCGGCTGTCGTCTTTTCTTTATCCTGCTTAATTTACAATTTTTTATCGATAATCCGTCAGAGATCATCATGATCCAACACGGCGGTCTGGCCTGGCAGGGTGGACTCATTTTAAGTTTGGTGATTTTTTATTTTTATACGAGATGGAAAAAATGGCCTTGGGTTAAACTGGCGGATCTCATCGCGCCTTACGTCGCTTTAGGCCAGTCAATCGGGCGCTGGGGATGTTTTTTAAACGGCTGTTGTTATGGCAAAGAAGTAAGCTGGGGGATCTATAGCCCCGAGCGAGGCGTCCATGAGCATCCTACGCAGATTTATTTGTCCATCGGTGCATTTTTAGTTTTCATCATTCTTAAAAAAATAAGCCGTCATCAGAAATTCGACGGGCAGATTTTTGTTCTTTATTTTATGTTGGAAGCGGTTGCGCGATTCATCATCGAATTTTTCCGCGCGGATCATGATGAAATTATTTATGGCTTAAGCATTTTTCAACTTGTTTGCATTGGATTGTTTATCGGTTCTGTCTATGTCTACACTCACCTTCAAAGTCGACGAAGAGTTTAATCAAACACGCCTGGACGTTTATCTGGCCCAAAAAATAGAGGACGTGCCTTCGCGCAACTATGTCCAGAAGATCATTGAATCAAAAAAAGTTACTGTGAATGAAGATCTGATTGAGTCAAAGAACTATAAAGTGACAACCGGTGATGAAGTTGTGGTTGAATTGGAAGAATCTTTTGACGAGCCTCAAGAGATAAAACCGGAAAAAATCCCTTTGGATATTTTTTATGAGAATGAGCATTGGCTGATCGTCAATAAACCGTCCGGCATGATGGTCCATCCAGCGACCGGCATTTACACAGGAACGCTCGTCAATGCGCTTCTGTATCATTGTAAAAATTTATCCGACTACAATACAGCGATGCGTGCGGGGATTGTGCATCGGTTGGATAAAGAGACGTCGGGCTTGATGGTCGTTGCCAAAGATAACAAAACGCACGCTAAAATCGCCCAGCAATTTCAAAAGCATGAAGTCAGGAAACGATATGTCGCGCTTGTCAGAGGCAAGGTCGAGTTCGATCAGGGGATGATTGATGCCTCGCTTGGTCGGCATCCGATCCATCGTCAGAAAAAGACAGTACGTTTTGATGAATCAGCCAAAGAGGCGATCACCTATTACGAAGTTCTTAAAAGACATGATGACACAACGCTTATCGCGTTGTTCCCCCAGACTGGCCGCACGCATCAGTTAAGAGTGCACATGGCGCATTTAAACCATCCTATCCTCGGTGACGATAAGTATGGCCGCAAAGATACATTTCCGCGTCTAGCGCTTCACGCCCAATCGATTGGCTTTACCGACCCAACAAGCAAACGCTATGTCGAATTTTCCTCCGTCATTCCCCGGACGTTTTTGGCCAAAGTTCATTTTCGTTCACCCGCCGATATTGATAAACTTATTAACAACTAGCTTTACTTGGCGGTAATTTTAAATATAATAAAATTGAAATTTATAATATTTGAAAAGAAATTATGCTAAAAAATAATTCCGGAAAAGTCCTCACCGTTTTTTTTGTCATCATCGGGATCCTTCTTGTCACCCTCACAGCTGTGTCGCTGTTTTTCTTTCAGAAAGAAACGGAACGCCGTAAATTAACCGAGCTCATTCTTCAGAAAAGCCAGGCAGACGTTGCCCGTTTTGAAAATGAGCTTAAAGAAACCAAAAAAGAAAAATTCCTTCTCGAAGAAAAAAATAAAGAGGCGGACACCAAAATCAATAACCTTCTTGATGAAGTGGACCTGCAAAAAGGGTTAAACGAAGAGATAAAGGCGGAGACCACCAAGCTCAAAGAGCAGCTCGCTAAAGAAATTCAAGATAGAGAGGCTTTGCAAAAATCTATTGATAGCGTCGGGACAGCGCAGGATGTTACGCAGATGAAAACTAAGTTGGATACGGAAGTCAATCTGCGCAGCCAGGCCGAAGCGCAAGTTGCGGAACTTCAGCAGAAAATAACGGCGTTAGAGCAAAGTGTGGGCAAAAACTTTGATGACGCTAAAAATAAACCGTCGCCTGAGCTCGCCCAAGCCCAAAAGGAAGTGAATTTAGAAAAAATAGAGGTCGCCCCACCGCACGATATCCCCGAGGGACGCGTTTTAAGCGTTGATGCCGACACAGAATTTATCATCCTGAATCTGGGGGATAAAGATGGTATTAAGATGGGTTATGTCATGGCCGTCTATCGTGGGAAAGATTATTTAGGTGATGTAAAAATCACCCGCGTTCAGCCGCAGATGTCGGCTGCTGATTTTATTCCACCATTTTCCAGCCGTCAGGTGCGTAAAAACGACCAAGTTGTTTTCAAGCAATAAACTGATTACGCCGAATCTTTGGTTTCATTTTGAAATATCTTTATCAATAACCAAGATACAAGATACAAAAATATTCAATGACCAATTGACCAATACGTTTGATCGTTTGAGACTTTGGTTGTTGAAAATTATTTGATTATTGTTTCTTGGTTATTGTTTCTTCAAATTTTATGATTCTCAAAGTCCATCCGACTAAATCCTTATCCGGACGCATCGAGCTTCCTTCGTCGAAATCCTATTCTATTCGTGCCGCACTCATTGCCGCTTGCGGCGGCGCTTCATTATTAAAAAACTATTCTGATTGTGATGATGCGTGCGTGGCTTTAGATGTTGTCCGAAAGCTCGGCGCTAAAGTCGGGGCGATCAATAAAAATAATTATCAGGTTTTAGCTAAACTTTATCATCGTCACATATCCGCTATTAACGTTAATGAATCTGGGACGACGTTACGGTTTCTTCTACCGCTTCTTGCGTTAAAAGGTGATGCAGTGACGGTCAAGGGCAAAGGGACGCTCATCGGCCGGCCGAATACGTTTTTGGTTAAGACATTACGTTCGATGGGCGCAAAAATTTCCGGTCGAGGGAACAACGACAGCGTTCCGATAAAAATTTTAGAAAGTAAATTAAGAGGAGGCAGGATAAAAATCGATGGGTCGTTAAGTTCACAATTTATTTCCGCGCTTTTTATTACTTGTCCACAACTTGAGGAAGATACTTTACTAGAATTAACAGGGAAAGAATTGGTTTCAGGCGATTACATCACGATGACCGTTAACGTTTTAAAGGAAACCGGCGTGCGAATTAAAAAGATCAATGAGCGAAAATATTTTGTTGCCGGTTTACAGGAATTCCATGGATTAAAAGATTTTATCATTCCCTCGGATTATGGTTTGGCTGCGTTTTTATTGGCGGCGGCCAGTTTGGTCAAATCGAACGTGACGTTTACGGGTCATTTTAATAAAAATTTTATCCAGGCCGATGGTGCCATTCTGAATTTTATTAAAAAAATGGGCGTGCGATTAAAAGAATCATCATCCGCGATTTCATTGAAAGGTCCATACAGATTAAAAGGCGGCACATTTTCTCTAAAAAGTTGTCCCGACCTTGTGCCCATCATGGCTGTGCTTGCGCTTTTCGCCCAAGGCAAGACACGTTTGGTTGATATCAAGCATGCCCGCGCCAAAGAATCTGACCGTATTTCCGATTTACGTCGAGAACTTCTTAAAATCGGCGCCGATATTAGAGAAGACGCATCTGATTTGACCATTTATCCACGAAGTCGATATAAAACCTATGCAACATTAGATCCCCATAATGATCACCGTTTGGCCATGGCTTTTGCCGTTCTCGGGCTAAAAATCGGTGTCGCCATCAAAAACATCCGCTGTACCCACAAATCTTATCCGAGTTTTGTAAAAGATTTTAAAGCCATGGGCGCAAAAACCTCTCTTTAACAGAGCCAAATCTTTAATTTTCTCAATAGGTTGGAAAATTTAAATTGACACTTTTTTTCTTTTCATATATCATTATGCAACTTAATTTACATAAAGTTTTCATTTTAGTTTTATTTTAGTTTTATTTTAGTTTTATTTTAGTTTTTTAATCGACGTATCCCAAACACATCATTCATGTTAGAGAAATTTTTCAAGCTCTCGCAAAAATTTTTAAATTACATCCTCGGTCTTTTCTCCAACGACATCGGTATTGATTTAGGAACAGCCAACACCCTCGTTTATGTTAAAGGCGAGGGTGTTGTTTTATCTGAACCTTCCGTTGTGGCCATTGAAAAAGACACCAATCGTGTGGTCGCGGTGGGCGAAGAAGCCAAAAAGATGTTAGGCCGAACGCCAGGCAACATCGTGGCTATCCGTCCGATGAAAGACGGTGTTATCTCCGATTTTGAGATCACCGAAGCGATGCTTAAATATTTCATCAAGAAAGTGCATCGGCGAAAAGTTTTGGTGCGTCCAGCCATGGTTATTGCGATTCCTTCAGGAATTACCGCCGTTGAAAAACGCGCTGTCCGCGATTCAGCTGAACGCGCCGGCGCGCGATACGTTGATTTAATTGAAGAACCAAAAGCGGCGGCCATCGGTGTCGGCCTTCCTATTGAAGAACCGGCGGGGAACATGATCATCGATATCGGCGGTGGGACAACAGAATTTGCCGTCATCTCTTTGGGTGGTATCGTTCACGCCAAGTCTATTAAGATCGCCGGCGATGAGTTTGACCAGGCCATTGTCGAATATCTTCGCAAAACCTATAACTTAATGATCGGCGAACGCACGGCGGAAGAAATTAAGATCCGTATTGGTTCGGCGTATCCTTTGGAAGAAGAATTGAATATGGACGTGCGCGGCCGCGACTTGATTTCTGGTTTGCCGAAAACCATTGCGATCACCTCCGTTGAAATAAGAGAAGCGCTTCATGATTCGACACAAGCCATCGTTGATGCCTCTAAAACAACTTTGGAACAGACACCGCCTGAACTTGCGGCTGATTTGATTGACCGCGGGATCGTGATTGCCGGCGGTGGCGCGCTTTTACGCGGGCTTGATAAACGCATCGCCGAAGAAACAGGATTGCCTGTGCATATTGCCGACGATCCTTTGACAGCAGTCGTTATGGGCACGGGCCAAGCGTTAACGATGTCCAATAAGTTACGACGACGTATTATTCTGCCGACCAAATTAGATTTTTAATGACATTTTTCAAATGTGCTTTGAAAAACTCCAAAAATCTTCCTTTATGGTCTTATCTTTTTAATCCAATTTTTTCTCTTGTTCCTCCGTCACCGTGTTTTTTTCT
>JACXTT010009130.1_pt1 | contig 13579 bp, 11 predicted proteins | sample 9270951 | NCBI WGS metagenome assembly JACXTT01 (sample SAMN15532306, study PRJNA645909) | rock metagenome | isolation source: weathered quartz diorite | place: Puerto Rico | collected 2017-06-21
GGCACACCACGAGGCCGAACGAGCGCGCTCCTGCTCAGCTTAAAGCTGAGGGCGCGCCCCCCCACCCAAATCGCTCAATCAGCGCGCGGTGGTCGTTGCGGAGTCCCTCCGGCCACGCGCCCCGCTCGATGAACAGCACCTCGGACACTTCGGCGCTCGGGCGGAACGTGCCGCCGATGAGGCGGGCTTCGTACACGATCGTCAGGTGTGTGGGAGTTTCCGCCCGCACCGTGAGCAGATGCGTGACCTCCACTTCGAGCGCGGTTTCCTCGCGTACCTCACGCACCACCGTTTCGGCGGGATTCTCCCCTCCGTGCACCCATCCGCCGACGAGGCCCCACGGCGCACGTCCCCGATAGGTATGTCTGGCGAGGAGGATGCGGTTGTTGCCGTCCCGGACGAGGGCGGCAGTGCCGACAAGGAAATGGGTATTAGATAGCCAGAGGATCACGCGTTGGGCCCAGAATGGGAGTGCCCGCCACACCAACGCTTGAACCGGCGTGCGAATCATGCTGGAGGGAGTTCGGCGGGACGGCGAGGGGCCCTGCCCGTACCACCGAGGAGGCGGGCCACACGCGAACCAAACATCGAGACTGGCCGTCGGAGGAAGGTATGACGCAGCGACGCAAACGGATCCGAAAGAGTCGCAGGCTCACCCGTCTGCCGCGTCGTGGCTATGTGATTCAAGAGAAGCACCTGCGCCGGTTCCGCAGCCTCGCCGTCCGTCCCGGAGCCACCTACGCGGGGCTGGTCCACATGGGAGAGGACGGCAACGAGATCTGGGTGGAAGCGGGGCTCTCGGACGCCGAGAAGCGCTTTACCGTCGTGCATGAGCTGGTGCACGCGCGCCGCCAGCGCGCCGGGGAGGAGCTGGTCGACGATTCGCTCGAGGAGGCCATCGTGGAGTTGGAGGCGATTGCCCGCGTCCACGGGCGAACCCTGCAGCAGATGCCGTCCGGGATCGTCCTGCGCCGGCTCCACGAGTATCTGACCGGGAACCGCCGGTACGACCCGGACACCCGCCCGGGGCTACACGCCGTCTATCGCCGGATCTGGACGCTGCTCGTTGAAAGCCAGCCGCACCGTGTGCGGCGGCACCGCTCGCGCCCGCGCCACAAGCGGCCCTCCACGTCGCGGGGCGCGATCAGGGGTGCGTGAAGGTCGTGGCCGCGTCGAGGCCGATGGCGGTAATTTGCTCCGCGTGCGCGCCGACGTGAAACCCCTGCGCGTAGTCGACCCCGTATTCCCGTAGCATCGTCACCGTTTCGGCGTCGCTGACGAACTCCGCGATCGTTTCCTTGCCTAGTCCTCGCGCGACGGCGACCATCGCCCTGACGAGTTGCTGGTCCACCGGATCCCGAGGAAGGTTTCGGATGAAGCTCCCGTCGATCTTGAGGTAATCCACCGGCAGGTGCTTGAGGTGGTAGAATGACGCGAACCCGACGCCGAAATCGTCGAGTCCGATGCGGCATCCCATCTGCTTCACCGTCGTGACAAACCGTTCCGCCTGGTGAATGTTGGCGATGGCGGCGGTTTCAGTGATCTCCAGGATGAGGTTGCGAGGGTCAACCGACCAGACGCCGAGCTCGCGCCGGATGAGCGGCAACAGTTCCGTGTCCTGGAACGCGTTGCCGGAGACGTTGAGCACTAGCCCGATCTCGCGCCCGGCCCGGCCGTGCGCGGCGATCAGTCTGATGGCGCGTTTGACGACCCAGCGGTCGATGGCGTGGATGAGCCCGAACCGCTCCGCGGTGTCCAGGAACGCGCCCGGGTAGATCATCTCGCCCCGCTCTCCGGTCATCCGGATCAGCAGTTCGTACTGCCCAACGGCGCCGGTGCGCAGATCGAGGATCGGCTGTGCCTGCAACACAAAGAGATCGCGTTCCAGCGCTTCGCGGATGCGCAGCTGCCAGTTGTGGCGTGAGGTGATCGCGGCCTTCCAGTCCCGGTCGGGCTCGTACAGGGCGGCACGATTCCTGGTCTGCTTGGCTTGGTAGAGGGCCAGGTCCGCGCGGGCCAGCAGATCGCCCACCGTGATGCCGTGATCGGGGAACAGCGCGATGCCGATGCTCGCGGTGGTGCTGATGGGGCGATCTTCGGCCACGATCGTCGTTTCCTGCAGCGCAACCACGATCTCCTCGGCGAGCGTGAGCGCTTGCGCCGCGTTGGTATGGGGCAGCAGCAGGGCGAACTCGTCCCCGCCGATCCGGGCGATGATGTCGGTCTCGCGGAGACGCTCGCGGAACAGCCCGGCTACGCGGACGAGGAGCTGATCCCCGACGAGGTGACCGAGGCTGTCGTTCAGGTCCTTGAACCGATCCAGGTCCACCATCAAAAGGGCGCCGTGGATGCCGTACCGGCGCGCCTCCGCCAGGTGGAGGCTCAGCTCCTCCTCCAGCCGGCGCCGGTTGAACAGGTCCGTGAGGTGGTCGTGGTTGGCCACCCGCACCAGCTCCGCCTGAAACCGCTTCTGGTCGGTGATGTCGCGGGCGATGACCGAGAAGCACACTACGTCCCCGTCGGGTCCCCGGTGCGCGAGCATGACCATCGACACCGGAATCTCGCGTCCATCGCGGCTGACCAAGACGGTGTCGCCGCTCCACCCGCCGTCCCGCACCGCGGCCGGCATCGCCTCATCGGCGATGAACGGCCGGGCCTGCATCGGGTGCAGCCCGATGAGGTCGACCTGAGTGACGTCCTCGTAGGGGCCGATCCCCAGCATGCGCCGTCCCGCCTGATTGATGTAGAAGCCTTGGCCCGGGACGTTGGTAATGATCACGCAGTCGGTTGTGGTCTCGACGATCTCCGAGAGCTGCCGCTGGGACGCCTCCGTGCGGCGGTACTGCGTCAGGTCGGCGATGACGGCGATGATTCCGTTGATCGACGCGCTGGAATCATAGATCGGAGCCAGTGAGACCGAAACGTCGACGGGCTCGCCGTCCTTGCGGAGCACCTCCGCCGGCATCTCCGTGAACGCCTCGCCCCGGACGGCGCGCTCGAACAATTCATAGAGGCCCTCGCGGGCGCCCTGCGAGAACAGCGGGTCGGGCTTGCCGAAGACCTCGACGGCGGTCCACCCGAAGATGCGTTCCGCCGTGGCGTTCCACGTTCGCACCAATCCGTTCACGTCGAGCGACATCACCGCGAGCGGCGAGGCGTGGACGAGCAGGCGCAGCTCCTGGCTGGTCGCCTTCAACGTCTCCTCCGCCCGCCCGCGTTCAACGGCGGTGGCCAGCACATTCGCCACGCCTTGCAGAAAGCTCGCGTCTTCGCCGGTAAACCCCCGCGGGGTGTTTGACCCCACGGCGAGCACGCCGAAGGGTCCCTCGTGCCCCGGGATGGCCACGCTGAGCGAGCTGACCACCGGCAGGCCGGCGGTGAACGGCGGAGTCTTGAAGCGCGTCTCCTTGCGGTAGTCCTCGACGACCACCGGGCGGGTGGCGGTGAGCGTGTACGCCGCCTGCGACGTGGCATCGCCGGGCACGGTGACGTGCTCGTGGGGGTTGTCCTTCCAAGTCAGCGCCGCGCATACGCGGAACGTCTGCGTCCCGGGGATGAGCTCGAGGACATTTCAGTACCCCACCCTCAGCACACGGGCGACGGCGCTGACCGCCTCGTTCATCAGGCCTGAGGCGTCGACGCCGGACAGGGCGTGGTGGCCAAGGGTCGCGACCACGGCCTGCTGCCGCGCGTGCAGTGCGGTTTGGTCGGTCGCCGGTGTGCTTCCGGCCGCGTCGTTGTCCATCGGGGACGGGTGTCCAGGCGTTCCCGGGCGGCTTCCGCCCGCCGCGGGATTTGTGTGCTTAGTTAGTGCCCACCAGAGCCTGTTTCCGGACCCTAGCGCGCGCCGGGAGGCCCGCTACTTCGGCCGATGCGTGAGCTGCGTGCCCGACTCGACGACCATCCCGCATGAGCTGATTAGCTGGGTGATGGGGGGCCGGGCGCCGGGGGTGGGGGAGGTGCCTCGGGTGCTTTGGGCGTTTCGTCTCTCGGCCGCTCCGCTGTCCCTCCCGGCGTAAAGTCGCGATATCGCCGGGCCAGGTCGGCGAGGCGTTCCGCGACGCGGGCGTTCACCGAGCCTTCCGGGAACTTGCCGTCCCCATCGGCCTGGCCCGCTTCGACGCCTGTGAGGATCTCGATACCTTCGTCCACGGTGCGGACCGCCCACACATGAAACCGGCCCTCGCGGCACGCGGTCACGACTTCCTCGCGGAGCATCAGGTCGTGGACATTCTGGTGCGGAATGATCACGCCCTGATCACCGGTGAGTCCCTTGACCTTGCAGGTCAAGTAGAAGCCTTCGATCTTCTCATTGACGCCGCCGATCGGCTGGATCTCACCCATCTGGTTCACGGATCCGGTCACGGCGATCCCCTGCGGAATGGGCAGGTCGGACAGCTCGCTGAGCAGCGCGTACAGCTCGGTCGAGCTGGCGCTGTCTCCGTCGACGTCGGAGTACAGCTGTTCGAACGTGAGCGTGGCCGAGAGGCTGAGGGGATGCAGTTGGGCGAACCGGCTGGCGAGGAATGAGGACAGCACGAACACGCCCTTGCTGTGCACGCGGCCGGACATCTGCGTCTCGCGCTCGATGTTCACCACGCCACGGCTGCCCACGTACGCCCGCGCCGTGATCCGGCTCGGCTGGCCGAACATATAGTCTCCCAGCTGAAATACCGATAGCCCGTTGATCTGACCGCGCACCTGTCCGTCGGTGTCGACGAGCAGCACGCCTTTGGCGATGTATTCCCGGAGGCGCTCCTCGATGAGGTTGCTGCGGTAGGCTTTTTCCTCGACCGCTCGCTGGATGTGCTCGCGCGCCACCAGCGGGCTCCGGCTCTGCCGGGCAAGGGCGCTCGCCTCGTAGATGATCTCGACGACTTCGTTGAAACGCGTGCTGAATTTTTCTTGACTGTTCGCGAGCCGGGCGCTGTGCTCGAGCACCGCGGCGACGCCCGCCGGGTCGAAGTGGCACAACGCGTCGCGGTGGCAGATCGACGCGACCGCGCGGGCGTAGGCCCGCTGGGATTCCGGCGTGCGGTCCATCACCACATCGAAGTCGGCGCGAATCTTGAACAGCCCCTCGAAATCCTCGTCGTACGTGTACAGGGCATGGTAGATGTCCGGGGTGCCGATGAGCACGACCTTCACGTCGAGCGGAATCGGGTCGGGACGCAGCGTGGCCGCCGGCAGCAGCCCCGACGCTTCTCCCAGGGGCTCCATGCGGATCTCGCCCCCGCGCAGCGCCCGCTTCAGCCCTTCGTAGGCGAAGGGACTGGTGAGCACGTCCCGCGCCTGCAAGAGGAGGTATCCTCCGTTGGCGCGGTGTAGTGCGCCCGCCTTGATCATCGTAAAGTCGGTGATGAGCGCCCCAAACTCGGCGCGGTACTCGGTCTTCCCGACGAGGTTGTAATAGGTCGGGTTCGCCTCGGAGATCACGGGCGCGCCCCGCGAGCGGCTGTGGTCTACGAGCAGGTTGACTTGATAGCGCGCGTACGGATCGCGGCGGGGGAACGGCGTCTCCTGCCGCTGGGGCTCGCCCGAGTCTTCGTCGCCGGCGGCGCGCAACTCGCCGAGGTGGGCGAGCATGTCCGCTTCGACCGCATCGAGGAACGCCACCACGGAGGCGTGGTCGCGGTACTCTTCCTTTAGACGCGCGATGGGGATGTCGATGACGGCGCGGGCCGTGACCGTGTCGAACTGGCGGAGCGCGTCCCGGCCCTCGCGTTCGAGGACCCGCGCCTTGCGCTGGGCCTCGGTCATCGCTTCCTCGAGTTCCTTCATCCGGCCCGTGATGCGGTCGCGTTCCGCCTCGGGCAGGGCCTGGAACGTTTCCGCCGGGACCGGCCGCCCCTGAAGGTCCACCGGGATCGTGACGATGCCGGTCGGGGTGCGCTGAAGCGCCAGGCCGCGCGACTTGGCATCCGATTCGAGCTGCTGCATGATCGCGGCAAGCTGCTGCTCGTATCGCTTCGTCACCTCGGCGCGGGCCTGCTCGTAGGTTTCGCCGGCAAAGACCCGGCGCAGGTTCGCCCGCACATCCTCGACCATCTCGGCCACGCGCTCGCGGAACGTCGCTCCCTGGCCGGCCGGCACCGAGATCGCGATGGCCTGGTCGTTCGAGGCGAAGTTTCGCACGTAGCACCAATCGGGAGGGACTGGACGGCTTCGGGCGAGCCGTTCGACCTCACCGCGGGCGTAGGTGGTTCGGCCTGTGCCCGGCGGGCCGCTCACAAAGATGTTGTAGCCGGTCTGGTCGATCCCCAGGCCGAACTGCAGCGCGTGGATGCCTCGTGCCTGGCCGACGAAGGAGCCGTCGGCCGGCAGGTCGGCGGTCGACGCGAAGTCCAACTCGGCGGGGTCGCAGGTCCAGCGCAGGGATGCGGGGGGAAGGAGGCGCGCGTCGCGCGCGGACGTGGCAGTCATGGCGATCCATTCGCGGGGGAGCAAGGGTTCGCCTCTTGACACGCCAAATCGCATGCATATACTGATGCTCAGATATATAACTACACAGCCGACTCGAAAGGATGCTCCGCATGCGAATTTCGCTCACAGAGGAGACGGCCGCCCGGATTCGTGACGTCCTCGGGAACGACGTCGAACTTGACCCGGACGTCGTCCCCAGCGTCCTCGCCCGGCTTGCTGTTGAGGCGCCGTCGCTGTACTCGCACGTGCTGGAGGAGCTCTCAGGGTCTCAGATCAGGCTCGACAGTGAGCGGGAGCTCCGGCGCAGGCGGCGCCGGGGATTGCTTCGCCGCCTGTTGTTTTCGTGGGGCGAGTACGAGACTGATGCCGGCGACCGCGTGCTCGAGAAGCGGCACATCGCGGCCGTGCTGCCGCTCTCACTGGCGGTCCTGACGACCGTGCTGCTGGGATTCGCGCTTTTTGCGGGACATCGCGTGCTCCCGGCCCCCGGACTCCGGCCTGCCGTGGCTCGGGATCCGTTGCGGGAGAATCTGCGCCAAGACAACAGAAGCCTATCGCCCATGCTGCGCGGGTTGATCCCCGCCGTCCCGCACGAAGCGTTCCGCGCATCGCGACCCTCCACCGCGGAATCCCTGCGTCAATCGGCGATTCCCGCGACGTTGCCCGTCCCGACGCTTCCTCCAGGACTCGCGGGGTTCCCCGACCCCTCGGGGCTGGCCGGCCGTGGCCTGGGAAGCCCGATCGTTGTGAACCTGCAACCCAGCCCGCCCGGCGGTGCGGTTAGGCCTGGGGATCCGGCTCGCGCGTTGTCCCCGCTCGTCTACAATCGCGACACCGATCTCGAAGGACACCGGCGTGAAGGTTCCGCGGCAGCGACGGATCCAATAGGTGCCGCCCGAGGGCCGGCTGGGGAAAACACCTCGGCGCCGTCGGGGTCTCTCGTCGCTGGATCGCGCGTCTCTGGAACGTTGCTGACCGGGGCGCTCGTCGTGCCTGGGGGGCCGCCGGTGCCCGTGCTCGTTGAGACCACGGACCCACACCGCGTCTGGGTGGGCCAGGCAGTGGCGGGGCCGGGCGACCGGGTACAAATGACCCTCACGCTGACCGCGCCGCACGGGGGCGAGGCGGCGCGCGCCGTCGTGTTGGATCCCGTCGGCCTGTTCCCGGGGCTCACGGGCCACACGACGATCCGCCATGCCTCGGTCGCCACGGCGCTCGCGGCCGCCACCCTGCAGGCGACTTCGGACTATGCGCAGGCAGCCGCCCGGCAGGGAAGCGTCAGCTTTGGCGGCCCGTTGGGGCCGATCGTGCTGGGCGGTCAGGCGCCCGAGCCGTGGACCTACCTTGCCGCCCGGCTGGCCCAGGATTTTCAGGCCCGGGGTAATCAGGGTGGCTGGATAACAACGATTGAGTTACCGGCGGGAACGCCGCTCGTCATTCTGATCATGGGGGCGTCGTGAGATGAGACGAATCGCGGGCGTGATCACGGGGATCAGCGCTGGATCTGCGTTCATGTGGGTCGCTCCCGCGTCCGCGCAAACGGGACCCGGCAGCGGTGCCCCGGTTGGAGATCTATTTGCGCCGCTGACCGCCTTGTTCAATCAGGCGGCGGAGAGTCTGTCGGGGGCGTTCGGCCTCGCCTATGCGACGGCGGCGCTGCTGGTGGCGGGCGCGCTGATCGTCGCCGACCATCGGAACGGCGTACGCAACGCATTGTGGGTGATCATTGGCTCGGTGATTCTCTTCTTCGGCAGCCAGATCATCCGCATGATTCGAGGATAGTGGCGTGCTCCCTCAGCACCCCGTCTATCGCAAGCTCGATGCGCCCGTCACGATCCTAGGCATTGATCTCGAAGACTGGTTCGGCCTCGGCGTCGCGTTCATCCTGTTCTCAAGGGTGAGCGACCTCGTCGTCGGTAGGCTGCTCGGGGTTCCGCGGGCGGAGGCACTGGCTTCGGCGCTCACGACGGGCGCGGCGTTCATGCTGTGGCGCCGGGTGCGCGAGCGGGCGCCCCGCCATTTCGTGCGGCATCTGCTGGGCTATCTGTCCGAGCCCGACGCATATGTCGTCACGCCGGATGCGGATACGAACCCGTATGTCGTCTGAGGCAGCAGGGCCGGTGGCGCTGCACGGAAACCTGACGCGCGAACTACCGTACTGGACCATTCGCCACGGCGCGGTGATCCTGCGCGACGGCAGTTACCGCCTCGGGTTCGAGGTCACCGTGCCGGCGACAGAGGTGTGGGACGCCGTGCGGCTCACCACCTGCAACGAGCGTCTCCGCCTCCTCCTGGGGGCGGCGGTCCCGGAAGGTGAACGTCTTCGGATCCTGCTCGAAATTCACGCCGACTACGAGGATACCCTGCGCTCGTACGCCAGCGCTTGCCGGAGCGGTCATCCCGTTGTCCAGGCCGTGCACCAACGACGGGTCGCCACGCTGAGCGATGCTCATGCGCACGGACGGCTGGTCAATTCCCGCCTGCTCTTCGATCTCTCCTATCACCCACAGCCACGTCCCCGCCGCTCGTGGTGGCGGCCGATCAACGCGGAGACGCTCAAACGGCACCTGGCCGAACTCCGAATCCTCCGCGATCTCATGCTCGGGCACTGCGAGCGGTGCGGCTTTCGCGCCCGCGCCCTCGATGACGCTGGACTCCTCGCCGCGATTTGGCGCTACTTCAACCCAGATCGCAAGCGGTACTGCCCCCCGCCGCCCGTCCCAACCGAAGACCAGGCCGCGGAGATCCCGCGCCGGCTGCTCCGATCGTGGTCGTTTCTGCGCCGCCCCTCCGTTCGCACCGCGGTGCTCCGATCCGACCTGTACCGGCGATGGGATTTCCTGTGGCTGGATGGATGTGCGCACGCAGTTGTGGCCATGGACACGCTCCCGGACAAGCCAACGACTCCGAACGCGTTGGGCCCCCTGCAACTTCTGCCCGGCGCCTATTGGCTGGTCATCGAGATCTGGAACGATCCCCGGTCGGACCAAATCAAACGCCTCGAACTAAAGAGCCGGTTGAGCCGTCAGGCCGTGCTCGCGCAGGACGGGGGAGATTCCAACGCGCGCGCGGTGGATCGGCAAATCACCGATGCGCTCGACGTGGTGCAGCTCACGGGAGAGCACGTAGTGCGTGTCGGCGTCGCCGTCGTGCTGCAGGAAACCAGCCCGGAGGAGGTTCGCGCGGCGGCGCGGCGGGCGCTCGATGCCTTCCATCAGGTTCCGGGAGTGGATGCGCGGATCGAGTCCGTGGCGCTGCGGCGGCAGTTCGTGCAACTCGCCCCATTCAGCGGTCAGCCCAACGAGCGGCTGATGCGGATGTTGACCAGCAACGCCGCCGACTTCGTCCCCTGCCACGCGCAGTGGCACGGATCGGCGCGACCGATCTGCCCGTGGTTCTCCCGACGCCACAGCCTCGTAACCCTGGATCCGTTCGATCCGCGTCTCCCGTCATGGAATGCCGTCGTGGTCGGTGAATCAGGCGGTGGCAAGACACATTTCGCGATCGCGTGGCTCTCACATTTGCTGGCGCTTGACCCGGTGATCATGGTGGTCGACAAGGGTGGGGCCTACAAGACGTTCTGCGACGTGTACGGGGGGCAGTATGTGCACCTGGATCCCGAGGCCGGCGTCTCGATCAACCCTTTCGACCTACTTCCGGGCGAGCAGGCGCCAGACCACGCCCACGTGGGACTCTTGAAGAGTCTGATCGCGATGATGGTGGCCGATCCTGGAGAAGATCTCGGCCGCCGCGAGCTGGCCGTCCTGGAGTCGGCGATACGGCAGGCGTACGCGCGCGCCGCGGGAGCGCCGGTGTTCCTGCATGATCTTGTGCGAACGTTGCGGACGTTCGAGCAGGTTGGTGGGCATGGGGCGGCGTCCGAAGATTGGACGCTCGCGCAGGGGATCGCCACCCGCCTGGAGCCGTGGATCGATGATGGCGTATATGCCCGGCTTCTCGACCGCCCGTCGAGCGTGAACCTGGATGCCTCGGTCATCTGCCTCGACACGGAGGGGCTAAGCGAGCACTATCCCGATCTCGTGCCCATCGTGGCGCAGCTCGCCAACCATCTGATCTATCGAAGGGTGCGGGCCCACGATGGGCGCCTCAAGTACGTCGTCAGCGATGAAACGTGGGCCGCGCTTCTCAACCGCGTCGCGGCCGAGTCCCTCGTGGGCATGTTCCGGCGGTTCCGAAAATTCGGCGCGGGCGTCATGGCGATCAGCCAGCGCGTGCAAGACTTCGAGAGCGAGTATGCTCGGGGCATTCTCGAGAATGCGCCCTTGAAGGTCTTGACCCGCGCCGCCGACGTCGATCGGGTGGCACCTCTCCTCGACCTGAACGATCAATGCCGGGCGCTCTGGAAGGGCCTCACCCAACTCCGCGGGAGATATAGCGAGGCCCTGGTGCTGATGGACTCGATGGAGGGGCGCGAAGGGGGGGTGGTCGTGGTTCGAGACATCCCGGAAGACTACTTCATCGCCACGACCACGGCCGAGGAACGCGTCCGGCGGGACAAGCTCGCCGCCGAGCTTGGCGTCTGGCCCGCGATCCAACGGCTGGCGGATTCGTGGAGGCAATCATGCACGCACGCCGGATGATCAGGTGGCGCGCCCTCCGGCGCGCCGCCGGCACGGTGTTCTTGCTCGTGGCCGTCACGGTCGCCGCGCTGGCGGGGACGCCGCCCGTGGCTCGGGCCGCGGCGCAGGCGGCGCCTGACGATGGACTCTCCACCGCGCTTGGAGATCTCCAGCAGTTTCTCCGCTCGCTTCAAGGGTTGATCACGCAGGTGACGGCGTGGGTGCAGCTGTTTCGCCAGACTGCCACTGACGTGCTGAGCCGGATGATCTGGGAGTCGCCCGGCCTGCTGCCCGATGAGGTCGACCTCACCGAGCTGGTGAGACAAATCCAGGGCCTTCCCGCCGAGCTTCGGGGCGTGCTTGATGCGATTATCAATAAGCTGCGGATTCCCCCAGTCCCTGGAACCACCGGCGCACGGCACCATGCGTTTATCGAGAGCAATCCGGCATTGATCCACGAGGCAAGCGGGGTCGCTGAGACGGATGAGCTCGTCGCTGTCGGGACTGTGCGGCAGGCGGCCGCGTCACAGGCCACCGCCGCCGGGGCGGCTGTGGTGTCGCAGGATCTTCGTCCCGCCGAGGCGAGCGCTGACGCCTGGGACACAAGCAGCGCGCTCGCTTCGGCCGGTCAGAATCTGCCGAGCTCGCGGGCCGGCATCGAGTTGTTGATCAGCGGTATGGGCGCTGAGATGCGGCAACAGGCGGACCTCGGCGCAGCCGCCGCGGATCGCTTGACCGTCCTGGTCCATCAGATCGCCCAGGTGAGCCAGCAGGTCGAGGCGCTCGGCGCCACGATGGGCGCGTGGACGCTCCGCCAGGCCGAGCGTGACCGTCGAGCGCTGGACAGCCAGTTGGGGCTGGCCGATACTGCGGCAGGGTTTGCCGAGACGCTGCAGGACGTGCTGGCTGGCGCCGGCGATCCACCCGTGGACGAACCCAGGCTTCAAGCGCTCTATTAGCGCGTGGGGTGGATCTCGATCCTCACGTCGGACGACGAGCTGAACCCCCGCACACACGATGGGCGAATTCGAGCGAGGCATCGCCGACGTCTTTGCGTCTCTGGAGGCATGGCTCGTCTCCAGCGGCGCGACGCACTCCATGCTCGAACTGTCGTGGGCGGTGCTGACGTTCCTGTGGCTGGTGCACGTCGCGGCGGCGATGCGGCCAGGCCGGCCCCCGGATCTCGTCGACACGTTTGGACGGCTCATCCTGGCCGGCGGCCTCCTTTCCGCAGTTGGGTCGCTAAACGAGCTTATCATCCGCGCCTTCGAGGCGCTCCGCAATGCCGGCTCCGCGATTCTCCTGGGGCTCATTGGCCAAAACTGGACCGAGCTCTTCCAGCAATGGTTTCCGCAGGGGTTGTTTCAGCTGGGTCCGTGGCTCACCCATCCTTGGGCGGTCGTGGTCCTGCTCGGGGGCGTCTTGTTGGGGGTCCTCTTCTTTGCGATCGGCCTCATGATCTACCTGGCGATCTTGTTCTTTGCCCACCTGACGCTCCTGCTGGCGATCTTCCTGGCGCCGCTCGCGATGGCGCTGCTAGCGGCTCCGGGAACGGCGCGATGGACCGCCCGTTGGGCCGCGGTGATCGTGAGGACCGGCCTGGTGGTCTTCAGCGTGCGGGTGATTCACGCCGCGGCCATTTACCTTGCCATCATCGTGCCTGTCCGCCAGATGTCGACCGGACTCAAGAATGGGCTCGCGGGGCTCGGGGGCGCCGACGGCGTGTGGCGCGACCTCGCCGCGATCGGCATCTTGTTCGGGCATGTGATCTCGCTGCTTGTGCTCATGCTTGTGGGGACCGGCATTGGAGTCTATGCGATGCTGCGAGCGGAGCGACTCACGGGGCAGTTCGTCGACGGGGTGGCGTTCGGCGATGGCTTGTTTGCCTGGCCGACTCGAGCGGGCAGCCGGCTTATCGGAGGTGCAGCAGGCGGGGGGCGGTCCGCCTACGCCTTGCCCGTGGGCTCGATCGGTGCAGCCGCCGGGCGGGAAACGTTGCAGCCATGGAACACCGGGAGCGGTGCGGCCCAACAGGCCACCGTGATCATGCCAGATCGCCGGCGATGATGTGATGCGGGGCGTGTCGCCGAGACGGAAGCGCCGGCCGTGGCTTGCCATTGCGTCCGCAGTGTTCGTATCGACCGCATTGCCCGTGGGTGCGCAGTCCATCCCCGCGGGCGCCACCGCGGCCGTGCTGTCATTTATTGATGCAGCCACGGGTCGAGTGGAGGTGGTCCGGCATTGGCCCGCAGCGCCCAACGATGTAGATGTGTACCCCTTCGTTGCCTACCTCTGGCGTGGGTGCCCTGCACCGGGTGCCATCATGATGCTGGTCACTGCGGCCGGGAGCGGACCGCCCCTTGCCGGCCGGGTTGCTCAAGGCCTCGAGCGCGCTTGGAGCGTCTCCCCGGCGCCGGCGCGGTCGGCGGAGATTGCGCGCATCGCGGCGGCGCTCCGCACGCCAGGGGATCCTCTCGTGGAGGCGATCAAGTCAGCCGCCCCATGGATCAGTGACCTCTACACGTACGAGCGGCTCGGATACGCCGTCTTCCTCTTCATCCATTGGACGGGGACCG
>JACXTT010009131.1_pt1 | contig 13579 bp, 8 predicted proteins | sample 9270951 | NCBI WGS metagenome assembly JACXTT01 (sample SAMN15532306, study PRJNA645909) | rock metagenome | isolation source: weathered quartz diorite | place: Puerto Rico | collected 2017-06-21
GCGCTGGCGCCGGCGCTCGCGGGGCCGCCGGGACGGCGGGTGCAGGCCGTGTAGGCGGCAGCGGGGCGGCAGCGGGGGGAGCGGCTTTGGGAGCTGCGGCAGCGGGCGGGGGAACCATCACCATCTGCTCCATCACGCGGGTCCCACCACCCTTGGCGACTCCAGCTCCCTCATCAGTCGGCTCGAAGACGAGCGAGACGTCCCCGAACCGCACTGTAGCCCCCGGTGCCAGCGGAGACTCGCCCTTGATCTGATCGCCGTCGATGAACGTCCCGTTCGTGGAATCGAGGTCCACCAATACCCATACGCCTTCGCGACGCTGCAACTTCGCATGGCTGGTGGAGACCGATTCATCGGGCAAGACTAGGTCGTTGTAATCCGCCCGCCCGATGTTGACCACCGGTGTTTTGACGGCGAGCCGCTGTCCCTTCAGCGCACCCCCGCGGACCAGGAAGCTCGCGAGGGGAGCACCGGATGCTCGTGGCGCAGCCGGAACGCCATGAACGGTTTCCTTGAGGCTCTGGCCCTTCGTGGGAAGGGGTGCGGCCGTGGGTGCGCTAGCGGCCGCCCCCGGTTGAGGGTTCTCAGGAGCGGGAGAGGGGGGGGCTGGGGGGGTCGGGGGAGCAGGCGTGTCGGCGTAAAACCGGAACTTCTCTTCGCCGATCGTGATCACGTCGGCCCGTGCGAGCAGCCGTTGCCCTTCGATCCGTGTGTCGTTTACCGACGTCCCGTTGGTGCTCGAATCGACAATCAGATAGCCCTTGGGCGTCTGCATGATTTCAGCGTGGCGGCGCGAGACGTCCTTCCCGGGGACAACGACATCGCAGGAGGCGTCACGGCCAAACACCAGCGACGCACCGGCGATCGCGTATTCCCGGCCATCGGTCAGCGAGACCACGCGGCCGCCGGTGTTCGCCGTGACCCTCCCGGCCCTGGCCTCGGCTTTCGCCCGCTCCATCGCCTGCGGCACGCTCATCGCCTGCACGTACTGCGTGCTGCCGCTGCGCCGCTCATCGACGAACGTGAGCTCCTGGCCGCCGACCTCCACCTTGTCCCCATGGAGGAGGGGGGTTGGTTCGGCACCCAGTCGCACGCCGTTGATCAGGACGTCGGCTTCTGGAACTGCCTTGGTGATGACGACTTGCCCGTCTGGGAGCGACTTCAGCTTCGCGTGTTTAGGGAGAACACCTGGAAGCGCGAGCGGGATAGCGCTGCCGGGATCTGCGCCGAGCAGCACTTCCCCTTGCGGGAGTGTGAATCTCCGCCCGCCGATTTCAAGCAACGCCATGCGCGCGCACTCCCGTATCTGAGGCCAGGCCGTGAAGTTACGCCCGGGTCTGTAACCGGGCAAGGAACCAGAAGTTAGGTGACCCCGACGGCTTCTTCGCGCCCGATCAGCCCGCTCCGCAACCAGGACCAGAATATCAGCGAGCCGACGATGACCGTCGCATAGCTGTTGATGAAACGCCAGATCAACGTGTAGCTCGGTGTCAACTCGCGCGGAACGTAGATCGACATCACCGCCGCTGAGGTCAGCTCTGCGAGACCGGACCCTCCGGGGGTGGGCGCGAAATATAGAAGGAAGGAAATCAAGGTTTGCAGGAGGAGAATGTCGGTGAAATCGGCGGGGATTCCCAGTACCCGCATCGTCACATAGCCGGCCAGCAGCTTGTTGGCGTGCGACGGCGCCGAGATCACGATCGCCAGGAGCAGCGTGAGCAGCCCCTTCGGCGAGCCGAACGCCACCATGCAATCGTGGGCGCGATCGACCCCGCCCAACAGTTTCGCCATGCGCTCACCGGCTTTCGGGTTGCGCAGGGCAACGCGCCCCGCCAGGCGCTGAATCAGTCGTTTCATGAGGCCCGGGAAGATCATGGCCGTCAGCATCAGCAGCCCGAGGAGCCCGAAGATCGTGAGGCTGGTCTTAAAGAGGTCGTAGAGGGTGATGCCGAGGACGAGGCCGTGCTGGGCGAGTGATTTGCCGGCGCCGAGCCACACGGCTAATGGTCCCGCGATCGCAAAGAAGCCGACCGTGGCGATGAAGGTGACGAATATCGAGCTGAGGGCCACGGGGACGGGGATGCCGGCCCGCTTCATGACCCACGTCGACATCGGCGCCGAGCCGGATTGAAAGGGGGTGAGGTAAGCGCCCCAGGCGCCGAAGCCTCCTGCCAGCACCATATCCCGCAGCCGGGCGGCGGGATACACGTGCCGCACGCAGACCCACAACCGCAACCCTCCCCCGAACCAGTCCATCGAGGCCAGCACGAGTCCGACCGCTATCCATCCCCAGTGCAGCCGCAGGAACGGCGACAGGAGAACATCCACCCGATCACCGAACCGAATCAGGTAGTACGCGACGAGAAGAGCGACTCCACCGAGGGAGATGGCGGCGAACAACTCGAGGCCACGACGCAACAGCCGCGGGGTCAGGGCGAAAGCCATCTAGCGGCCAAAGCTGTTATTTTTGGGGGTTATGCGCCATCCCCCCGAGCGCGTCGTTCTCCGCAACGTACGCCAGCATAATCTGAAGGGCATCACCGTTGAGTTCCCGCGGCGGGCGCTCTCGGTCGTCACCGGCCCATCGGGCTCGGGGAAAAGCTCGCTCGCGTTCGACACGCTCTACGCGGAGGGACAGCGCCGCTATATCGAATCGCTGTCGACGTACGCCAAGCAGTTCCTCGAGCGCATGCCGAAACCGCTGGTCGATTCCATGGACGGCCTGTCGCCCGCCGTCGCCATCGAACAAAAAAACCCCACGACATCGAGCCGGTCCACAGTCGGGACCGCCACAGAAATCAATGATTTCCTGCGTTTGTTGTGGGCCCGCGCCGGTACGCAGACGTGCCTGCAATGCGGCCGGGACGTGAAACGGGATACGGTGCAGGAGGTGGTGGATGCTGTGCGTGGAGCGTGGGGCGAGGGGCGCGCGGCGTATCCCGTGGTTGTGTCATTCCCGTTGCCCGCATCGGCGCATCGTCCGGATGTCGAGGTTGCGGCGCAGCTTCGCGCCGCCGGCTTCGTGCGTGCACAGATTGACGGTGAGACGGTGCGGTTGGACGAAGCAGAGGCCGAGCAGCGAGTCCGTGCTGGCAAAGAGGTGCTGGTTCTCGTAGACCGCATTGAACCCAGCGAGGAGAATCGTGGTCGGTTGGCTGATGCGGTTGCCACGGCGTTCAGTGAAGGCGAAGGCATTGCCATCGCGCTGAACAACGGCGATCGGCGGCGCTTCTCCGAGCACCCCGCCTGCTCGGCGTGCGGCTGCGCCGCGCCCGTGCTCACCCCGACGCTCTTTTCCTTCAACAATCCGCGTGGCGCGTGTCCCGGCTGCAACGGCTTCGGCGCGGTGCTGGAGTACGACGAGTCGCTGATCGTGCCGGATCCGGCGCGCTCGCTCGCCGAGGGCGCGCTCGATCCCTGGACCAAGCCCCGCTATGAAGGACGGCGGCGCTTGCTGCGCGAGACCGCCCGTGCCCGCGGCGTTGGCTTCGATGTGGGCTGGAAGGACATTCCGGCGCGCGAGCGGCACTTCCTGCTCCACAACACGGGCGGCCGCTACGTCGGGATGTTCCCGTTTCTCGAGCGGCTCGAGGAAAAGCGCTACAAGCAGTACATCCGGGTGTTCCTGCGGCAATACCAGCTCGCCAAGACATGCCCGGGATGCGGCGGCGCGCGACTCAAACCTGAATCGCTCGCCGTGCGAGTGGCGGGCAAGACGATCGCCGATGCTGCGGCGCTCACCGCGGGAGACCTCGCGACCTGGCTGAACGATCTCCAGCTCCCCGCGTTTCAGCAGCATGTCGCAGACCAAATCCTCGGCGAGCTCCGCGCTCGCGTCGGCTTCGTGAACGACGTCGGCCTCGGCTATCTCACGCTCGACCGGCAGACGCGCACGCTGTCCGGCGGCGAAGCGCAGCGCATCGCGCTCTCGAACGCGCTCGGCTCGTATCTGGTGGACACGCTGTACGTGCTGGATGAGCCGTCGATCGGCCTGCACCCGGCGGATGTGGACCGGCTCCTGGGACTGCTCAAACGGCTGTCCGACGCCGGCAACACCGTCGTGGTGGTGGAGCACGATCCCGCGGCGATGCGCGCGGCCAGCTGGATGGTCGAGCTCGGCCCGGCGAGCGGCGAGGCGGGTGGCCAGCTCGTCTATCAGGGACCGGCGGCAGCGGTGCGCGAGGCCGGCACGCTCACCGGCCAGTATCTGTCCGGCGAAAAACGGATCGCGGTGCCGTCGGCACGACGGCCCGCGGTGCGCTGGCTCGACGTGAAGGGCGCGCGGCTCCACAACCTCAAGGGGGTCGACGTACGGATCCCGCTGGGGACCCTGACGGCGGTGACGGGAGTGTCCGGCTCCGGGAAATCGACGCTCGTCCACGACGTGGTCTACCGGCAGCTCGAAGGACGGCTGCGCGGTGCGCATACCGCCAGGCAGCATCTCGGCGAGCCGGTTGGTGACGTCGCCGCGATCAAGGGATGGGAGCACCTCGAGGACGTCGTGCTCGTCGATCAAGCCCCCATCGGGCGCACACCGCGCTCCAATCCGGTTACGTACGTGAAGGCCTTCGACGAATTGCGCGCGCTGTTCGCCAATGAGGCGCTTGCGCGCGCGCGCGGCTATGGGCCCAGCACCTTCTCCTTCAACGTCGCGGGCGGTCGCTGCGAAGCCTGCGAGGGCGCCGGCCACGTGCTGATCGAAATGGTGTTCCTCGCTAACGTCTTCGTCCCGTGTGAGGTCTGCGGCGGCTCGCGCTTCAAACGCGAAGTGCTCGACGTCAAGCTGCAGGGCGCCAGCATCGCGCGGGCGCTCGAGTGGACCGTGGACCAGGCAATCCAGCGGCTGCACCGTCATCCGCGCCTCGCGCGCAGTCTCTGGTACCTGCAGCAAGTCGGGCTCGGATACCTGCGGCTCGGCCAGCCCGCCACGACGTTGTCGGGCGGCGAGGCGCAGCGTCTGAAAATCGCGCGGGAGCTGGCACGGACGAAGGGCGCGCGGCGGCTCTACATCCTCGACGAGCCGACTACCGGGCTCCACCTCGACGACGTGCGCGTGCTGTGTCGTGTGCTCGACCGGCTCGTGGATGCCGGGCACACGGTGGTCGTCATCGAACACAATCTCGACGTCATCAAGCGCGCGGATTGGGTGATCGATCTGGGACCGGGAGCGGGCGATCAAGGCGGCCGCGTGGTCGCTGCCGGCACACCGGAGGACGTGGCGCAGGTCGCCGGATCGGTGACCGGGAAGTACTTGCGCGATCTGCCGTGACCAAGCGTCGCGCCGACCTGCTGCTGATCGCGGCAGCGGCCGTCTGGGGCGCGAGTTTCGTCATCGTCAAGGACGCACTCACCGCCGCCTCGCCGCTGCTGTTCCTTGCCATCCGCTTCACGATTGCGACGCTTGTGCTCGCGCCGCTCGCCAATGTGCGCGCCGGGTTTACGCGCGCCGAGCTGCGTGCCGGGGCGTTGCTGACGCTGCTGCTGGCCTCGGGCTTCGCGGCGCAGGCTTATGGGCTGCAATACACGACGCCCGCCCGTTCGGCCTTCATCGTGGCGATGTCGTCGGTTCTCGCTCCCCTGATCGCGCTCGTAGCGCTGCGGCATCGTCTGGCCTGGCAGCTCATCGTCGCGCTGATCGTGGCGACCCTGGGTCTCTATTTCCTCACCGCGCCCGAGGAGGGCGGTCTGAACCGGGGCGATCTCTGGACGCTCCTGACCGCCGTGGTCTTCGGGGGTCACATCGTAGCCGTGTCGGAGTTCTCCAAGCGGTTCCAGGCCGAGCGCCTGGTGTGGTTACAGCTGCCCGGTACAGCGATCGCGACGTTGCTCGCGGCGTTGCTGCTCGAGCCGATACGATTCGAATGGTCGTTAGGGCTGGGTGCGGCGCTGCTGTTCCTCGGCGTGATGTCGACGGCGGTGGCGTTGGTGTGGCAGATGCGGGCCCAGCGCGAGATGTCCTCCGCGCGCGCATCTCTGCTTTTCTGCCTCGAGCCGGTGTTCGCGGCGCTGACGTCGTGGCTCTTTTGGGGAGAGCAGTTCTCGGTATCTCAGGGAATGGGGGCCGCTCTCATTCTCGCCGGCATGGTGCTCGCCGTGATCGGTGAGGCACGCGCCGATTCGAGCGGGTCAGACTTGCGATCGTCTGCCTCCAGCACTGTAGGCAAAGACTTAGGCGACGTCGGGACAATAGCCGACAGGTCCTGACGTTCGAGTTCGCCTATTGTGGGGGCACCTTAGCCGCCCACTTGGAAGGACAGTGCATGACCACCAGGCGCGCGCTCTTCCTTCTTGTTGTTTTGGCCGTCTCGGCACACCCCGCCCGAGCGCAGCAACGCGACTCTCTCGAGGCGTTGAAGCACCTCACCCTCGATCAATTGATGAACATCGAGGTCATGTCCGTCTCCCGACGTCCCGAACGACTGTCCCAAACAGCATCGGCCATTCAGGTCATCACGCAAGAGGACATTCGCCAGGCCGGCGCGACCAGCCTGCCAGACGCCCTCCGCCTCGCCTCAAATCTGCAGGTTGCCCAGGTGGATTCGCGTCAATGGGCCATCAGCGCCCGCGGGTTCAACAGCACAACCGCCAATAAGCTGCTGGTCCTCATTGACGGGCGGACGGTGTACACGCCGCTGTTCTCCGGCGTTTTCTGGGACGTGCAAGATCTCCTTCTCGCGGATGTCGATCGGATCGAGGTCATCAGCGGACCAGGGGCAACGTTATGGGGTGCGAACGCCGTCAACGGGGTGATCAACGTCATCACCAAGGATGCAAAGGACTCACAGGGACTGACGCTGGAGGGCGGTGGCGGCACAGAGCTGCGCGGGTTTGGGTCAGCCCGCTACGGAGGCCCGCTCGGCGCCAAAGCGCACTTTCGGGTCTATGGAAAGGGTTTCACCCGCCAACCGACGCTGCTTCCCAATGGCCAGACCGGTCCAGACGATTGGCAGATGGGACAGGGCGGGTTTCGCGTCGATTGGGATGCCTCGAGCAGCAAGCACGTCAGCGTGCAAGGCGATCTCTACGATGCACGCATAGGCCAGACAAATCCCAACGACATCGCAGTCAGCGGCGGGAATCTGCTCGCCAAGTGGTCCTACGCGGTCTCCCCCAAGTCGGACCTTGGGGTCCAGGCCTACTACGACAGGACGCACCGGGACATTCCCGGCACCTTCGGTGAGGATCTCGACGTCTACGATCTCGATCTCCAACACCGCGTGGTCCTGGGCAATCGGCACGATGTCGTGTGGGGTGCCGGCTACCGGCTCGTCAATGACGGCGTCACAAATACCCCGGGCCTGGCCTTCTTGCCTTCCCACGTCGCGCGTCAGTGGTTCACCGCATTCGCGCAAGATGAGATCGCACTCGTCGCCGAGCGGCTCCACATCACGGTCGGGACGAAGATCGAGCACAACGACTACACCGGACTTGAGATCCAGCCCAGTGCCCGGGTGAACTGGACCCGTAGTCCAGCCACTGCGCTGTGGGCGGCCGTTTCGCGAGCGGTACGCACACCGTCGCGCATCGACCGGGAACTCTTCGTGCCGGCTCAACCGCCCTACTTTCTGGCTGGCGGCCCGAACTTTCACTCGGAGGAAGAGCTGGCCTACGAGCTGGGATATCGCCATCAGCGCGGTGCGCTGCTGCTCTCACTGGCGACGTTCTACAGCCGCTATCACGGGCTCCGCAGCATCGAGCAAGACAGTGCGCCGGCCCCCCGGCCGCTCGTTATCGCCAATGGGCAGGACGGCGAATCCTACGGCGCAGAGCTTCGCGCGACGTATCGCATCTCGGACCGCTGGCGCTTGCGCGGGGGCTACACCGAGCTGCGGGTCCACATCTGGCCGAACCCCGGGAGCACCGATACGAGCCGAGGCGCGACGGAATCACAGGCTCCCGATCGCCAGCTGTTCCTGCATTCGTCCTTGGACCTGCCCGCGCATCTGCAGCTGGATGGTGGGTTCCGGTACGTCGGCGAGATCGTGAAACAACAGGTACCAGCGTATGCCGAGCTGAATGCCCGGCTCACCTGGCAACCGATTGCCGCGTTGGACCTGTCGATTGTGGGTCAGAACCTGCTGCACGAGCGGCATGCGGAGTTCGGAACGCCAACGACCCGTCATGGCATCGAACGCGGTGTGTATGGGATGGCCCAATGGCACTTCTGAAAGCGCTCACGGCTCTGACCTCCGCGCTGCTGCTCGCGCAGAGTCCGAGAGCAGCCGAGTATCAGGTGAAGGCCGTGTTCTTGTATAACTTCGTACAGTTCGTCGATTGGCCCGCCGCTGCCGCGCGGGATTCACAGCTCCCGCTCATCATCGGCATTCTCGGCAATGATCCGTTCGGTCCGTTCCTCGACGAGACCGTGCGTGGTGAGCGGCTCGGCCCGCGACCAATCCAGCTCCGCCGCTTTCGCCAGATCGCGGACATCGAGGAATGCAATGTGCTCTTCATCAGCCCGTCGGAAAGCGAACGCCTCCCCGCGATTCTCTCCGTCCTCAAGAATCGGGTCGTGCTGACGGTCAGCGACGGCGAAGCGTTCGCCGAACAAGGTGGCATGATCCAGTTCGTGACCGACAAGAGTCGCATCCGTCTGCGGATCAACCTCGACGCGGCGCAAGCCGCCAACGTCACGATCAGCTCGAAGCTCCTGCGCGTAGCGGAAATCGTTCGAACGCCGCGACGGTGAGCATGCCGATTCGCAACTGGCCAATCAAACGAAAGCTGACGGCGATGCTCATGCTGATCAGCGGACTCGTGTTGTTGCTGACGTCGGCCGCGTTCGTGACCTATGAGGTCGTGACGTTCCGCCAGACGATTAGGACGCACCTGGCCACGCGGTCCCGCATTCTTGCCGCCAACAGTACCGCCGCCCTGGCGTTTGCGAACGAGGCGGACGCAGCAGAAATCCTGGATGCCCTGAAGTACGACCCGCACATGGCGGCGGGCGCGTTGTACGACAAGGGCGGGCGCGTCTTCGCAACATATCCCGCACGTCCGGCCGCTGGCCTCATCCCGGCCGCGCCGCAGCCGGACGGATACCGCTTCGAGGGCGGCCGTCTCGTGGGGTTTACGCCCGTGGCACAGGGAGGGAACCAGCGGTTGGGGACTCTCTACCTCGCGTCGGACACGAAGGACGTGTCCGACGCGCTCCGGCTCTCCGGCATCATCGCCCTCGTTGTCCTCGCGATCGCGCTGCTGGCCGCGTATGCGCTGGCCGCCACCCTGCAAGGACTGATCTCAGAACCGATCCTCGCGCTCGCGAACACCGCGACCGCGGTCGCGACACGGCAGGACTATTACGCGCGGGCGCCGAAGTTCGGTGACGACGAATTGGGACAGCTGACCGACGCTTTCAACCAAATGCTCGGCCGGCTCGAGGAGCAGAAGCAGGAGCTGCACCAGCACACGGTGAGGCTGGAACAGCGCGTCGCGGAGCGCACCGAGGAGCTCGAGCACCGCAATGAGGCGCTGCGTCGCAATGCCGCGGAGCTGCTGGTGGCGAATACCGAGCTCGATGCATTCGCCTACTCGGTGTCGCACGACCTGCGCGCGCCACTGCGCAGCATCGACGGCTTCAGCCAGGTGGTACTGGAGGACTACGCGCCCCAGCTGGGCGACGCGGGGCGGGACGCGCTGCAACGGGTGCGCGCTGCCAGCCAGCGGATGGCCACGCTGATCGACGACCTCCTGAAACTGGCCCGCGTGACACGGGCCGAAATGCGGACCGAGCGCGTCGACTTGAGCGGCATCGCTCAGGAAATCGTGCTCGATATCCAGCGAGCGACACCGGACCGCGAGGTCGAGTTCGCCATCGCGCCGGGCCTCGAGGCCCAGGGCGATTCGCGGCTCCTGCGTGTCGTACTCGACAATCTGCTGCGCAATGGCTGGAAGTACTCCGCGAGACGGCCGAAACCGCGGGTGGAGTTTACAGCGGTCGACCAGAACGGGGACCGGGTGTTCGTCATCCGGGACAACGGCGCTGGTTTTGACATGCGCTACGCCGACAAGCTGTTCGGTGTGTTCCAGCGTCTCCACTCTGCCAGCGAGTTCGAAGGCACCGGGGTGGGGCTCGCGACCGTTCGGCGCATCGTCAACCGGCACGGCGGCCGGATCTGGGCCGAAGGTGTAGTGGATGAGGGCGCCACTTTCTACTTCACGTTGTGATCGCCCGCAACGCGGGCCGGAGGCTGGTGTGAACCCGGCAAAGATCCTGCTCGTTGAAGACAATCCCGACGACATCGCGTTGACGATGCGGGCGCTCAAGAGCCACAACATCACCAACGACGTGGTCGTCGCGCAGGACGGCGTCGAGGCCATCGATTATCTTTTTGGCGCGAAGGACCGCCCCGCGCCGACCGACCTCCCGGCTGTCGTGCTGCTCGATCTCAAGCTTCCGAAGATCAACGGCATGGAGGTGCTGCAGCGCATTCGATCCGAGGAGCGCACCAGGCTCCTACCCGTCGTAATCCTGACCTCCTCAGACGAGGAGCGCGATGTCATCGATGGATACAGCCTGGGCGCGAACAGCTACGTCCGCAAACCGGTCGACTTCGTCGAATTCACCAAAGCAGCACAACAGCTGGGCTTGTACTGGCTGCTCATGAATCGGACCGCGCCATCGCCCCGAAGCCCCTGAGCCCGGGCGCTGAGCCAGGCGCCGGCGTGCCCCCGCCCATTCGGATCCTGCTGGTCGAGGACAATCCGAACGACGCCGAACTCATCGAGCGCGAAATCCGTCGCGCCAACGTCGGCGGCACGTTCCTCCGGGTGGACACGCGGGAGGGCATGCTGGCCGCACTGCGGGAGTTCAGCCCGGACGTCATTTTGACCGACCACTCGCTGCCGGCGTTTGGTGCGGTGGACTCACTCGAGCTCGCACGGCAGCTTGCTCCGGAAACGCCGGTGATCGTCGTGACCGGCCGCTTGGGAGACGAAGCGGCCGTCCAGTATCTGCAGGCGGGCGCCGCCGACTCACGTCGTCAAAGACCACCTCAACCGCCCCGCCCCCCGGGGGCTCCGGGCGCTGGATGTCAGCCGCAGCCGCGCGGCGCAGGAGCGGGCGTATCAATTGCAGGCCGCGACGTATCGGATCGCCCAGGTGGCGATGAACGCGCCGGGACTCGACGAATTGCTCCCGACGATCCACCAGATCGTGGGCGAGCTGATGCCGGCGAAGAACTTCTACATCGCGCTGTATGACGCCGCGACCGACCTGATCAGCTTTCCGTACTTCATCGACGAGTTCGATCCCACGCCCGTGCCGCGCGTTCCGGGTCGGGGCCTCACCGAGCGTGTGCTCCGCACGGGCCAAGCGCTCCTCGCCAAGCCCGAGTCCGAAACCGAGCTGGCCGCCCTTGGCGTCGTCCAATCGATCGGCTCCCCCTCGGTCGACTGGCTCGGCGTGCCACTCAAGCTCGCCGACCGCACCGTTGGGGTGCTCGCCGTGCAGACCTATACGGCGGGAGTGCGCTACGAGGAACGGCACAAGGAGATCCTCCAGTACGTGTCCACGCAGATCGCCGCGGCCATCGAGCGCACCCGCGCCCAGCAAGCGTTGCGCGCTTCGGAGACCCGGCTCAAGGCGGTCCTCCACGCGGCGCTCGACGCGCACGTCACCATGGATGACACCGGCCTGGTCAGGAGCTGGAATCAACAAGCGGAGTCCATGTTCGGATGGACCGAGCGGGAGGTTCTCGGCCGGCGCCTCGCCGACATCCTGGTGCCCCTCGCCCATCGCGAGGCGCATGCGGCGGGCCTGCGCCGCTTCCTCGCCACCGGTGAGGGGCCCATCCTGAACCAGCGCATCGAGCTCACCGCGCTGCGTCGCGACGGCACCGAGTTCCCAGTCGAGCTCGCGGTCACCCCCGTGCGCGTCGGGACCTCGTGGTTGTTCAGTGCGTTCGTGCGGGATATCACCGCTCGGCGCGCGGCGGACGAAGCATTGCGCGTGTCCGAAGCAAAGTTCGGCAGCGCCTTCCAGGCGCACCCGTCTCCCCTGGCCATCGCGACGCTGGCCGAGGCCCGTTGGGTCGACGTGAACGAGAGCCTGCTGCGCCTTTTCGGGATGAACCGGGCCGAGACGGTCGGCCGCACGGGCAAAGAGCTGGGCATCTGGAAGCGCGATGAGGTCCGCGAACAGATGCTGACGCAGCTCAGAACGGGCGGTGTTTTCCGCGATGTCGAAGCGGAGTGGCTGACGCGTTCCGCCGAGGTTCGCACCGGCCTCATGTCCGCCGAGGTGATGGCCTTTGCCGGCGAGCCTCATTTTCTCCTCCACTTCCAGGACATCACGGAGCGCAAGCAGCTCGAGGTTCGGCTGCAACAGGCGCAAAAAATGGAAGCCGTCGGCCGGCTGGCCGGCGGTGTGGCGCACGATTTCAACAACGTCCTCACCGCAATTTTTGGATACGTTGACTTGTTGCGCGACGAGATACCGGCAGGCAGCACGGCGCAGCAGGATCTCGCCGAGGTGCGGAAGGCCTCGGAGCGAGCGGCATCGCTCACAAAGCAACTGCTGGCGTTCAGCCGCCAGCAGGTGCTCGAGCCCGTGGTCCTGCAGCCCAACGCCCTCGTGGAAGATTTTGAGAAGATGCTGCGCCGCCTGATCGGCGAGGATGTGGAGTTGCGACTGGCCCTCGCCCCGGACGCCGGCAACGTGCTGGCCGACCCGGGTCAGCTGCAGCAGGTGCTCATGAACCTCGTGGTCAACGCACGCGATGCGATGCCGACGGGGGGAAAACTCATCCTCGAAACCGGGAATGCCGAACTCGGCGATCAGTACGCCGAGCTGCACCAGCAGGTTGTCCCGGGCCGCTACGTCATGCTCGCGGTCAGCGATACGGGGGCCGGCATGACGCCGGAAATCAAGGCGCGCATCTTCGAGCCGTTCTTCACGACCAAAGAGAAGGGCAAGGGCACCGGCCTCGGCTTGTCCACGGTGTACGGAATCATCAAGCAGTCCGGCGGCTACGTGTGGGTCTATAGCGAGATTGGGCGGGGCACGGCGTTCAAGTTGTATCTGCCGCGCGTCGACGCGCCGGCGGACGCCTTGGTCCCGGCCCGGGAGCCTGCGAGCCTGGCCGGCACAGAGACCATCCTGCTGGCGGAGGACGATCCAGTGCTGCGCCCGTTGGCCAAGGGCTTGCTGGAGAAGCTCGGCTACGCGGTCCTCGACGCCGGCGACGCTGCGGAGGCGCTCGAGGCGGCGCGACAGCACAACGGCCCCATCCACCTGCTGGTGACCGACGTCGTCATGCCCGGCATCAGCGGTCGTGAGCTGGCGCGGCAACTCGAACAGACCAGGCCCACGACGCGCGTGCTGTACACGTCTGGTTACACCGACGACGCGATCGTCCATCACGGAATGCTCGAGTCCGGCTTGAATTTCCTGCAAAAGCCGTTCACGCCCGCGGCGCTCGCTCGCAAGGTCCGTGAGGTCCTGGACATGAGCCGCACCTAGCCTTCTCCGTCAAAGCCCCCGTCTCTATATTTCGCGCCTCATTCCCGAGTAGCTCAGTTGGTAGAGCAGCCGGCTGTTAACCGGCGGGTCGCAGGTTCGAGTCCTGCCTCGGGAGCT
>JACXTT010009132.1_pt1 | contig 13577 bp, 15 predicted proteins | sample 9270951 | NCBI WGS metagenome assembly JACXTT01 (sample SAMN15532306, study PRJNA645909) | rock metagenome | isolation source: weathered quartz diorite | place: Puerto Rico | collected 2017-06-21
CTCGGCACACGAGACGTTGGTCAGGATGATCGGCGGCCGCGGCGCATGGCCGACGCCGCTGGCGATCTGGCGGTAGCGCTCGATGTCCTCGGCGGCCTTGGGCCACTCGTTCTGCATGACGACGAGCACGCCGAACCCGAGCTTGGCCATGATCTCGGCCGACTCCGGGCTCACCGACGAGGCGTAGAAGCGCCGCTCGGGGTGCGAGATCGGGCGGGGGCGAATCGACGTGCGCGGAATCTTGAAGAACTCGCCGTCCCAGTCGAAGGTCTCGTGGGTCAGCGCTTTCACCACGATCTGCGCCGCCTCGACGAAGCGCGGCCGCGCCTCCTCCATCGAGACGCGAAAGCCGGCGTACTCCACGCTGGCGGCGCCGCGGCCGAAGCCGAAGATGCAGCGGCCGCCCGACATGATATCGAGCAGCGCGATCTGCTCGGCGACCCGGACGGGGTCGTGCCAGGGCAGGACGATGACCGCGGTGCCGAGCGTGAGGCGCCGGGTGCGGCCGGCGTAGTAGCTCAAGAGCTGGGTCGGGGCCGGCGACATGGCGTAGCCGGTGAAGTGGTGCTCGAGCGCCCACAGCGAGTCGAATCCGAGCGGCTCGGCGAGATCGCCGAGCGCCATGTGCTCGCCCAGTACCGCCGCGTCGGACAAGCCTTCCTTCGTCAACATGTTGAGCGCGATGCCGACTTTCACGATGAGCCTCCTGGATCGATCCGCTTTGCGCTAAGGTAGCTCGCCTGGTGGGCATCGGCAATCAGGAGGAGGGCACCCATGGACTTCACGCGTCGTGATCTCCTGACCCTGAGCGGATCGGCCTTGGCCGGCACGGTCCTGGCGCCGTCGGCCCTGCGCGCCCAGACCCCCAAGCGCGGCGGTGTCTTGACGCTTCGTGTCTGGGATCCGCCGCACTTCGACCCCTACCTTGTCATCGCGTTCAAGACCCAGGTCGTCTACAGCTTCACGCACAGCCGGCTTCTCAAGCACAAGGCCGGGCCCTCGGTGCAGCCGGGCTCCTTCGTCCTGGAGGGCGATCTGGCCGAATCCTGGAGCCAGCCCAACGAGACCACATACGTGTTCCGTCTGCGCAAGGGCGTGCAGTGGCACCCGAAGCCTCCCGTCAACGGACGGGAGCTCACGGCCGACGACGTGGTGTACTCGATGGACCGCTTCCGCAACCTGACGGCCAACCCGCAGAACTACTTGCTCGGCGCGGTCGAGCGCGTCGAGGCGGCCGATCGCTACACGGTCAAGGTCAGGCTCAAGGAGCCCTACGTGTGGTTCCCCGACATCGTGGCCAACCCGATGACCGGCGCCATCGTGGCTCGCGAAGCGGTGGAGAAGTTCGGCGACCTCAAGAAGTGGGAAGCCACGGTGGGCACCGGGCCCTGGATGCTCGACAGCTACCGCCCCAACGTCGGGATGACCCTGGTCCGCAATCCCCACTACTTCGTCCCGGGGCTTCCCTACATCGACCGCGTCGAGCTGGTGGTCGACGAAGACCAGTCCTCCAGGGTCTCGGCGTTTCTCGCCAGGAAGTACGACCTCGGCACGGAATTCATGGGCACGATCAATCGGCCGGACTGGAATCAGCTCAAGGATCAGCTCGCGAAGCATCGTCCGGGGCTGCGCACGGTCGAGCTGCCCTCGAACGTGCGCATGGGCGTCACCATGCGCAGCGATCGGCCGCCGTTCAACGACGTGCGCGTGCGGCGCGCTCTCTCCATGGCGCTGAACCGTCAGGCGCTCGTCGAGGCGGTCGCCGACGGCGCGGCGGTCTTCAACCCCCCGGGCCTGCCGATCGCGCTCAAGGATTGGTCGCTGCCGATCGAACAGCTCGGCGAGGGCGCGCAATACTACAAGCACGACCCCGCCGAAGCCCGGCGGCTTCTGGCTCAGGCCGGCTACGCGCGAGGCTTTTCCACGGTGGTCGATTTCCACAGCTTCGGCGAGACCGCGTTTGTCGACGGCGCGCAGCTCGTCGCCAAGGACCTGAAGGAGATCGGGGTCGAGGCCAAGCTCAACCAGCGGGAATACGGCGCGTATATCGCCACCGTGCCCCTCGGCAAGTACGAGGGCATCGTCTGGGGCCCGTCGACGCCGTTTCTCGACCCGGACAGCTTCCTCGCGAGCGCCTATCTGCCCGACAGCCCGCGCAACAACATGAAGGTGAACGACCCGCCGCTCACCGACATGATCCTGCGCCAGCGGCGCGTTCAGGACCCGGCGAAGCGGCGCGAGCTGCTCCTCGACGTCCAGCGCTATCTGGCCAGGATGGTCTATCGCGCGGAGGCCTACTCTGCCGTCTTGCCCGCGGTGTGGGATCCGGGGCTCAAGAACTACGCGCCGAATCTCGGCTACGACTACGGCGGCCGCCTGATGGCCGCCTGGCTCGACCGCTGAGGGTCTCGCCCGTCACTTGTTGTTCGACTTGGGCGCCTTGCAGCCGGCCCCATGCCGAGGGCCACCAGGTCCCGAAATCGCATGAGGCCTCCGTTCCCGTTTTGCAGGCTGCGAGCGCGGGCCCACGGCAGTCGCGTGCATGGCCATGGCAGTCCCGTCTATTGCGGCCAAGCCTGGCTCGGGCTATTCACGGCCAGGAGGACGCGATGGATCCTTCTGCGGTTGCCGAGTGGGTAAAAATCGTCTCCGGGCTCGGAACATTCACCAGCGTCGCGGTGGCCATCGCCGTGTTCTTGTCCACGAAGCGCAAGGAGCGCCTGGAGCGAGAAGCCGGCGCGTATACCTCGCTCGACGAGAAGTACGTCGATTACCTCAAGCTGGTCGTCGAGCACCCAGAGCTCGATCTGGCTTCGCGGGCGCTGGCGAGCCCGCCGAGGCTGACGCCCGAGCAGCAGACCCAGGAGCGGGCGATCTTCGAGATCCTCGTCTGCTTGATGGAGCGGGCGTTCCTCATGTATCGGGACAAGTCCCCGGAGTTCCGGGACGAGCAGTGGGACGGGTGGGACGCCTACATCAAGGGATGGTGCCAGCGCGAAAACTTTCGACGCCTTTGGCGTGAATTGGGGTATGAATTCGACAGGGGGTTCATGGAGTACATAGGGAAGCTCACTCGCTAGCGACCGAAATCAGGTGGCCATGCTCCTTGTGAGAACACAGTTGAGACCCAGCAGGGTTCACGGGCTCGGCTGCTTCGCCGCCGAGCGCATCCCGCGGGGCACCGTCGTCTGGACACTGGACGAGAGCATCGACATGCTGATGCCGCTCGCCAAGCTTCCCAGCCTGTCGCCCCCCACCGAGAGGTTCTACCTGACCTACGGTCACGTCGAGATGCGCGACGGCGAGAAGTTCGTCATCCTGTGCGGCGATCACGCGAAGCACATGAATCATTCGGACGAGCCCAACGTGATCGAGGGAGACCCGGACCGCGAGGAGAATCTCGCCGCCCGGGACATCGAGGTTGGCGAGGAGCTGACTTGCAACTACTACACCTTCGATCTCGACGTGGAACGCAAGCTGGGCGGCGTCCTCGAGCCGGAATAGCCCCTAGACGACCTCCGCCACCCGGCGGATCGCCGCGCGGATGTCGGCCTCGGTCAGGGAGGCGTAGCCGAACAGCAGCCCGGCGCGCGTCGGCGGGCTCGTGTGAAAGGGCGCCACGGAGTAGAGGCCGACGCCGGCCTCCCGCGCGCGCGCGATGACGGCGGCGAGATCGCGCGGCCGCACGTCGTTCAGCCAGACGACCAGGTGCACCCCCGTGTTCTCGCCGGCAATTTCCACGCGGTCCCCGAAGTGCTGCCGCAAGGCACCGATCAGCGCGCGGCGGCGCGCGGCGTTCCGGTGCCCCGCCCGCCGGAGGTAGCGCTCGAACTGGCCGGTGGTGATGAAGTCGGTGAGCGCTTCCTGGGCGAGCGTGGCCGAGAAGCGGTCCGTCGCCCACTTGGCGGCGACGAACGACGGCACGAGTGAGCGGGGCAGCACGAGGTAGCCGAGCCGCAGCGCGGGGAAAAGGGTCTTCGAGAACGTGCCGACGTAGATGACGCGGCCATCGCGGTCCAGCGACTGCAGGGCCTCGAGCGGGTGCCCCTCGTACCGAAACTCGCTGACGTAGTCGTCTTCGATCACCCAGCTATCGGCCCGCGCCGCCCAGGCGAGCAGCGAGAGCCGGCGCTCGAGCGGCATGATCACCCCCGTCGGGAACTGATGGCAGGGGGTGACGTAGGCGAGCCGCGCGCCGGCCGGCAGCCGGTGCGTCTGCAATCCGCCGGCATCGACCGGCGTGTAGGCCAGCCGCGCGCCGGCCGCTTCGAAAGGAATCGTGACCCCGGGGTAGTGGGGCTCCTCGACCACCGCGACGTCCCCGGGATCGAGCAGGACGCGCGCGGCGAGATCGAAGCCCTGTTGCGAGCCGCTGGTGACGACGATCTGATCGGCCTCGCACACGACCCCCCGCGCGCGCTTGAGATATTCGGCGAGGGCGGCGCGCAGCGGCTCATACCCGGCCGGGTCCGCGTAGCCGAAGGCGTTGCGGGCGGTGCGCCGGGCCCGCGCGGCCAGGAGCCGGCGCCAGATCTCCCGCGGGAATTCGTCGACGGACGGCTCGCCGTAGCGAAAGTCGTAGCGGAGACCGCTCGAGCGGGTGGGTGGCGCGCCGAGAAGCCCGGTCAGCCGCCGGGCGTACGCGGAGATCGGCGGGGACGGCGCGGACTTTGCGCGCGATGATGCGGGCATCGCGGACACCGGTAACGCGCTCGCTACCGACGCGGTCGCGCGGTTCCGGCTGACCACGTACCCTTCCGCGAGTAGCTGCTCGTACGCCAGCATGACCGTGTTGCGAGAAACTCGGAGATCGGCGGCGAGCTCACGGGTGGACGGCAAGCGCGCCGCGGGGGCCAGGCGCCCGTCGCGGATCATCGACTTGAGGGCGTGGTAGACGCGTCGATAGAGCGGGCCGCTGGTCTTGCGCAAGTCGAGGAGGACCATCTGGCACCCTAGATTAGCTCGAATCTGGCTCTTTCAACAGGCCAGAATTTGGTGCACGATGCGGGGTACGATCACCGCGACGGGAGGAACGGGCGATGGGGAATACGGTCGAGAGAGGGCGGGCCACGGACGTGCAGACGCTCGAGGAGCTGAACCGCGGCTACGTGAACGCCGGACAGACCTCGGACACCGGCTGGTTCGACAAGCACCTGGCGGCATGCTTCATGGCCAGCAACCCGGATGGGTCGCTGGTCGACCGGGCCGGCTTCCTGGAGCGGATCGGCCGGCCCAATCCCAGCAAGAACATGGCGCCCGTCGACACCCGGATTCGGGTCGCCGGCGACATCGGCATCGTCGACTCGGGCTTCCGGCACACGAAGCCGGATGGCCAGGACGGCGTGGGCCACTACACCGACGTCTACAGCTTCATCGAAGGCCGATGGCAATGCGTCTCGGCGCACTTCGCGCTCCGGCCGGCGCCGCCGCAAACCGGCGCCGCGAAGACGGCTGACGTCGTGACGGGCGCCGCGAGCGCAGCGGACCACGCGGCCCTCTCCGACCTCAACCATCACTACATCCGCGCTGTCCGTGAATCTGACGTTCGCTGGTTCGACGCGTATCTTGCGCCGGAGTTCGTCAACGGCAACGCCGACGGCTCGTTCTCCGATCGCGCGGCGTTCCTCGCGTTCATCGCCAGGCCGAGCGCGCTCTCGAATCTCCGCGAGGGAGACGTGCGGATCCAGGTCGTGGGCGACATCGGCATCATCCACGCGCGCACCGAGTACACGAAGCCCGACGGGCAGGCCGGCGCCGGGCGCTACACGGATATCTGGTGGCGCGCCGCCGGCCGGTGGCGCTGCGTCTCGGCGCACGTCACGCGCGGCTAAGCCCGCTGGACGCCGCGCGCGGTGCCCCCCGCGCGGCGGGCTGGGTTTAGGACCATGGTCCGGGTTCGCCGCCGCGGTCTATCCGCTACAATTCTCCGGCAGCAGGGGAATGGGCAACATGTATCGGGCCCGCGGATGGCGCGTTGTCGTGGTCGGCCTGCTTCTGGCTTTGGTCGCGTCGGACGCGGCGTCCCAGCCGCCCACCATACAAGAGCCGCCGCTGGTCATCGACGGCCGCGTCCTCTGGGTAGACTTCGGCAGCCAGACCATGGCGCTGGCACCCGCCAACGGCACTCCGGCGATCTCGATCGATCTTCGACGTCTTCCTCAGAGTGACTACCACGGATTCCGAGGCAACGAGTACGTGCGAGTCGTCGGCTACATCCTCAGGCCGAGCCCCCGGGTCCAGGCCTTCCAGCTCTACCTGGTGACCCCGTGGTATCCGGCGGTGCCTCAGAGCCCGTGAGGAAAGCCCGGGGCTCGGATCAGGAGCCGTAGCGCAGGCTTCGATCGAAGGCCACGAAAATATCCTCGTCGGCCTTGGTGGGAGCGATGACCGAGATGTGCACGTCGACACACTTCTGTTGAAACGCGAAGTAGTAGTTGACGTGCCTCTGCCGAATCAGCTGGCCCTGGAACTCCACGGTGATGTCGTACTGGACGCGGACGTACTTCGGGGTCTCCGTGCTCTGCACCGTGTCCTTGGCGATCCGAGGATTCCGGCTGGACTGAGCGGCCGTCGCCGTCGCGCGCTCGGTCCACACGAGATCGAGGACGAGCACGAAGGCGAGGATGACCGCCGCAGATCGGATCTTCATCGGGCCCTCCTGACGTCGCGGTCCGCTGTCGATGCCGACCGATACGATCAGCAAGCGACGTGCCGACCGCGGCCGCCGCAAAACCAAGCACTTTAGATGGCGGGAGCTTCGACAAAACCGCCGCCCCTGACAGCCCTGTCATCGGGCCTGGGACAGGCCGTCAAACCGCCCGGGCGCGAGTACAAGCCCGCCGCAGTCCGGTCCTTGCCGAGAGCAGTTCTGTCTCTTGCTCGAAGCGTCGAGCATCGCGGACCCTACCCGACACTCGAATCAATTGCACGAGTGGCGCCAGGCTGCTCGCCATCAAGGACTCGAGATGACACGAGGCGGTTCGCACTTCATCGGCTGGCTGTTGACGTGGGTGGTGCTCGGCATCGCCCTGGCGAGCTGCGCACCCACGTTCCAGAACGATATCACGATGGGGCAGCGCCTTGGATTTCGCCCGGACGAGCCGGACATGAAGAACCCGATGGAGTCGACGGGATGCGCCGACTTCGCGATCTACGCGCAATACGCCAAGCGGCTGGAGGAATCGTACCGGACGCGCACGACCCAGAACCGCACGTGGATCTACGTCGCGGGCATCACCGGCCTGGCCGTCGCGGCGGCCAGCGGCGCGCTCGCCGCGGCGACGGCGGTGGCCGCGGGCACGCTGGCATTGCTGTCCATCAGCGGTGGGTTCACGGCCGCGGCGTTCGCGACGATCAATAACTCGGAGCTCGCCAACGTCTACAACGCGGCGGCGAGCGACATCGGGACCGCGCGGACGGCAGCGGAAGGTCGGGTGTCCCTGGATCGAACGGATGAAAACTGCGCCGCGCAGCTGGCGACTCTGATGAGCGCTGTCTCGGGGGCCCGCAATACGCTCGAGCTCGCCCGCACGGATTCGGCCGAGGGCGCCCTGGTTCGAGCCGCCGCCGGACAGAAGGCTCTCATGGACGTCATCGGCACGCAGCTCGACGCGAATCCGACCCGGGTGACCTTGCCGGCGGAAATCACCCAGATCGACGGCCAGACGGCGGGCGTGGACGTGCCGGCGGGCGGGAAGGTCGTCACTCTGACCGTCGTGAATGCCCAGCTCGACAAGGTGGCGCCGACCGAGATCAAGGTTGCGATCGGCCCGATGGAGGTGGGCATCGACTCGGTGTCCACCACGACGACCCAGTTCACGTACGAGGTGAAGGTGCGCGTTCCAGGCAAGGTGGCGAGCACCGCGGGCGAGTACGCGCCGAGCCTGATCGTGGGAAGGAGCAAGCAGCGCATCCTCAGCAGGAGCCAGCTCGTCCTGAGATATGCCGCTCCGCCGGCCGCGCCTGCGCCCGCCACTCCTCCCGTGCAGCCGGCTCCACCGGCGCCGCCCCCGTCCTAGAGGACGTCTCGGTCGCGCGCTGGCCCCGCGCTCATCGGCGCGCGGCGGCGATCTCCTCGGGGGTGTAGCGGAAGGCGCGGAAGACCCAGTTGTTGAGGCCGGGGCCCGTGGGCTCGTCGAAGAAGTGCGGGCTCACGTACTCCCACACGACCTGGCCGGCGCGCGTCACCTCGAAGATGCGTCCGTGGCAGCCCTCGCAGATGAGCGTGTTGCCGTTGGCGAGGCGCTGGGCGCCCGAGATATACGGGCTGAAGAACTCGAACAATGACTGGTCGGCATACTCCCAGACGATCGCGCGCGTGCGGGGGTCGACCTCGATGACCCGCGAGAACGTGGCCGGATGGTCGCGCCGGTGGGTGCCGTTGTCGAAGATCAGGAGGTTGCCGTTGTCCAGTGGGCGCGGGTCGTGCTGCTGCGCGAGCGGCGGGCTGCCGAGCTCCCAGACGATCTTGCCCGTGGCGCGCTCGATCATCACGACGGTGGAGATGTTGCGGAAGCTCGCGACGATGTGGCCGTCGGCCGTCTCGGCGACCGTGTTGCCGTGGGTCCACTCGGCGCGCCGGTCCTGGAGCGTCAGCGGGTGCGTCGCCGGGTCGAGGTGCTCCCAGCTTCGCCACTCCCACACGGGAGCACCGGCGGTGGTCATCTCGACGAGGTAGTCGCCGTAGATCGTCCCGTTCGCTTCGGTGCCGGGCAGCCCACCCTGCACCCGGGCTGCGATCTCGGGGGGCAGCGGACGCAAACACAGCAGGAGAACGTTGCCGTTACGGAGCCGGCGCGCGTCGTGGTGATGGTCCGGATGCCGGATCTCCCACAGCACCCGCCCGGTCCAATCCGCTTCGAGGACGGCGCCGCCCTTGAAGCGCGGCCACCCCTCGAAGCGCTCGAGGTCCTCCATGAGCTTGCCGCCGTAAAACAGATGCCCGCCCGGAAGGAGATGGCCGTAGAGCCCCGGTCGATAGGGCAGCCGCCAAGTGTGCGCGACCTTGCCGTCCATGTCCACGAGATAGACGGCGCCGTCGCCGTACATCGGGGCGAACAGCGTATAGCCCGGCTGCGCGAGCGCGGGATCGTGGGCGATGAGCCCGGTGCGCGTGCGTCTGATCTTCTGCTGATCGACCATGCTCACGCGGCGCGTGTCCTCCGTGGTCCTATTCTAGGTCAAGACGCTTCCCCGGCCCTTTCAGGTACGGGGAAGTATCAGCGACTTTCCACGAGCGGGGGACAGGGGCCGTCAGGAACGCTGGGCTGCCCCGCCATACCGGCCGAGAGTACGTTTTGCCGACGCGCTCGCTCGCAGCTCAAGTAGAAGCGCCACCACGACGTCTGCTCGGAATACTGTTGGTACCGCAACAGTTGCTGCCCCCGCGCGTCCACGGTGCCGAGATGCCCGTCGACGACGGTAGTCCACCGGCCGACGTGGTCGACCTTCTCCGCAGTAGCCTTCAGGGCGCCGAGAACATCGACAACGGCCGTCGAGATCGTTTCCACGCCAGCCCTGACGGCGCCGACTGACGCCGCGACGTTGTCGATCTCGTTCTCGCGGGCGCGGTCCTTGGGCACTCCGAGTCCGAACTCTTGCGCGCGGCCCATGAAGTACATCGCGAACCGGTCCCCGGCGCCGGCGCCCTTGCGGTACCAATGCCCCGCTTCGTCGAGATCCTTCGAGAGCCCGCCGCGCCCACGCTCGTACATGTACGCGAGGCTCGCCATCGCCTGGCCGTTCCCGGCCTCGGCGCCGCGCCGGTACCACTGAACCGCTTCCGCGTCGTCTTTCGGCAGCCCGCCGCGCCCGTACTCATACATGCGGCCCAGGTACGCCATCGCCGCGGCGTTGCCGCTGTCGGCTTGCCGACGATATAGGCTCGCCGAGACCGTTTCGTCCTGCATGCATTCCACGACGTGGTTGTAGTCGGACTGCGTCTGCATCGACGAGGCGGTCCAGCTCCCGTCCGGGCGGACCTGCTCCAGCTTCACGTTGATCGCATTCGTGCGTGTCTTGCACTCCGCGAACAGGGCCATCACCCATTCTTGCTGAGGCGTGAGCTGGGTCGTCCCGCAGGCGCCGGCGAGCGTCAGCAGAAGAGCGAACGGGATACGCAGGGTCGCCACGCTGAGAGTCTGGAGGCGCGTATCGGGCATACGGTGCTGCCGGGAACGATAATTCCTGAGCGCGGCGTCGTCAACAGCCGCGAAGCGTGTGGCAGGGATCGCGGGCGAGGGTCAGACCGCGAGGCGCGCGAGGAGCATCTGCTTGATCGTCGCGTCGAGGGCCGTCACGTCGACGGGCTTCTTCACGACGGCGACGCCGGGCTGCAGCGCGCGGGGGTCGCCCACGACGGGCGATCCCGTGATGATGATCACCGGCATGTTGGCGTCTCGCTGGCGCACGGCCGCGAGGACATCCCACCCGTTCATGCCGGGCATCAACAGGTCGGTGAGGACCATGCTGTACTGACCGCGGTCGAGCAGCTTGAGGGCTTCCTCGCCGCCGGCCGCCGCATCGGCCCGGTAGCCCAGAGAGGCCACCAGGTCGACAAGCATGTCTCTGACGACCGTGTTGTCGTCCACCAGCAGGATTCTCGGACCCTGGCTGAGCGCCGTCATGCTCCGGAGGTAGTGCGAACCCGGTGCCATGCCCCGGAAATCGCTGTAAATCCCTGCCATGATGGTGTTCTTTCGGCGTCGTGGGAGGTGGTCGGCTCGGTGCCTGGTCATGATCAGACCGGTTCCCGGAATGACCACTGACCGATGGTAAAATTCGTTACGATGCGTCGACTCGCAGGGTTGATCGCGGTGCAAGCGCTTGGGTTGGCTACCGTCGTCTCGGCTGGGGACCGGACAGCCGACGAGGCGCGGCCAAGGGTGGAGCATCATCTAGAAGAGGCCGAGCAGATCGTCCGCCACTTCGAGAGCGTGATCGCCCAGGACTGCCCCCGGTTCGACAGCGTGGCGGACCGGCGAGCGTACATCGACGGCGAGGTCGACCGGGTCGTGCTGCTGGTCGCCCACCTCGAGGAGGCCTGGTCGGAAGCCAAGCAGACATCCGACAAAGACGTGCGGCGCGCCGCGAAAGCGCCGCGGGCTCAAGTGGATCAGGCCCAGAGTCTGGTCACGAAGCTCCAGACCTGTATGGGCGACGGCGGCGCGAGCCTGGAGCCGCGAGCGGTCTGGCGACGAGTCGAGCAGGAAGTGCCGCGTCGGCGTGCCGAGATTGCCCTCCCTTGACGCAGAGGAGCGCGAACTCCACTAGCGCGTCCTCGTCGCCGGCCGACGCGGCGGCGTAGAGCCGGTCGGCTGGCTTCTCTTCCCACCAGACCAGCGTGATGCCCCGTAGCGACGCGAAATAGAGCTCGGCGCCGTCCACGTGGCGCTCGATCCACCCGCGGCGCGCGAACGGCACCCGGCGCGTGACGAACAGCGAGATGGACTGGCCGCTCTTGTCGTAGAGGGCGTACGCCGCGGGCGCGTCGGCGACGGACGAGATGCGCCCGCCGACGAGCCGCTCCGGCCGCTTCGCGACGGACGGCAGGCGGACCGGGAATCCCAGGCGGCCCTGGAACCAGCTCCCCATCTTCGCCGGCTCCGACGTGACGAGCTCGAGCACGCCGCCGTGGCCTTCGCCGTAGAGCAGATGCTTGCTCGCAAGCTCGGCGGCCAGCGGCGTCATCGGCTGCGGCAATAGCCGCTCGGTCGCCAGCCAGCCCGCCACGGCCAGCCCGACGAACCCCGACACGACCCCGAATCTGACGATCAGCCGCCGGGCGGGGCGGCTTCGAGCTGGGGCGCCGGCGGGAAGCCGGCTCAGCACGTTGCTCCGCAGCTCGGCCGGCACGGGCTCGGCGCGCGAGGCCTGTACCAGAAGGCCGTGCAGGGCCGCCTCGGATTCGAGAATGCGGCGGCAGTTCTCGCAGGCGGCGAAGTGCTCGTGCGCCTGCAAGGTGGCGGCGACCGACAGCTCGCCGTCGAGATAGGCGTCGATCACTTTCGGAACTTCGTTGCAGGTCATGGCCTGATCCCGGTGCGCCGCGAAGGCTCGCGAAGCTCGATTCGCAGGAGCCGGCGGGCACGAAAGAGCCGCGACATCACCGTGCCGAGCGGGATCGAGAGGATCTCGGAGATCTCCTTGTACGAAAAGCCCCCGACGTGGGCGAGCACGAGCGGCTCACGGAACGCCAGCGGAAGCCGCCCCAGCGCCTCGCGCACCTCGCCCAAAGGCGTTTCCTGGATGGGCCGCAGCGCTTCGTAGGTGTCTTGCAGGACCTCGCCCGCCTCGAGCAGGGGCGAATCGATGATCTCGACCTCGGCCGATCGCGATTGCCGCTCGATGCGGCGCAGGAAGATCGTCCTCAAGATCGTGAAGACCCACGCGCGCGCGGCGGCGGGGCTCCGCAGCTGATCCAGGCGCTCGAACGCCCTCAGGCAGGTGTCCTGCGTCAGATCCTGGGCCTCGGCGGCGTTGCCGGTCAGGCGCAGCGCCGCGCGATAGAGATCGTCGAGGTGCGACAGCACGTCGGCCTCGAATCGCCGGATGCGGTCCCGGGACACCTCTTCCCGTGGGGACATGTCACATAGAAAGATACGCGGGCGGCCCGATTTGTTCCCGGTGCCGTTGTGCCCGAGCGCCCAGTGGACAGGGGGGGACCCCTGGGGTATCGTGCGCGCCATGGCCAAATCACCTTTCTCGCTCGAGGGTAAGACGGCGATCGTCACCGGGGGCGGCACGGGCATCGGCAAATCCATCGCCATCGAGTTCGCGCGGGCCGGCGCCGACGTCGCCCTCTGCTCGCGCAAGCTCGAGCACCTCGAGCCGGTCGTGAAGGCCGTCCGCGATGTCGGAAAGCGCTCGTTCGCCGTGGCCATGGACGTGCGTCAGGAAGACCAGGTGAAGGCAGTGGTCGATCGGGCGGTCCAGGAGTGGGGCCGGCTCGACATCATGGTGAACAACGCGGGCGCCTCGTTTCGCGCCAAGCCCGAGGACATCTCGGTCAACGGCTGGAACACGGTGGTCGGCATCAATCTGACCGGCGCGTTCCTGGGCTGCAAGTGGGCGGGGCGCCAGATGATGCAGCAGCCGACCGGCGGGACCATCGTCAACATCTCCTCGGTCGCCGGCGTCTACGGCTCGACGATGATGCCGCACTACGGCGCCGCGAAGTCCGCCGTGATCACGCTCACGCGCGAGCTCGGCACCGCCTGGGGCCGGAAAGGCATCCGCGTGAACTGCATCGCGCCGGGCCCGGTGGAGACCGAGGGCTACCTTGACGTGCTCAAGCAGGCGGGCCCGGACGGCAAGAAGACGTACGACGCGATCGCGGCGCGCGTGGGCATGGGACGCTGGGGCAAGGTGGAGGAGATCGCGTATCCGTGCATCTTCCTGGCCTCCGACGCGTCCTCGTGGATGACGGGCGAGACGATCGTGATCGACGGCGGTCCCTCACCGCGGGAGATGGAAGGCTAGACGCTGCGCGGGCGCTCCTGTAGGATGAGGCCCTTGCGCGGTGACCGTAGCTCAATTGGTTAGAGCACTGGACTGTGGCTCCAGGGGTTGTGGGTTCG
>JACXTT010009133.1_pt1 | contig 13577 bp, 10 predicted proteins | sample 9270951 | NCBI WGS metagenome assembly JACXTT01 (sample SAMN15532306, study PRJNA645909) | rock metagenome | isolation source: weathered quartz diorite | place: Puerto Rico | collected 2017-06-21
ATGTGATGTTCGCTGATCCCGGCCATGAGGCCCTCCGCGACGAGCACGCGGGGCCGCAAACGCTCCGCCACGGCAACCGCCACATGACAAACGCTCCGCCAGTCGTGTTCCATGGCCAAATGCTCGAGATGCTGTTCGACGGCGGCGATGGGAATGAGGCACGCCCTCAATTCGCCGGACTGCATCCGTTGTCGGAACTCGCGGCGCGTCAGTTTGCGCAAAAGGACTTCGGATACGTTCATGGTGGGCCCCCGCTTTTTCTCACGCATGGGGACCATGAACCCACCCCCAGCCCCTCCCATGAGGGGAGCGGTACCGGTTGGCCAGTTCCCCTGGGAGGGGTCAGCGGTGGGTTGGTCTGCGCCAGGTTCATGGAGTGGAAGTCAAACGCGCCGCCCCACAAATCTATTTGTAGGTTGAGGTTTGAGAATCGCCATTCGGCGCGATGCCCTCTGGCTGCGGCACATCTTCCGTGAGTATTTTCCGAGTGGCGCCCAACTCGCGCATCTTGTGATAGTCGCGCGCCTTGTAAGGGATGTTAAAGTGAGGCGTGTCCAGGACGCGGCCGCCTTCGAATCGCGAATCCATCGCCGCAGCCAGGACACCCGTCGTCAACAACGTGCGCTCGACCGGATAAGGCGCGCGGCGCTCGCGAAAATGAGTTTGGATCGCATGGGCCAGGGCTTTAAACAGGTTGCGGTTCTGCCAGGGGCCGACGTAGAAGCTCGTCGCCAGCGGCTTCGGCTCTCCGGCGAGGAGACAGGCGAAGTGCCATTTGATACCGCTGCCTTGCGTCACTCCGAGGACAATGGACCTGAGACCGTCGCGGTATTGAACGACGATACCATGGTGAACGAATGGATCCCCGTGGCCGGGCGGTCGGATCAGATCGCGCGCCGATTGACTCGGCAACGGCAGATCCGTGGACAAGGCAACTTGCGCCAGGTCCGGCGACCAAAGGCCGTCGTCGGCCGCTTTCCAGAGGGCCTCGCCCTCAAGGAACTGCACCCGCGCGACGCCGCTTTCTGCGCCGCGGCGGGATTCCACCATGGATTGCAGCACTTCTAGTCCGTGAAAGTCGTAGGACTCAACCGGGCCGGAGTGAATCGAGACCGCTTCAACAATTTTTGCGCCACGCGGGATCTCCAAAGCCGGACGCCGTTGCGCGAGTGGCACAGAACTGCCCGCCATGAACGGAATTTTCATGGTGCGGGCAGTGTCGACCATTTCCTTCGCCCAATCCCAGCGATAGGAAAGATGCTTGTCATTGAACATCGGCGCGACGCGCCCGCTGCGCCTGAACACGGCAACGATTTCGTCGAAAAACCGTTTGCGCGGATATTCCTGCTGGCCCTTTGGATTAATCGGATACTTGCCGTGTTCGCCGATGGATAAGATGGCATCGACCGCCAATTGCTCGCCGCCGAGGCACAGCGCGCCGGCGATGGCTGGATAGATCTTGACGTTGTACTTCGCCGCGACTTCGCGCGCCATGTCGCGTTCTGAGAATTGATCCACGTAGAAGCTCACGACGTCCATCCCGGGCGACGTGAGTTTGCCGTTGAAGAGGTATGGTTCGAGAAAATTCTCGAGCAGCACATGGGCGTGACTGCGGTAGGTGAACTCGGTCAAAACAGCCGCGACTTTCAACCGGGGCTTCGCCGCTCCAAGAGCAATCGGCGACAGCGCTGCGTCGCTGCCTGCCCCCAGAGTAAGTCCAGTCGCGAATCGCCCGGCTTCACCGAGGAACCGTCGACGGGTCAAACGTGGAGATTGTCCGGGCTGTGTTGGATCGGTTGCGGAAAATTTGGCGCTCATGGGCGATGGGTCCGCTTATTAAGAGGACCTGGCCGCGCGAAGGCGAGTCTTAACTCGGAGCGTCTCCTCGGGTGGGCGCATCGTGCTACTACCACCATCAAGGAAGAGAACGTCTACTCCCTCGCCTCCCCCACGGGAGGAGGGCCGGGGAGAGGAGGCAGACTTTGTGGGATACCCCTCTCCCCTGACCCTCTCCCCGCTCGTTCCTCGCGGGGCGAGGGAGAGGATTTCTGGTGGTTGGAAGATGCACCCTCCTCGGGTCTCCTCAGACTCTTATGATCAGAACGCGTCCGGAGGTGTTTGCCGGCAGCAGAACATGCGCGAAGTGCTGCAGGGTGCTGCGGATGTGGGACCCGAACTCTGACAAACACCAGTTGATCTTCGGTTTGCTTCGGCATCGGGTGCACCTGCCCGGCGCCGGCTGGTGGGACCACTCCGTAACGGCGAGCGACGAATTCGACCAGGCAAACCTGGCTGTGTTTGCATTTTTCAGACCTTTGGCCGAGATCGGCAGCGAATGGCCTATCTGGTGCGGCATGAAGGAGATCGGTTAGTCGCTCTGGTTCGGCACAATCTTGATTTGCCATCCTTGGACGGCGAAGCAACGCAGAATCCCCGCCGATGATCGTAGCACGCTAGTTGCTTTCTGCTCAAAAGTGGCAAAAGGGATAAAACCCGTGTTTGCCAGTCAGCCAGCGTAGTCCGGTCTAAGACCGGAGTGAAAAGCGCGTTCTCCACAAGAATGGGCAGCTCACGGAGCCGCCCGAGAACCAGAGAAATTGATGTCGGCGAGTTCACAAATTTTGCTTCGAGCCCGGGCGATACTGGCCGGGTGGCTTTGGATTGTTGTTCTGCTGCGGCCGATGGCGGCCGAGTTGGATCCTGAAGCCCTCAGCCCCAGTGTGCCGGACGGGCCATCGGCCCACCTTTCTGAGATCGCGCTCGCCGAAGTGGACACCGCAAAAGTGGGGCCTGGACCTTCTGAAACGGCCACGGCACTGCTCCCGGATCCAGCCGGTGGCGTGGCGTTAGTGCCGGGGTTGCCAGAGATCAACAAGGCCGGAGAATCCCCGAAGCCCGGTTTTTTCTCGCAGGGGCGCATCCACTTGGCCGTCTTACCGTTGTTCGTTTGTGTGCTTTCGTTGGCCGGAATCGCCTGGCTGGTCCGCAAGTTCAACGTGGTCAGCCAGCAACTTCGCCAAGCCAACAGCCAACTGAAGGACACTCAAGTTCAACTCCAACGCCAAACCCAGGAGGTCTCCTGTGTCCACGACCATTTGAAAAGGGAGGTCGCTGAACGGCGCATCAAGGAGGACGCTTTGCGGGCTTCGGAACAAATCTACTTCTCTCTGGTTGAGAAAGTGCCGCAGAACATTTTCCGCAAGGACCTCGCTGGGCGATACACCTTCGCGAATCGCGCGTTTTGCGCCACTTTGGGCAAGACGGCGGCCGAGATCGTCGGCAGGACCGATCAGGATCTGTTCTCCGCCGAACTGGCAGCCCGGCTCCGACGCGATGATGAGCTGGTACTGGCGTCCGAGGAACAAGTCGAGACCAAGCAAAACTTTCCAACGGCGGATGGCGGGAGAATGTACGTGATGATGTTGAGGACGGCCCTCCTGGATTCGGACCAAAAGGCGATTGGCATTCAAGGTATTTTTTGGGACCTCAACGAACGGCAGCGCGCCGAACGCGAGGTGGTCTCCGCGCATCGCCAATTGGTCGAGGCCTCGCGACGGGTCGGCATGGCGGAGGTGGCGACCGGCGTGCTCCACAACGTTGGCAACGTGCTCAACAGCGTCAACGTCTCGGCCACGCTGGTCTGCGAGCAGGTCAAGAAATCCAAAGTGCTGGCGGTGGGAAAAGTCGCCGCGTTGCTCTCCCAGCATGCAGACGATCAGAAATACCTGATCGAGGATGAACGCGGAAAGCAATTGCCCGGGTACCTGAAGGACCTGGCCGAGCTGCTGAGGAAGGAACGGGCGACCGTCCTCGACGAACTCGATTTACTGCTCAAGAACATCGAGCACATCAAGGAGATTGTCGTCATGCAGCAGGATTACGCCAAACTCTCCGGCCTGAGCGTGGCGGTGAAGACCAGTGACATGGTGGAAGATGCGCTGCGGATGAATTCCCCGGCGCTGACGCGCAACGAGGTCAACCTGGCGCGGGAATTTATCGATGATCCCACGATCATCGTGGACAAGCACACGGTCCTGCAAATTCTGGTCAACCTCATTCGAAACGCCAAATACGCGTGTGACGAATCGCGGCGTCCCGACAAACTGGTCACGGTCCGGATTTTCAAAAACGGCAACGACGGGATCAACATCCAGATCACCGATAATGGGGTGGGTATTCCACGAGAAAATCTGAGCCGGCTATTTTCGCGCGGCTTTACGACGCGGTCCGACGGACATGGCTTTGGACTGCACAGTTGCTTATTGGCCGCCAAGGAGATGGGCGGCGCATTGAGCGCCCACAGTGAGGGACCGGGAATGGGTGCGGTTTTCACTCTGGTCTTGCCCCTTCAGCCACCCGTACCGAGCGAGTAATGAACTCAACCCACATTCAATCCGGCCAGCGCATCCTGGTGATCGACGACAATCGGGCGATCCACGAAGACTTTTGCAAGATTCTCGGAGCCAATCAGTACGGTCCCGAAGTGCTCGAGGAGCGCGAAGCCATCTTGTTCGGTGAGCCCGCGCCGACCTCCCGGCGCCAGGTCTTCCAGATCGACTCCGCGTTTCAGGGTGAGGACGGAATGCGCTTGCTCCAGCAGGCGGTGCTGGCGGGCGATCCCTACGCTCTGGCCTTTGTGGACGTGCGGATGGAACCCGGCTTGGACGGGATCCAGACCACGGCCAGATTGTGGGAGATCTATCCGGATTTGCAGGTGGTGATCTGCACGGCCCACTCGGATTATTCCTGGCACGACATGGTGGACACCCTGGGCCACTCCGACCGTCTAGTCATCCTCAAGAAACCCTTTGACAATGTGGAAGTGCAGCAACTGGCCAATGCCCTGACCCAGAAATGGCGACTGCTGCAACAGGCCAAGGCCAAGCTGGAGGATCTCGAACAGAGCGTCAACGTTCGGACTGAGCAACTCCAGGCAACCAATGTGCGATTGCAGGCCGAGATCGCCGAACGCAGGGAGGTTGAATCGGCCCTGCGCCAGAGCCAGGAGGCGATCCTGCAGCAGGAGCGCCTGGCCGCTGTGGGCCAGTTGTCCGCCGGTGTGGCGCACGACTTTAACAACATCCTCTGCATCATCCTCGGTTATGCCAACATGCTCCTGGACGACTGCGAAGGTTTGGCTCAGAAAAAAGTCGACGCCCTGAAACAGGTCTCCATCGCCGCGCAGCGCGCCGCCCACCTGACCCGCCAACTGCTGACGTTCAGCCGCAAGCAGGTGATGCAACCGCAGACGCTCGAGTTCAACGAGGTCATCGGCAACGTGAGTCGAATGCTGCGCCGCCTGGTGGGTGAAGACATCGGTCTGCAATTCCATTACGCCCCCAAACCGGTTCACATTCATGCGGACCTGGGAATGGTCGAGCAGATTGTGGTGAATCTGGTGGTGAACGCCCGCGATGCCATGGTCGGAGGCGGCGGCAACGTGGTTTTGTCCGCATCCGCCGTGGAAATCGACGAGGCGTATCAAAAGCACCAGCCCGAAGCGCGTCCCGGGCGGTTTGCCTGCCTGACGGTGAGCGACACCGGATGCGGCATCGCGCCGGAAAATTTGCTCCGAATTTTCGAACCGTTTTTCACCACCAAGGCGGTGGGCAAAGGCACCGGTTTGGGCCTCTCGACGGTGTACGGGATCGTCAAACAACATGAAGGCTGGATCGAAGTGGAGAGCGAAGTGGGCAAAGGCACCACCTTCAGGGTCTTTCTGCCGAAGAGTTCAGAACCGGCATGCACTGCGACCGAGCCCTCCTTCGAGACGGCCAAGCGCTGGGGCGACGAGAAAATCCTGCTGGTGGAGGACGAGGCCGCTTTGCGCGGGCTGGCCAGCAAGTTGTTGCAGAAACAGGGTTACGAAATTGTGGAAGCGGGTTCCGGCGTCGAGGCGCTGGAGGTCTGGGACCAACACGACGGGGCCTTCGATCTGTTGTTGACCGATATGGTCATGCCCGGCGGAGTGACTGGGCGGGAGCTGGCGGAGAGACTGTCGGCGGACAAGCCGGAACTCAAAGTCATTTTCACCAGCGGTTACAGCACGGATATGGTGTCGAAGAATCTAGTGCTGGAAGAGGAAGTCAACTTTCTGCCCAAACCGTACCCGCCCAATGCCCTCATCCGAATCGTAAGAGTCTGCCTGGACGCCGAGAAACCCGAGGCGGAACTGGCGCACGCTTAGTACCCCATTTCATAAATACGCATACGTTCGTTGCGCCGTATTTGGCTTGGGGCTAGCCGCGACGAGGGAGCATACCGCCAGCGGTCTGTGACCGAGGAGCAACAACGCCCCAAGCCAAATACGGCGCAACCCTCCGGGCGGCAGGTCTTTTTGCGCCAGACTTCGTTGCTCGCTCCTCACAGACCGCTGACCGGTATGCTCGTCGCTCGCGGCTCGTCTGGCACAAAAAATCTCTTGCCGCGAACGTATGCGTATTCATGAATTGGAGTACTTAGCCCAGCCGCGCAGTCGGAAAACGGCCGGGCGACGTCCCGTCGCTCGCGACTGATCGGGAAGCCTTCGCTTCGCCGCGCGGCGAGTTCTACCACGCTTGACATCGACGTTCCGCTTGCGAAGCCTTCGCGTCCACAATGCAAGCGAGTGGGTTTGCGAAACCGATCTTGGTCGGGTTGCTTCTGGCGGTGGCAATTTATGCCGGTGGCTTCGCGTTGGACCAGCACTTGCGGACCCGGCGCGGGCCCTGGGAGGTCACCTTCACGACTGAACCGTCCGGCGCGCCTGCCATTCTCGTCAACCAACGGAAATTGAACGTCGCCAACCTTAAGATCGTCTTCCTCGGCGAGACGCGGACGAACGTCCACGATGCCGTCGTTTTTGATGTGCCGCAAAAGCCGATCCCATTCGGCAAAGTTAAGTTTGAAGACCTGACCTACCTGCCCGGCACGGTGACGTTCGATTTCTTCGGACACGAAATCGAACTCCTGCCGCGGACGCTCTACATCAACCGCAAGGCTTATCCGTGGACTCCGAACGAGGCCATCACGCTCTCTTTGGCCGACAAACCCGTTGCATTGCCCGAGCCGAAGGCCAAAGGGTGGAAACGCTGAGTGACCGCCGCAATCGAGCGCGCCGCCCACGCACTTCTCGCGCATTCGAGGACACGGAGGGCTCGTATTCGCCAAAATGGACCTGCTCTCTTGGGGCTTTCAGAGCCATTCCGAAATTCGCTTTGACTCACTCCTTGGCTCCGTTACGCTTCCGCGCCGGTTTAATTCTTATGCCGAAGCTCACGATCAATGATCTGGACGTGCGGGGGAAACGCGTTTTTGTGCGCGTGGATTACAATGTTCCGATGGAGGAGAAGAACGGACAAATGGTGATCAACGATGTCACCCGCGTCAAAGAAACGCTGCCGACGCTCGAGCGGCTGATTGAAAAGGGCGCGCGGATCATTCTCGCTTCGCATCTCGGCCGCCCGAAAGGCCGGCGTGAACCCTCGCTGTCGCTCCGGCCGGTGGCCGCGTGCCTGGCCGAGCTGATTCATCGGCCCGTCGCATTCGTGGATGACTGCATCGGCCCGAAGGCGGAAAAGACCGCGGAAGCCTTGCAGCCCGGCGACATTCTGCTGCTGGAGAATGTCCGCTTTTACGCGGAAGAAGAAGCGAACGACCTGGCGTTTGCAGGAAAACTGGCGAGGCTCGCGGAGGTCTACGTGAACGATGCGTTCGGCGCTGCGCATCGGGCGCACGCTTCGACCGAAGGCGTGGCGCGCGTCGTCGCCAAACGCGGCGGGCAGTGCGTCTCGGGGCTGTTAATGGTGCGTGAGTTGAAATTTCTCGGCGAGGAACTGGAAAACCCGGAGCGCCCGTTCGTCGTCATTCTGGGTGGCGCGAAGGTCTCGGACAAGATCAAGGTCATCGACCGCCTGCTGGAAAAGGCGGACACGATCCTGATCGGCGGCGCGATGACCTACACCTTCCGCCTGGCCCTGGGCCGCAAGGTGGGCAAATCGCTCGTCGAACCGGATCGCGTGGATGTGGCCTCGGCAGCGCTCGAAAAAGCGAAAACACGCCGGGTGGAATTCCTCTTGCCAGGCGATAACATCGTCGCGACGCCCGTGGACACCGGCAAACTGAACCAGAAAGGCAAACCGGTCATCGAATATCAGAACCCGCGTGTCAATGACAGCCTGGACATTCCGGAGACCGAGGAAGGCATGGACATTGGTCCGCGGACGATCGCGCTCTACCGTGACATTATTCCACGGGCGCAAACGATCTTGTGGAACGGCCCGATGGGAGTATTCGAGGACAAGCCTTTTTCGCAGGGAACGATGGCCGTCGCGCGGGCCGTGGCCGCCGCGACTCAAAAGGGGGCCAAGAGCATTATCGGCGGCGGCGACACCGTGAAAGCGTTAAACCTGGCTGGACTGGCGGATCAGGTGACCTTTGTGAGCACCGGCGGAGGGGCCAGCCTGGAATTTCTCGAAGGCAAGGAGTTGCCTGGCGTCGCGGCGCTGTCGGACCGATGATCGCCCCGCCAGCATTTGGAGCGTCAGCGCAGCATGAACAAAGCACGCAAATTGATCATTGCCGGCAATTGGAAGATGAACAAGACCGTGGCCGAAGCGCTCGACTTGGTGAAGGGCATCAAACGCGAACTGGCCAACATCAAAGAAGTCGACATCGTCGTGTGCCCGCCGTTCACGGCGTTGAGCGATGTGTCCAAGGCCGTGCTCAATACCAACATCCGCCTGGGTGCTCAAGATATGAGCGAGCACAACTTCGGCCCCCACACCGGCGAAATCGCCGCGGGCATGCTGAAGGAATTCTCCGTGCGCTACGTCATCCTGGGCCACTCGGAACGGCGCCAGTATCAAAAGGAGACCGACGACTTGATCGCGAAGAAGGCGCTGGCCGCCCTGGCCGCCTCGCTCAAGCCGATCGTTTGCGTTGGGGAAATGCTGGCCGACCGCGAGGCTGGACGGACCGAACTGGTGTTGCGAACGCAATTGCGCGGGAGCCTGGCGGGTTTGTCCGCCGAACAAATGGAGGAGACGATCGTCGCGTACGAACCGGTCTGGGCCATTGGCACGGGGAAAAACGCCACCCCGCAACAAGCACAGGAGGCCCATGCGTTTGTTCGCGAGCAATTGGCCGCGATGTTCGACGGGACTGTTGCCCGGCGGGTACGCATCCGATACGGGGGCAGCGTCAAGCCGTCGAATGCTCGGGAGTTGATGAGCCAGCCGGAGGTGGATGGTGCGCTGGTCGGGGGCGCTTCTCTGGAAGACCGCGGCTTTTCCGACATTGTCAAAAACAGCATCTAAAGAGGAACCGGTTATGATAAACTTGTTGATTGGCTTTCTGACGGTCGCGCTCGTGCTCGACTGTCTCTTTCTAATCCTGCTTATCTTGATTCAACTGCCCAAGAAAGAGGCCGGCGCGGGCATCGCCTTCGGTGGCGCGGCGACCGACGCTTTGTTCGGTGCCGGCTCCGGCACGGCATTGACCAAAATCACCAAATACTGCGCGGGACTCTTTCTGGGTTTGGCCCTCTTCCTTTCCATCCTCAATGCGCATTACGGACCCAGCAACACTCAAAGCCTGACTGAGCGCTTAAGGCAGAAGGCGTCCGCTGCCACGCCGGTGTTGCCGGGCCTGACGCCGACCAACGCGGAAACCAGCACCTCCGCACCGGCGCCGAATGTCTTGCTGAGCACGACGAACAGTGCACCCGCTACGAATCAGAATCCGCCCCCGAAGGAGTAGGAGCAAGGCTCGGTTTGCCGGTCCGCGCTGCCTGGAGGATTCCTGAACGGCCTCCTGCGGCGACGAGCCCAGCCGACGGTAGGGTGTTTTCACCAGCATGACGCTGCGATTCATGCTGAGCCTTCTTCCGATTCGCGCACACCGTCGGACCATGAAACCTAAGCGGCAAAATAGTGGCACGGGCGTACCGCCCGTGCGTCTCATTCTTCGTGGCAGAACACAACCTCACGGACGGGATGCCCGTGGCACTCGAAGCCTTGAAGCCAATTTGCCGTCCCCACTTCGAGCCGTGCCGGGACGCGAAAGCGTCTTGGAATACGGCAGTCCTCTGCTTCTTTTTCCGTCTCGGGCAAAGAAGGAACGCGAACTCCCCGGGCCGCAATTTCACCCGGGCGCGCCAGTCTGTTGGCTTCTCACGATCGCCGTCGTTTTGATGATAACCAGCTGCACTCGTTCCGAGCCCGGCGCTGAGCTCGTCATCATCAATGGAGCCGAACCCGAGTCGCTCGACCCGGCGGTTCTCACCGGCGAGGCCGATGGACGGGTGGCGCTGGAATTGTTTGGCGGATTGACCCGTTACAACCCGACCAACGCCACACCCGTGCCTGATCTGGCGGAGAGCTGGGACCCAACCGCGGATGGGACAATCTACACGTTTCACCTGCGCACTAACGCGGTCTGGTCCACCGGCGAACCGATCACCGCCGACGACTTCGTTTATTCGTGGCTGCGGGTGTTGTCCCCGTCCAGCGCGGCGGAATATGCCGGACAGTTGTTCTACTTGAAGAACGGCGAGGCCTACAACGCAGGCCGGGTCAAAGATCCCGGACAGGTCGGCGTCAGGGCGCTGGATCCGCACACGCTGCGCGTCGAATTGATTCAGCCGACCGCATTCTTTCTCGAACTGTGCACCTACGTGACGCTGCGGATTGTTCCCCGCCAGGCCATCGAACGGCATGGCGACCGGTGGCTCATGGTTCAGCCGGTGCCCTGCAGCGGTCCGTATGAACTGGCCACCTGGCGGGTCAACGACCGGATTCGGCTGCGGAAAAATGCGCGCTATTGGGACGCCGCCAACACGAAAAGCGAAAGCTTGGACCTGTTGCCCTGCACCAGCGCGACCACGGCTTTGAACCTGTATGAAACCGGCGTCGCGGACATTGTCTGGGACAAGAATCTGGTTCCGGTCGAACTGCTCGACGTGCTCCTCCACCGGCCCGACTTCCACAGCTTCTCCTATCTGGGCACGTATTTCATTCGCTTCAATGTCAACCGCAAACCGTTCGGCGACCCGCGCGTGCGCCAGGCCCTGTCGCTGGTGATCGACAAACAGCGCATCGTTGAAAAGATCACCCGCGGCGGCGAGCGCGCCGCGTCCAGCTACACGCCACCGGGGATCGCGGGTTATTCAGCGCCGGATGGCCTCGGATTCGACCCGGCTTTGGCGCGAGCGCTCCTCGCCCAGGCGGGCTTTCCCGGCGGCGCCGGGTTCCCTTCGTTTGAATACTTGTGCGATACCTCGTCGCGTCTACACGAACAGATCGCCGTCGAGTTGCTGGACATGTGGCGGCGCGAACTGGGCGTGCATGCCCGAATCCGCAAACTGGAATGGAAGACGTATCTGCGCGCGCAAAGCGAGCTGGATTACGACCTCTGCCGGAGCAGTTGGATCGGCGATTATAATGACCCCAACACCTTCCTCGACATGTTCATGAGCAACAACGGCAATAATCGCACCGGCTGGGGAGACGCCCACTACGACGCACTCGTTCGCGCTGCCAATCGCCAAGTGGACCGTGAAAAGCGCGCCCGGCTCTTGCGACAGGCGGAAATCCTCCTCGTGCGGGAGGCTTCGCCGATCATCCCGCTCTATTACTACGCCGGACTCGAGTACTACGACGCGAATCGGATCCAAGGCATTTTCCCCAATGTCCTTTCTCAAAACCCGATCCGGTCGATCTACAAGATCCCGGGCAACGACCGGCCTGCGCGCCAAAGTCCAAAGGGACCGCGGCCTGGCCCGGAGCCAGTCTCGCCGAGAACGAGGGGCAACTGACCAAAGCCAACGCCAGTGCGTTATTTCATCAAACGTTTGGGCTTTACCATTCCCCTGATGCTGCTCATCAGCTTCTTGGCGTTTGCCTTGATGCACGTCGCGCCAGGGGGCCCGTTCGACAAGGAACGCGCTCCCGCGTCGCCCGAAATCCAGCGCGCCCTGGAGGCGAGGTTTCACTTGAATGAGCCGGTCGGAAGACAATACCTGCGCTATCTCGGCCTGCTCTGGGAAAAGACTCCGGACGGCGAATGGCGGCGCGTGGCGGGCGGTCTGATCGCCGGCGATTTCGGCCCTTCGATGAAGTACCGCAACCACACCGTCAACGACATCATCTCGCAGGGTCTGCCGGTATCGATGGCGCTGGGTGGGCTGGCGTTTTGTTTTGCAATGGGCTTCGGCATTCCGCTGGGATTCTTCACCGCTGTTCGCAAGGGGCGCTGGCAGGATCATGCCGGGAGTTTCCTTGCCTTACTGGTGATTTGCGTCCCGGCGTTGGTCCTCGGGCCGCTGTTGGTTATGAACTTCGCCATCGTTTGGCGTTGGTTTCCGGTCGCGCTCTGGGGCGGCGTGTGGCACGCGGTGCTGCCGACGTTGACTCTCGGCCTCTATTTCGCCGGCAAGATCGCCCGCCTCATGCGGGAAGGGATGTTGACGGTCCTGCACGCCGAGTTCCTCACCACGGCACGGGCCAAAGGCTTGAGTGAAACCGCAGTGCTGCTGAAACATGCGCTGCGGCTGGCCGTGCTGCCGGTCGTTTCCTACTCCGGTCCGTTGCTCGCTGATTTGTTGACGGGTTCGTTCGTCGCCGAAAACAGTTTTCAGATTCCCGGCATCGGCGTGTTTCTCGTCATCGGCACGTTGAACCGCGATTACACGATGGTCGTCGGTCTGGTGGTCCTGTACGCTTTGTTGCTTCTGGGATTGAACCTGATCGTGGACGTCACCTACAGCTTGCTAGACCCCAGGGTGAAATATGAATGACCCGATCGGCAACCGCGAGCGCGGTATCCGGAACCTGGAACCCGGAGGCGGCACCCGGCACGAGCCCGGTGTTCAATCCGCCTCCGTCGAGCGCCCGCTTCACGCAAGCCCGGCGCAACGGGCCTGGCGGCGTTTCCGGCGCAATCGACTTGCCGGAGGGAGCGCGCTGTTCTTGTGCGCGACCGGCCTGCTGATATTGGTATGGCCCATGTTCCGCAACCCGAGCGTCGCTGCGCACGTGCCGCGAGCGATCACCTGGTCGCCGACCGCGCTAACGGAAGACCAATTTCAACCGCCCAGCACCGCACATTGGTTCGGCACGGATGTTCACGGCCGGGACCTCCTGGCTCGCATCTGCTATGGCGCCCGCATCTCGCTGCTCGTCGGGGTCGTCGGAGCCGCAATCAGCCTTCTGATTGGTGTGTTGTGGGGAGCGATTGCGGGATATGCGGGCGGCCGCTGGGACAGCGGGATGATGCGCTTTGTCGACGTCCTATATTCGTTGCCGTCGATTGTGTTCGTCATCGTATTGATCGCGGTGCTCGAGGAGCCTTTCAAGACAGGATTGGCGCGCCTTCTGGCGACAAAAAAATCATTGTCGCAGGAATACCTCACCGAAACCGGGCCAGCGGCGAATCTGCTCCTGCTTTTTGCCGGCCTCGGCGCAGTTTCCTGGCTCACGATGGCGCGCATGGTGCGTGGCCAGGTGTTGTCCTTGCGCACGCGCGGCTTCGTCCAGGCCAGCCGGGCCCTGGGCGCCAGCCATGCGCGCATCCTGCGGCGGCACATCCTGCCGAATGTT
>JACXTT010009134.1_pt1 | contig 13577 bp, 16 predicted proteins | sample 9270951 | NCBI WGS metagenome assembly JACXTT01 (sample SAMN15532306, study PRJNA645909) | rock metagenome | isolation source: weathered quartz diorite | place: Puerto Rico | collected 2017-06-21
TCGGCCGCGCCCACCACGGCGGCCCCCGCCGCGGGGACCGACGCTGCGGCGAACGCCGGCGCCAGCGCCTCGGTGATGAGTGGCATGTCGGTGAAGGACAACACCGGCGCCCTGATCGGCGAGGTGAAGGCTGTGAAGGGGTCCGTCGCCACCATCGCCATGGGCGCCGACACCTTCGACGTGGACACCGAAAAGCTCGGCGTGAAGGACGGCGTGGCCTCGATCAACGCCACTCAGGCCGAGATCAAGAAGATGCTGCCGCCTAAGAAGTAGGCGTTGCGTCCCGCGGCGGGAGCCCCGCGCTCCCGACCGTATGGGGCTTGTTGACAAAGACGTTAGTCATCGCTTACGGTAAGGCATGACTAACGCAAAAGCCTTTGCCGCCCTGGCCGATCCCACCCGCCGCGAGGTGTTCGAACGCCTCTCGCGCGGGCCGCGCGCCGTGGGCGATCTGGCGAACGACATGCCGGTCAGCCGCCCGGCCGTGTCGCAGCACCTGAAGGTGCTCAAGGAGGCCGGATTGGTGACCGATCGGCCGGACGGCGCACGCCGCGTCTATCAGATCGACCCGAAGGGCCTGGGCCAGATCCGCGCCTGGCTCGACCAGTTCTGGGATGTGGCGCTCGACGCCTTCAAGGCCGAGGTCGAGCGCCAGGCCGCCGCATCGAAAGACGAATCCGAGGGGGACAAGCCATGAGCCAGACCATCACGCCCGCGCCCATCGTGAAGTCGTTCACGGTGCCGGCCAGTCCGGAGAAGGCCTTCGCCGTGTTCACCGACGGCCACGGCCGCTGGTGGCCGAAGAGCCACTCGGTGGGCGACTCGCCGCTGAAGCAGGCGGTGATCGAGCCGCGGGCCGGCGGACGCTGGTACGGCCAGCTGGAAGACGGGACGGAAGCCCTGTGGGGCGACGTGCTGGCCTGGGAGCCGCCCGGACGGCTGGTCCTGGCGTGGCGGCTCAGCGGCCAGTTCACCTACGACCCCAATCTGCTGACCGAGGTCGAGGTGCGCTTCACGGCGCAGGGCGAGGGCGTCACCCGCGTCGACTTCGAGCACCGCAACCTCGAGCGCCTCGGCGACGGCGAGGCGGCTCTGCAGCTGCGCGCCGGCATGAACACCGGCTGGGGCCTCATCCTCGACCAGTACATCGCCGCGGTAGGCGGCTGAGCATCAACCCAAGCAAGAGAACGGAGACTCACATGACCCAGATCATCGTTCACGGCATTCCCGGCAGCCCCTATGTGCGCAAGCCTCTGTTGGTCTGCGAGGAGAAGGGCGTGTCCTACCGGCTGGCGGCCATGGCCTTCGGAACCGGCGCGAACAAGCAGCCCGAGTACCTGGCCATGAACCCGTTCGGCCGGCTGCCGACCATCCAGCACGGCGACTTCACGCTCTACGAGGCCCAGGCCATCGGCCGCTACATCGACCGGGCCTTCGACGGCCCGTCGCTCACGCCGGCCGACCCGCGGCAGGCCGCGCGCATGGACCAGGTGATGAACATCGTCGACTGGTACGTCATGCCCTCGATCAGCAGCGCCATCAGCTTCAACCGCGTGGTGAAGCCCCGGTTCGGCATGCCGGTGGACGAGGCGGCGGTGGCCGCGGCCGTGCCTCAGGCCAAGGTCTGCGTGAAGGCCCTGGAGGACATCCTGGGCGGCCAGACCTACTTCGCCGGCGAGGCGGTCTCCCTGGCCGACCTGTTCGCCATCGGCCACCTGGACTTCCTGGCCCAGACGCCGGAGGGCGCCGACATGCTGGCCGGCTCGCCGCTGCTGGGCTGGATCGAGCGCATGAACGCCCGGCCCAGCGTGCAGAACACCGAATGGGACCGGCTGGCGGAGAGCGTCGCCGCCTAAGCCGCGCCGCAGATCATTCGCGCCGCCGCCTCGGCGACACGGGTCAGCTCCGCGCGGCTTCCCCCCGTGCGCGCGCGGATCGCCAGGGTGTGCAGGGCGGCGGTCGCCATGGCGGCCGCCGCCTCTGGCGTGAGCCCGGGCGCAAGCTCGTTGGCCGAGCGCGCGAACCGCTCGCGAAACACCTCGTCCTCATCCGCCACGAAGCCGGCCGCCAGGGCGCGCACATCCGGATCGTCCACCGCCTGGGTGACGGCCGTACCGATGATGAAACAGCCGCGCTGGCCCGTTTCGCCCGACACATAGGCCGCGATCGCCGCGCCGAAGAGCGCGCCCAGCGCCACCCGCAACGGCGCGTCCTGCCCCATCACCGCCCGCATCGCCGTCACCGCCCCGGTCCGGGTCTGCGACAGGGCCCGCATATAGAGCGCATGCTTGTCGCCGAACGCTGCATAGAGGCTCGGCCGGTTGAGGCCCGTGGCGGCGGCGATGTCGTCCAGCGACGCGGCGGCATAGCCCAGGTTCCAGAACACGCCGCGCGCCTTCTCCAGCACCTCGTTGGTGTCGAAGCTTCGGGGGCGTCCGCGCGGCCGAGGCGCTTCCGGACTCTCTTTCTGTACCATTTCGCAAAGAATCCTTGACCGCTCACATTTTGTGCGAAACGGTACGAATATCAACTACGGAGCCTGACCATGGACCTCTTCTTCTCTCCTCTCGCCTGTTCGATGGCCAGCCGGATCGTGATCTACGAGGCCGGCGGCGAGGTGAATTTCCAGCGCGTCGACACCAAGGCCGGCCGCACCGCCGACGGCGCCGACTACGCCAAGATCAACCCCAAGGGCCTGGTGCCGGCGCTCCGCACCGACGAGGGCGAGGTGCTCACCGAGAACGCCGCCATCCTGCAGTACCTGGGCGACCGCTTCCCCGACGCCGGCCTCGCGCTGGGCGGCTTCGACCGCAGTCTGCTGCAGCAGTGGCTGAACTTCATCGGGACCGAGCTGCACACCGGCGTCTTCCATCTGCTGCTGAGCCCGCGGGCCGGGCCGGACGCCAAGGCCTTCGCGCGGGAGGAAGCGGCCACGCGCCTCGCCTATCTCGACGCCCACCTGGACGGTCGCGACTGGCTGCTCGACCGCTTCACCGTGGCCGACGCCTATCTGGCGGTGGTGCTGAACTGGGCGCAGTTCGTGAACCTGGACCTGACGCCCTACGCCAACGTCACGGCCTTCCTGGCGCGCGCCAAGGCCCGGCCCAGCATCGCCCGCGCCTTCGGCGAGGAGATGGCGCTGTTCCAGGCCGCTTAGCGCCAGCATTGCCGGTTGACCCGGCGGGCCGGCTCGCGAGACTAGCGCCTCGCCTGACGCCCGCCGGAGAGACCGTCCTGTCCAACGCGCCCACAAGGATCGCCATCGCCGGCGCGCTCGGCTTCATGGGCCGCGCGGTCGCGGCCTGCGTCGAGGCCAATCCGGCGTTGATGATCGCGGCCCGGTTCGACCGGCCGGACGTCACGGGCGAGGGCCTGGTCAGCCAGGATGCGGCGCTCGCCGCCAGCGACGCGGTGATCGATTTCACCACGCCCGCGGCTTCGGTCGCGCTCGCCAAGGCGGCCGCCGCGCGGCGCGGTCCGGCCCTGGTGATCGGCTCCACGGGGCTCGACGCGGCGCAGCTGGCGGAGATCAAGGCGGCCTCCGCCAAGGTCGCCATCGTCCAGACCTTCAACTTCTCCCTGGGCGTCAATCTGATGGCGGGCCTGGTGAAGCAGGTCTCCGCGACCCTGGGCCCCGAGGCCTACGACATCGAGATCTTCGAGGCGCACCATCGGCGCAAGGTCGATGCGCCCTCCGGCACCGCCCTGATGCTCGGCAATGCGGCGGCTAAGGGGCGCGGCGTGTCGCTGTCCAACGCCGGGCGGCGCGCCCGCGACGGCATCACCGGCGCGCGGCCGGCCGGCGAGATCGGCTTCTCGGTGATGCGCGGCGGCGGCATCGTCGGCGAGCACAGCGTCAGCTTCGCCGCCGAGGACGAGATCCTGACCTTCAGCCACTCGGCGCGCGACCGCAGCCTGTTCGCCCGCGGCGCCGTGGTCGCCGCCGCCTGGGTCGCCGGCAAGCCGCCGGGGCTCTATGACATGCAGGACGTGCTGGGGTTCACCGACCGTGCCTAAGCCGGACCTCGATGAGCTGATCGGCCGCGACGCCACCGACCAGATCGCCGCGCTGAACGCCAAGAAGGTCTCCTCCGTCGAACTGCTGAAGGAGGTGCTCGCCCGGCACGAGCGGACGCACGCGGCGCTCAACGCCGTCGTCACCGTCGATCTCGAACGCGCCATGGAACGGGCCAGGGCGATCGACGAGCTGCGGGCCCGGGGCGAGGACGTGGGCCTGCTGGCCGGCCTGCCGATGACCGTGAAGGACACCTTCGACGTCCTGGGCATGCCGGCGTCGTCGGGCCTGGCGGCCCTGAAGCGGCGGCAGGCGGAGGACGCCTCGGCGGTCAAGCATGTGCGCCACGAGGGCGCGGTGATCTGGGGCAAGACCAACACCCCGGTGATGGCCGGCGACTGGCAGACCTTCAACGCCCTCTACGGGACGACGAACAATCCCTGGGACACGACGCGGACCTGCGGCGGCTCGTCGGGTGGCGCGGCCGCGGCGCTGGCGGCTGGTGTGACCGCGCTGGAGGTAGGCTCCGACATCGGCGGGTCGCTGCGCATCCCGGCCAGCTTCTGCGGGGTCTACAGCCACAAGCCCACCTGGGGCCTGGTGGACCAGCACGGCCATGTGCCGCCGTCGCCGGGCTCCTGGAGCGAGCGCGACCTCAACGTGGTTGGGCCGATGGCGCGCTCGGCGCGCGATCTGCGGCTGTTGCTGGCGGTGCTGGAGGAGGGGCCGATGGCCGCCAAGGCGCCGGCCGCCGATCTGAAGACCGCGAAGATCGCGCTCTGGCTCGACGAGCCCAGCTTCCCGCTCGACCCCGAGGTCCGCACGGCCATCGAACGCCTGGCTGCGGACCTGGCGGTGGCGGGCGCCGAGGTGACCACCATCGCCTCGCCGGTTCATGCGCCGACGCTGATGGCGGCCTACCAAACCCTGCTGGGCGGCGTGCTGAGCGAGGACATGCCGCCCGCCCTGATCCGCAACATGGAGCGGATGCGTGGCTGGGCCCGCTGGCAGATGAGCCGTGGCGCGGCGCCCACCTCCACGGCGGCCATGACGCTGGCCTACACGGCCTCGCACCGCGAGTGGATGGCCGCCGACGCTGTGCGCAACCGCCTGCGCCGCGAGGTCGCGACCCTGTTCGACCGCTACGACGCGATCCTGGCGCCGATCACCCCGACAGCGGCCTTCCCGCACGACCACCGCGCGTTTGGGCGGCGGCGGATCACTCTCTCGAACGGGCAGGCCATCGCCTATCCGTCGATGCTGAACTGGATATCCCTGGCGACCGCGCTGCACCTGCCGTCCACGGCGATCCCGGTCGGGCCGACAGCGTCCGGCCTGCCGGTGGGCGCCCAGCTGATCGGGCCGATGCACGGGGATTCCCGGACCATCGCGCTCGCCCAGGCCATCGAGGCGGACATTCGCGGCTTCACCGCGCCGGAGCTGGACGCCTAGCGGCCCCGGCCGTCGCTCGCCAGCCGCGCATAGAGCTCCTGGTCCCAGAACCGGCCCTTCCAGAACCCGTAGTCGCGCAGCGTCGCCTCCCGGCGAAATCCGCACCGCTTCAGCAGGGCGGCCGAGGCGACATTGCCCGGCGTGACCAGGGCCTCGAGGCGATGCAGACCCATCGCCGCATGCCCGTGATCGCAGATCGCCGGCAGCACCTCCGCCATCACGCCCTGCCGCCAGCGCGATCGAAGCACGTTGTAGGACACCTCGCCGCGCGATCCCCGCTCGCGCTCGTGCACATTGATCCCGGCGGTGCCCACCAGGTCGCCGCCGGCGTCGCGCAGCGCCCACCACTCGCCGCCGGTCAGGATCAGCCCCGTGGCCCAGTCGATGATGGCGTCGGCGCCGGCCAGGTCCTCCAGCGGATCGATGTCCATGAACTCCACCGTCGGCGGATCGGACAGATGGCTGAGGAGCTCGTGCCGATCGCCCGGCGCGATGGGCGTCAGCCGGAAGTTCGCCGTCGTGAGGTGCGAGCCGCTCACGGCTTGTCGGGGGCCGGGTTGTCTGGGGCCGGGGCGATGCGCGCCCAGGCCGCGTCCACCGCCTTCTGCAGATCCTCGCCCACGCCCCGGCGCATCAGCGACAGGCCCTCCAGCTCCAGCTTGTCGCTGCGCAGCACGCGCGGATGGGCGCTGTAGCCCAGCAGGTAGATGGCGGTGTCGGTCCGGGTCTGGCCGTCCTCCAGGAAGACCGTGGTGACGCCCACGGGCAGGCGCCCATGCTCGGCCTTGGTCTTCCGCGCGCTGCGGGCCTTGTCGAGGCCGCCCTCGAGCCATCCGGCCTCGATGCGCGGATTGCCGGTGGTCTCCACGGGATCGCCGCGGATTTCGCTGGGGAAGGTGAGCGCCTGGGTCTGGATCACCTGGTCCGGATGCACCGAGGTCAGGCGCACGCGCTCGCCCGCCTTGTCCGGCTCGCCGGTCATCAGGAAGCTGGGCTTCACCGCCCCGGCCTTGACCTCGGCCTGGTGCTCGCGCTCGGCGGCGGCGTGCTCCTTCTCGGCCTGGGTGCGTTCGCGGTGGGTGTCCCAGTAGCCGAGCGCGGCGATCACCACGGCGAGGATGCCGACCAGCTCGGCCAGCGACAGCCAGCGGAAGGGCAGGCGCTTTTTCGGTTTCGAGGACAGGTCGTTGGCCATCGAAGGGTGTCCGTCAGCGTCCGGTGGATCCAAAGCCGCCCGAGCCGCGGGCCGTCTCGTCGAGGCTGTCGACCTCGGTCCAGGCGGCCTGGACCACCGGGGCAACGATCAGCTGGGCGATACGTTCGCCGCGACGGATGACGAAATCGTCCTCGCCGAGGTTGATCAGGATCACCTTCACCTCGCCGCGGTAGTCAGCGTCGATAGTGCCGGGCGAATTCAGGCAGGTGACGCCGTGCTTGGCGGCCAGGCCGGAGCGGGGCCGCACCTGGCCCTCGAACCCGGGCGGCAGGGCGAAGGCCAGGCCCGTCGGGATCGGATGGCGCGAGCCGGGGCGAAGCGTGAAGGGCTCGTCCTCGGGCACCGCGGCGCGCAGGTCCATGCCGGCGGCCTGGGCGGTTTCGTAGGCGGGCAGCGGCAGGCCGTCTGCGTGCGGCAGGCGGACGATAGGAACGGTCGGGCTCACATCAGGCTCTTCAGTTGAACTCGGCGGCGATGCGGGTCGCCAGGTGGCGCGCCACCTCGCCCTTGGCCATCCGCTCCCATCGCTCGATTCCACCCCTCGTGACGATGGCGACGGCATTGTCATCGCCGCCCATGGTTCCGGCCACGCTGACGTCGTTGGCGACGATCCAGTCGCAGGCCTTCTTGGCGAGCTTGGCCTTGGCGTGGGCGTCGAGGTCGTTGGTCTCGGCGGCGAAGCCGATCACCAGGCGCGGGCGCTTGGCGTGCTTCGACAGGGTGGCGAGGATGTCGGGGTTTTCGACGAGGGCGATGGGGTCCGGCGCCGCGGACCCCTTCTTGATCTTCTTGTCGCCGGCGCTGGCCGGTCGCCAGTCAGCCACGGCGGCCACGCAGACGGCGATATCGGCGGGCAGCGCCGCCTCGCAGGCCGCCAGCATGTCGCGGGCGCTCTCCACGTCGACGCGCGTGACGCCGGGCGGGGCGGGGAGCGCCGTGGGGCCGCTGACCAGAGTCACGTCCGCGCCGAGCGCCGCCAGCGCGCTGGCGATGGCGTAGCCCTGCTTGCCCGACGAGCGGTTGGTCAGCATCCGCACCGGATCGATGGCCTCGGCGGTCGGCCCCGCGGTGACGAGCGCGCGCTTGCCGGCGAGCGCCCCGCCGGCGCCCAGCATCGCCAGGATCGCCGCGAAGATCGCCGCCGGCTCGGCCATGCGCCCGGCGCCGAACTCGCCGCAGGCCATGGCGCCCTCGTCGGGGCCCACGAAGCTGACGCCGTCGGCCTTCAGGGCGGCGAGGTTCCGTTTGGTGGCCGCGTGCTCCCACATGCGCACGTTCATGGCCGGCGCCATCAGCACCGGCTTGTCGGTGGCGAGCAGGGTGGTGGAGGCCAGGTCGTTGGCCTGGCCCGCCGCGGCCTTGGCCATCAGGTCGGCGGTGGCCGGGGCCACCACCACGAGGTCCGCCGAGCGGGAGAGCTCGATATGGCCCATCTCGGCTTCGTCGGTCAGGGAGAACAGCTCGGAATAGACCTTATCCTCGGCGAGGGCGGACAGGGACAGCGGGGTGACGAACTGGGCGCCGGCGCTGGTGAGGATCGGCCGCACGCCGACCCCTGCCTTGCGCAGCAGGCGCGTCAGTTCGAGGCTCTTATAGGCCGCGATCCCGCCCCCAACGATCAGGAGAACCCGCTTTTCGTTCAAGGCGTTCGCCCCTCAGCCGCCGCGCGCCAGCCTTATGCCAGATGGGGGTTTACGACACACTTCGCAATTTTCGACTCGACAACGCTGTTCTCTTGTTCTTTCTTTGTTCCAGGCTGCACGCTCAGGGAGAGAAAAGTGATGGCTCGGTTCAAGGTGGTGCTGACGGTCGCGGTGGGCGTTTCGGCGCTCGCGCTGCTCAGCGCCTGCGACAACGGCCCGTCGGCGGTGAAACAGTCCGCGGCGGGCTCGCAGATGGCCACGGCCCAGGCGCCGGAGCGGTCCTACAGCTCCGGCGGCTCGGGCGGGTCCTACGACGAGCCGAAGGTCGATCACCGCAAGGACGTCGTGGCCGCGGCCGACGACGGCAAGCCCATGTGGGCCCCCAGCCGCCGGTTCTCGGCCCAGGAAGGCGCGGAGAAGCAGTTCGAGCGCGACGGGGCGGCCTTCGACGCCAAGACCGTCGATCAGTTCGTCAAGAAGGCCCACGCCTTCGTGGGCCACCCGCCCAAGGGCACCCTGACGCTCACCCGCAAGAACGGCGACACCCTGTTCTACGATCCCAAGAGCAACGTCTTCGCGGTGGCCAGCAAGGAAGGCGCGCCGCGGGCCATGTTCAAGCCCGACGACGGCATGGCCTACTGGGAAAAGCAGAAGGACCGGGAGTCGAAGCAGGCCTCCAGCAGCCGCCGCTCCCGCGACGATCAGGGCTGACGGCGCGTCGTGGCTGGCCAACCCAAGGACGACGGGCACATCGTTCGCACGGGCCGAACCGACTGGTCGCAGGTCTGGCGCGGCCGCCATCCGTTCAACGCCGCCTCGGAGATGCGCATCCTCCAGCTGGGCGGGGCGACGGGCATGAAGCGGATCGGGGTCAACCTGATCCGCATCCCGCCGGGCAAGGAGAGCTTCATCCCCCATGCGCACTCGATCTCGGAGGAGTTTGTCTTCATCCTCGAGGGCGTCGGCGAGATGGTGCTGGATGGGGTCGGCCATCCGGTCGGGCCGGGCGACTTTGTGGGCCTTCCCATCGACGGCGTCGTGCACTCCTTGCGGTCGCAGGGTCCGGGCGACCTGGTCTATCTGACCGCCGGCAATCAGGATCCGGTGGAGGTGGCCGACATGCCGACCATCGGCAAGACCACCGTGTTCCGGCAAGGCCGCATGGAGCTGATGGGCGAGGACGGCGTCGAACGCCTGACGGGGGAAGAGTGGATGGCGCGGACGCGGCTCGAGGGCTAGCGGAGCCAGACCGCCAGGACGAACGCTGCCCCCGCCACGGCGGCGCCCAGGGCGAACCAGAGCAGGCGCGAGGTGGTCGCCGGCGCGTCTTTGATCACCACGGGCGTTGCGCCCGGCGGGTTCTCGAGCAGGCGGGCGAGATTGCGCAGGGCCGTGGCGGCCTCGTCGCCGAAGCGCTGGATGCGGGCGATGGGCGACAGCTCCCGCGCCATCCAGCGGCGCACCACCGGATCTGCGGCCGTCCAGATGTCGTGGTCGGGCTGGATGCGGCGGGCCACGCCCTCCACCATGGTCATGGTCTTCTGCAGCAGCACCAGTTCAGGCCGCAGGTGCATGTCGTAGAGGGCTGTGATCTCGAAGAGCTGCATCAGCACGCGGCTCATGGGCACTTCGCTGGCCTTGCGGCCGAACACCGGCTCGCCCACCGCGCGCAGCGCCTGGGCGAAGGCCTGGACGCTGTGGTGGGCCGGCACGTAGCCGGCGTTGAAGTGGGTCTTCGCGACGCCCTCGTAGTCCTTGTTGAGGAAGCCCCAGAGGATCTCGGCCAGGTAGCGGCGCTCGGGCGGGCCGATCCGGCCGATGATGCCGAAATCCACGGCGGTCAGGCTGTGGGGGGCGGCCACGAACAGGTTCCCCTCGTGCAGGTCGGCGTGGAACACCCCGTGGTCGAGGGCCTGGGACAGGAAGGCGCGGATCAGGTTGTCGGCGGTGGCCTGGGCGTCGAGGCCGGGCTGGCTCAGCGCCTGCGGATCGGACAGCGGCCAGCCGCGCGCCCACTCCAGGGTCAGCACCCGCTTGCCGACGCCCTCCCAGACGATGGCCGGCGCCGCCATGAAGCCGTCCAGCGCCATGACCTCGCGCAGTTCGTCCGCCCCCGCCGCCTCCAGCCGCAGGTCCAGCTCCAGCATTGTCGAGCGGACCACGGTCTCGGCGAAGGCGATGGGCTCCAGGCGGCGCGCCGGCGGGATCCAGCGGTCGATCAGGCGCGCCGCCAGCAACAGGCTCTCGGCGTCGTCGGCGACGCGGCGCTCGATGCCGGGGCGCAGCACCTTCACCGCCACCTTGCGGCCGTCCAGCAGCGTGGCCTCGTGGGCCTGGGCCAGGGACGCCGAGCCCAGCGGCTCGCCGAACTCAGCGTAGAGGCTCTCGATCGTGCGGCCGAGCCCTCGCTCCACCTCGGCGCGGGCGATCCCAGTCGGGAAGGGCGGCAGTCGGTCCTTCAGGCGGCCCAGGTCCTCGGCGAACTCCCGGCCGAAGAAGTCGCCGCGCGTGGAGAGCAGCTGGCCGAGCTTGGTGGCCACCGGACCCATGCCCTCCAGCGACCGCGCCAGCCGTTCCCCGGGCCGTCCGCTGCGCGCCCCACGGCCGGCGAACAGCCGCAGGGTGCGGGCGACGCCGAGCACCGAGGCGGGATAGGCGTGGTCGAGCTCGCGCGGCAGCAGGGCGTCGTTGCGGACCAGCGCCCAGACCGCCGCGGTCATGCGGCCGAACGCTCCGAACGCGCCCATGGCCCTAGATGGCCCGCCCGCTGTGGAGGGCCGCCACGCCGCCGGTGAAGTTGGTGTACTCGACCTTGCTGAAGCCGGCCTCGGCGATCATCGCCGCGAATGTCCGCTGGTCGGGGAAGCGGCGGATGCTCTCCACCAGGTACTGATAGGCGTCGCGGTCGCCGCCCACGCGGGCGCCGATCTCCGGGATCACCTTGAAGCTGTAGGCGTCGTAGGCCTTTTGCAGGGCCTCGGTGACCGGCCGGGAGAACTCCAGGCAGAGGAACCGGCCGCCCGGCTTCAGCACGCGCCGCGCCTCGCGCAAGGCCGCCGGGATGTCGGTGACGTTGCGGATGCCGAAGGAGATCACATAGGCCTCGGCGCTGGCGTCCGGCAGCGGCAGGCGCTGCGCGTCGCCCACGGCCCAGGCGATCTCGGGCTCGGAGCCCTTTTCCCGCCCGGCGGCGATCATCTCGGCATTGTAGTCGACGACGAAGATCTTCGCGGCCCCACCTTCGAGTAATGGGCCGCCCCGGCGCAGCTGCGCGCGCCGCGCCATCCTGGCGAAGCGCCGCGCCATGTCGCCGGTGCCGCCAGCCACGTCGATGATCGTCTCGCCGGGCTGCGGGTTGAGCCGCGCGGCGACGGCGTCCTTCCACAGCCGATGGACGCCCCCGCTCATCAGGTCGTTCATCAGATCGTAGCGGCGGGCGACGCGGTCGAAGACCCCTCGCACCAGGCCGGGCTTCTCGCTCGCGTCCACGTCGCGGAAGCCGAAGGTGGCGGCGGGTCCGGTCATGGGCGACCTCTTAGCCCTCGCTCCGCTTAGCTCCAAGGCCCTTGGCGTGCGGCCGCGCACGTGCCAAGCCGGGCCATGCCCGAGCTTCCCGAGGTCGAGACGGTGCGAGGCGGCCTCGCCCCCGTGCTGGAAGGCCACCGCCTGGCCCGCGTCGAGGCCCGCCGCCCCGACCTGCGCTTCCCTCTGCCGGCCGGTTTCGTCCAGACCCTGACGGGCGCCACGATCACCAAGCTCTCGCGGCGCGCCAAGTACCTGCTGGCGACACTGGACCGCGAGGACACCCTGGTGATGCACCTGGGGATGAGCGGCCGCTTCGAAATCGCACGGCCCGAGGGCGTCGAGCGGCCGGGCGAGTTCCACTACGCGCCGGACCCGGACCCCAAGCACGCCCACATCGTCTTCGAGACCGAGGCCGGGGCGCGGGTGACCTATTATGACCCCCGCCGGTTCGGCTACATGTCGCTGGTCAACACCGCGACCTTGCACCTGCATCCCTGGTTCGCGGGCCTCGGCCCCGAGCCGCTCTCCGGCGACTTCAACGCCGAGCGTCTGAAGGCCGCCTTCGCCGGGCGCAAGCAGGGCCCCAAGACCCTGCTGCTGGATCAGCGGATCGTCGCCGGGCTCGGCAATATCTATGTGTGCGAGGCGCTGCATCGGGCCCGCATCTCGCCGTTCAAGGCGGCGGGTGGGATCTCCAGGCCGCGCCTGGACAAGCTGGTCGCCGACATCCGCGACGTCCTCAGCGAGGCGATCGCGGCGGGCGGATCGACCCTGCGCGACTTCGCCCAGACCGACGGCGCGCTGGGCTACTTCCAGCACCGCTTCCGCGCCTATGACCACGAGGGCCAGCCTTGCCCCAACGCGGGCTGCGCCGGCGTGATCGCGCGCAAGGTCCAGGCCGGACGTTCGACCTTCTATTGCCCCGTTTGCCAGAAATGAGAGTGGCATGACCTCGTTCTGGACGCGGACGCTCCTCGGGCTGTCCGCCGCACTGTCACTTGTGGGCGCCGCTCACGCCCGCCCGCCCATGTGGATCGTCCGCGACCACGACTCCGAGATGGTGCTGTTCGGCTCGGTGCACATCCTGCCGCGCACCCTGGATTGGGCGCCGCCGGAGCTCACGAAGGCCTTGGCGGCCGCCGACGACCTGTGGTTCGAGCTGCCCATCGATGCGGCCAGCGAAGCCGACACCGGCCAGCTGGCCCTGAAAGCGGGCGTGCTGCCGCCGGACCAGTCGCTGTTCAAGCTGCTGCCGCCCAGGGACGCCGAGCAGATGAGCCGCGTGGCGGCGGCCTATGGCGTGTCGCCCGCCCTGCTCGACCGGCTGCAGCCGTGGCTGGCGGAGATCACCATGGCCGGGGCCGCCTACCGCAAGGCCGACGCCGACGCGGCCTCCGGCGTCGAGAAGACCATCGCGGCCATGGCCGCGGTCACCGCCCAGCGCCACGCCTTCGAAACCCCGGCCGAGCAGATCACCATGCTGTCCGCCGGGACGATGGACGAGCAGATCGCCTCCCTGCGCGAGACCATGCAGGAGATGGAAGACAAGCCCGACGAATTCAAAGTGCTGGTGAAGGCCTGGGTCGACGGCGATATCGCCACCCTGGACCACGAGGCCCTCGATCCGGTCCGCAAGGCCTCGGCCGGCCTCTACCAGCGCCTGGTCAGCGACCGCAACGCCCGCTGGGCCAAGGTGCTGGACGCGCGGCTGAAGGGCCATGGCCGC
>JACXTT010009135.1_pt1 | contig 13577 bp, 12 predicted proteins | sample 9270951 | NCBI WGS metagenome assembly JACXTT01 (sample SAMN15532306, study PRJNA645909) | rock metagenome | isolation source: weathered quartz diorite | place: Puerto Rico | collected 2017-06-21
GATGCCAAGCTTAGTTGGCGTAATGCATTTCTCGCTCTCGATCGATGTTTGAAGTTCTACGACCGGTTTCCCTGGAAGCCATACCGTGAGCGTTCGGTCGTCCTGGCGATTCAGTGGATGACAGAACATCTCGACCGATCGGAAGGATTAGCGGCGATCTATCCGGCGATGATGAACTCCATCTTCGCTTTGATCACGATAGGCCACTCCCCGGCGCACTCTGTGACTGCGCGCCAGATTCAACAGTTCGCCCGTTTTGAAATTGAGGAACCGGATACGATCCGGGTGCAGCCTTGTCTATCGCCGGTATGGGACACAGCGATCGCGCTGTTCTCATTGCGGGAAGGCGGCGTACCTGCGGATGCACCGGTCGTCCACAAAACTGTCGAGTGGCTTCTCGATCGACAGATCCTGGGACCAGGCGATTGGCAAGTGAAGAATCGTGACGCTGTGCCGGGTGGCTGGGCTTTCGAGTTCAGCAATGATTTTTATCCTGACGTCGACGACACTGCATTCGTGTTGATGGCGTTGCACGATGTTTCCTATCCCGATAGGGAACGGTTGCGTGAGGCGATCGACCGCGGCATTAACTGGATGGTTAGCATGCAAAACAAAGATGGAGGTTGGGGGGCTTTCGATCGTGACAACGATCGATCGTTCTTGAACCATGTTCCATTCGCTGACCACAATGCGATGCTCGACCCTTCAAGTCCTGATGTGACCGCGCGCGTCGTGGAATGTCTCGGTGGGTTCGGGTGGACAAAGGAGGATCCCAGAATCCAACGTGCGATCGCATACTTGAAACGGGAACAGCTTCCACAAGGCGCTTGGTATGGCCGCTGGGGTGTGAATTACGTCTACGGGACCAGCGGTGTGCTCCGCGCGCTGGACGCCGTGGGAGCGAATTCAGGGGAGAGCACAGACAGGGCGATCGACTGGTTGAGATCCGTTCAAAATGCGGATGGCGGATTTGGTGAATCGTGCGTATCGTACGATGAGCCATCTCTGATAGGACAAGGTACCAGTACGCCTTCACAAACCGCTTGGGGTCTGCTGGGCTTGCTGACTGCATTGCCTGCGTCCGATTCCAACGTGCAATGTGCCGTTCGGTTTTTACTCGAACATCAAACGCAGTACGGCACCTGGACAGAAGAAGAAACTACCGGGACGGGTTTCCCGAAAGTCTTTTATCTCAGATATCACTTATACAGGCATTATTTCCCGTTGTTCGCACTGGCCCGATACCGTCGAATGTGTGGAAGATGTGAATGATCCGTAAGCCATATTCCCCTCCTTGAAGAGGAGAGAATAAAGTTCGTTGGAGGACAATGCTTTGAGATTTCCAGTCAGCATGACGGCGAGTATGGCGAGCTACATCGCCGGCAAACGCATGCGCCGCGTTGAAAAGTTTCCGCTCGTGATGATGTTAGAACCGCTTCACGCGTGTAATCTCACCTGCACCGGTTGCGGCCGCATTCGCGAATATGCGGACACGATCCGTGAAAAACTCACCGTCGAGCAATGCTTGAAGGCTCTGGATGAATGCGGTGCGCCGATCGTCTCTATATGCGGCGGAGAGCCGTTCATCTATCCCGATTTGGGGCGGCTTGTCAGAGAAATTCTTGGCCGCCGGAAGCACATTTACCTGTGCACGAACGGGATGTTTATTCGCAAGCGCCTGCGCGAATTTACGCCGTCCTCACGGCTGTTTTTCAATGTTCACTTTGACGGGCTCGAGAAGACGCACGATCTTTGCGTTGAACGCGAAGGAGTGTTTCGCGAGGCCGTCGACGGCGTCAAGGCCGCAAAGCAGGCCGGCTTCCTTGTTTGTACGAACACGACGATTTTCAAAGAGACCGACTTGAACGAAATTCGCGAGCTGTTCGAGTACTTGTCCTCTCTGAACGTCGATGGGTTCATGATCTCACCCGCGTATTCGTATGCGGCCGTGCAGTCGAAAGAAATCTTCATGTCGCGTGATGACATCCGAGAAAAATTCCGCGAGGCGCGATCCTTGCTGGGGCAATTCAAGTTGATGACATCGCCGATCTATCTTGAGTTTCTATCAGGCGAACGCGAAATGATGTGTACGGCATGGGGTAATCCGACATTTAACCCGCGCGGATGGAAAGGTCCCTGCTACCTCATGACGGATGCGCATCATCCGACATTCAAGGATTTGATTGAAAAGACTCCTTGGGAAAAATATGGCTATGGGCGCGATCCGCGCTGTCAGGATTGCATGGTTCATGCAGGCTATGAACCTTCGGCGGTGTTAGGTGCGAATCGAACTCTTGGCGATAGCTGGAAGTTGCTCAAATGGCAATTGTCCAGTGCGGGCAGATGAATGGTGACGCTAGTTACAGGCGCTGCGGGATTTGTTGGTTCGCATCTGACGCGGCTGCTTTGTGCCAAGCGGCCGACCGTGCGTGTCCTGATTCGCACAGCAACTCCGCGATCGATTGACAATCTGGTGTGCCAACGTTTCTACGGCGACTTGCGAAACCCGTCGACATTGAACGCAGCGCTCGACGGCGTCACCGAAGTTTTTCACGTCGCCGCCGATTATCGTTTGTGGGCAAAGAATCCCAATGAGATCTATGACAGCAATGTCGGTGGCACGCGAAATCTCATCAAGGCGTCGCGCGACGCGGGTGTGGAGCGCTTTATTTACACAAGCACAGTGGGCACAATCGCGGTGCCAGGGGTGCAGCTACCGAACGAAGAGACGAAAGCCAGCATCGATGAGATGATCGGCCACTACAAAAGATCCAAGCTTCTGGCCGAACACGAAGTGCTCGACGCTGCCGGTTCCGGATTTCCCGCTGTTGTCGTCAACCCGACAACGCCCGTCGGTCCAGGTGATTGGAAACCGACGCCGACAGGCCGTATCATTTTAGATTTCCTGAATGGCCGGATGCCTGCATATGTGGACACAGGCCTCAACATTGTAGCTGTTGAAGACGTTGCTCAAGGACATCTTCTCGCGGCGGAACGAGGGCGGATCGGGCAGCGATACATTCTGGGTGGTCAAAACATGACGCTCAAGGAAGTTCTCGACAGCCTTGCAGCGGTGACAGGGCGGACGGCGCCCCGGATCCAATTGCCGTACAGCTTTGCGCTCGCGGCGGGATATGTCGAGAGCTTGTTTTGCGCTCTACTTCGTCGGCAGCCGCGTATTCCGCTTGAAGGTGTCCGCATGGCGCGACACAAAATGTTTGTGGATTGTTCGCTCGCGCCGCGAGAATTGGGATACAGCCAGAGCAGCATAACAGCGGCTCTGGAACGCGCAGTGCGTTGGTACGAGGAAAATGGGTATGTGACATCGACGCGCTATTCGCCGCACATGTTGCGGAGGCAGCCGTTATGAGAATTCTTGTCACTTTCGCAGTGCCTTCGGAATTCGCGAGCTGGCGTCGAATGCGCGATTTCCGGCAAGAAAGTGATAGGCCGCTCATATACAGGACCTCCGACGACCACCACATCATAGATGCTCTCATCACTGGTGTCGGCGTGCGTGATCGAGGGCGGATGCAGGAATTGTTCTCGAGCGGCATTGATATGTGCATTGTGTCCGGTTTAGCAGGAGGGTTGAAACCTCAGCATCGTGTGGGAACGATATTGGCAGCGAAGGGAATCAAGGCGGTCGATGGATTCAAGGATTCAACCAGTGTGCGAAGCGACGGCGCTTTGATTGAGACCGCCGCTCAATGCGGTGCGCGTATCGTCGATTTCATCTGCACTTCAAATCGAGTGGTGGGTTCCTCATCCGAAAAGCAATCCCTTGGGGAGATTGCCGACGCAGTGGATATGGAAAGCTTTCACATTATGAGTGAAGCCGAGAGGGCCGGGATTCCGGCTCTGGCTGTTCGTGCTGTTTCCGACGCTGTCGAGACGAATCTGCCGCTGGATTTAAATCTGTTGTTGGATAACAGTGGTCAGTTGCGCTGGCCTGCTTTGTTTTTTGAGTTGGCCAAGGCACCTCATCGGCTGCCCGCTTTTGCGCGCTTTGGCGCCAACGGGCATATGGCTGCTCGGTGTCTGGCTGTTTTTCTGGACGAGTTGACGACGAGTCTCGTCCTCCAAGGAAATAGGTCTCATGACATTGATGAATGCCGGGATTTATCGCGGCTCGGGCCTAGTCAAGATGGAAACCGTGCCCGTGCCGGACATATCTAAAGGCGAAGTTCTCATCCGCGTGGCCGCTTGCGGCATCTGCGGGACGGATGTGAAGAAAGTCCGGCACGATCTAGTGCGGGCGCCACAGATTCTCGGCCATGAAATCGCAGGCACAATCGTGAAAACCGGTTCCGGCGTCAGCGAGTGGTCGGTCGGGGACCGTGTTGTGAGTTTTCATCACGTACCTTGTGGCGATTGCTTTTATTGTGAGCGCGAATTGTTTTCTCAGTGTCCCGAATACAAGAAGGTCGGCGTCACTGCAGGCTTCGATCCCAACGGCGGCGGGTTTGCGCAGTATGTCCGCGTTATGCCTCACATCGTTGGCCGAGGCATGGTTCGTATACCAGACGACGTTACATTCGAAGAAGCCACGTTTGTCGAGCCCATGAACACGTGTCTCAAGGCCGTTCGCAAAGCGCGGATTGCGGCCAATGAGGTCGTATTCGTCATTGGGCAAGGGCCGATCGGGCTGCTCCTTGCATTTCTTGCGCGCAGAGCCGGCGCGACCGTTTATGCAAGCGATCCGCTGCCCTTCAGGCGCAAAATGAGTATTCGGTTTGGCGCGACCTTGTGTTTTGATCCCTTGACGGCAGATCTGGCAATGGAAATCGCCGCGCTTCGCGGCGGCGTGGCCGCTGACGTTGTGCTGCTGGCGGTGCCGGATCCCAAACTAGTAAACACGGCGCTCAACATCGCGCGTCCAGGCGGGCGAGTGTTGTTATTTGCACAGAATGATCCTGTGACTCAGATTCAATTTCCCGCGGCTGCGGTCGGCGTCGAGGAGAAAGAAATTCTCGGCAGCTACAGCGCTTCCATTCAGTTGCAGGAAGAGTCCGCAAAACTTGTATTCGAAAATCGTGCTTTGCTTCGTGAACTGATATCGCATCGTTTTCCATTGGAAGCTATCGAGCAGGCTTTCACGGTCGCTTCCCAGCCGGTTGAGGATTCTCTCAAGGTGGTGATCTTGCCGTGATTGCTTCGCGTAATGGACACATGATGGCGGCGGTCTTGCATGGCCGCGAAGATCTGAAAATCGAAAGAGTGGAAATCCCCGCAGTCGGACCTGAGGACCTGCTGATCCGCGTTCGGGCTGCCTTGACTTGCGGCACCGATTTCAAAGTATGGAGGCAGGGTTACCACGCGCGAATGATCAGCCTGCCGGCGATCTTTGGACATGAACTGTCTGGCGTTGTGGAAGAGGCCGGGGCCGCTGTGAAGGATCGATTTCCACGAGGCATGCGCGTGGTTGCTGCCAACTCGGCTCCGTGTAACGAATGCTTCTTTTGCGCGAGAAGCCGGGAAAACCTTTGCGAAGATCTGGTCTTCAATAATGGAGCGTATGCCGAGTACGCTTTGATTCCGTCGCGCATCCTTCGCGAAAATGTAATCGAGATTCCATCTCACGTTTCGTTTGTCGATGCCGCTCTTCTCGAACCCTTGGCGTGCGTGTTGCGAGGCATTGAAGAAACAGGAATCAAACCTGGTGATACAACTGTGGTGATTGGTTGCGGTCCCATCGGGCTAAAGTTCATTCGTATCCTCTCGGCTCGCGGTGTGCGTACGATTGCTATCGGCAAACGGCCGAGCCAAACAAAAGCGGCTGAACAGTTGGGCGCAATAGCCGCATTTGATGTGTCAAAGATCGATGACCCCATCGCAGCGATCCGCGACTTGACCTACCGCCGGCTCGGCGCAGATTCGGTTATCGAAGCGGTTGGTACCCCGACGACGTGGCAATGGGCGCTGCAAGCCGTTCGATGCGGTGGAACAGTGAATTTGTTCGGAGGATGCCCACGGGGCACGCGCGTTGAATTCGAATCTTCGGTACTGCACTACTCGGAGATTACGATCAAGTCCAGCTTCCATCACACTCCTCGCTTCATCCGAGAAGCGCTCGACACAATCGCCAGAGGCGAAATTCGCGCCAAGGATTTGGTGACGGGAGAAATACCGCTGGCTGAATTGCCGGATCTATTCAGGCGTATGAGCAACCGAAACGGGCAGCTCAAAGTCGCGATAACACCGTAATGCAATGCGAGTGCCCCCTCAGCTCGAGATAGCGCGAGAACTTCCACCTCTTTCGAGCTCCGTGGAGCAATCGCAACAATACACTCGATGGCTTGCTACACATCACTACGAAAACTTCATCGTTACGACTTTTCTGCTTCCCCGAACCCTACGTCAGCATTTCTATAACGTTTATGCCTATTGCAGATGGGCTGACGATCTCGCCGATGAGGTGCCGGATTCACAACAGGCGCTGGAGTTGCTGGATTCGTGGGAGACGGAACTGAGTGAATGCTATAGAGGCTCGGCGACGCATCCGGTCTTCATCGCTCTGCGCGAGACGATTGAAAAGTTCGACATTCCGATCGAGCCTTTCCGCGATCTGCTCACGGCTTTTCGCCAGGATCAAGTCGTCAAGAGGTATGCGAATTGGGATTCGGTCCTCCAGTACTGTCTCTTTTCTGCGAATCCTGTAGGCCGGCTTGTTCTGTATTTGTGTGGATACCGGGATACGGAACGCCAGCAACTTTCGGACTTCACGTGCAGCGCGCTGCAGCTCGCTAATTTTTGGCAAGATGTATCCGTCGATCTCGACAAAGGTAGGATATATATCCCTCTCGACGAACTCGAGCGCCATGGCCTGACCGAATCCGATCTCTTCAAGCGGCGGTTCGATGAACGCTACGGGAATCTCATGCGAGATATCGTGGCCCGCACCCGAGAGATGTTCCTACTCGGTGCTCCTTTGGCAGACAAAGTCGGGAGGGCTCTGCGCCGGGATATCGAATTGTTCAGTCGAGCCGGCTTGGCGGTCCTTGACGCCATCGAAGCGATCGGGTACAACACCCTCGAAAAGAGGCCGACTGTCACGAGTTTCACGAAGCTGCGGCTGGTCGGTCGTGCTGTATTGAACGTGTGAATGAGTTGGTACAAACGTTGAGTGGCACGTATTCCCCTCCTCGTGAGGAGGGGTGTCTGCGCCATCAAAAAAATGGCGCGAAGCAACTGCAGACGGCGCAGACGGGGTGGTCGCTCACAAGGACTGTGCGGTGTGAGCCACCACCCCGTCCGCTCCACCAAAGGTGGCTACGCAGCTTCTTCTTGATGTCGCGGCCACCCCTCCTCACGAGGAGGGGAATACGCTTGTAGATGATGCCAAATCAGTCCCAGCTTGCAGCCTCCTACGATCACTGCCGCAACCTTGCGTGGCTTGCCGCGCGCAACTTCTATTACGGCTTTGCATTGCTGCCTCCCGAAAAACGTGACGCATTGTGCGCGTTGTATGCGTTCATGCGCCGGGCGGACGACATCTCGGATTCCGACGGGGAAGCAAAAAATAAGGGAACGGAGCTGGAATCCTGGCGACGAGCGCTCGATCAGGCGTTGGCCGGCAATTACAACGGTAGCCTTCTTCTTCCTGCATTCCATCACACGATTGAAACATACAAAATTCCTGCTGAATATTTTCACGACCTGATTTCCGGGGCCCAGATGGATTTAACCATCTCTCGTTACGAAAGCTTCGATCTGCTTCGCCGATACTGCTACTGTGTGGCCGGAACGGTCGGGCTGTGTTGCGTCCATGTGTTTGGGTTCAAAGATTCGTCAACGTTGGACCTGGCGGCGAAATTAGGCATCGCATTTCAACTGACGAATATCTTGAGAGATGTTCGCGAAGATTTCACGATGGAGCGCATCTATCTGCCGCAAGAGGATCTGACTCGGTTTGGATGTTCTGAAAGCGATTTGGCGAGCCCGATTGCAAGTCCGGCATTCGTCGAGCTCATGCGTTTCGAGGCCGATCGTGCGTGGAAATTCTATGAAGAGGGAGCAGGTTTATTGAATCTTATCAGCGAAGACAGTCAAGCTGCGCTCTGGACTCTGATTCGCATCTACTCGGGAATCCTTACCAAAATCGAATCGATTCACTATGACGTTCTCGCGAAGCCGCACCCCAGCCTTTCGCGCGTCGAAAAAGCGTGGATCATGCTGCGAGCCGGTGCGGGTTTATGGAAGCCCCGAAAGTGTCTGGCCCACAAGTAGTCGTCGTCGGTGGCGGCATTGCCGGATTGGCTGCGTCGGTCGCGCTCAGCCAAAGCGGTGTTCGCGTTTCCCTCCTGGAGAAAAGTCCGCGCCTCGGCGGCCGTGCGACGTCGTATGTACTTCCAACCGGTGAGCATATCGATAACTGCCAACACATCACACTCCGATGCTGTTCCAATCTCGAGGATTTTTATGAACGCATCGGGGTTGACCGCAAGATTCGATATTACGACCAACTCATTTTTGCGAAGTCCAATGGTCAGCGTGGATCGGTCCAGGCATCGTGGTTGCCGGCTCCGCTGCATCTGTTGCCTTCATTCGCGAGGCTTCGTTTACTAAACACCAAAGATAAACTGGCCATCGCACGCGCAATGTTCCGAATTGTCTGGAATAGCGGACGCTTGAAAGTGTCGGATGACATCACGATGTTGGACTGGCTGCGCAAGCAGAAACAGACAGTGGCGGCCATCGATCATTTTTGGCGCGTGGTTCTCGTAAGCGCTCTCAACGAGGATTTGGAACGGATCGATGCGGCACATGGAATCGCCGTCTTTTGGAAGGCATTTTTATCGAATCCCGAAGGGTTTCGAATCGGGATTCCTTCTGTTCCACTGTCGGATCTATACGCCAGCGGTGCAGAATGCATCGAGAAAGCGCACGGTGAAGTTCGCACTCGTTGCGGCGTCGCGGAGATATGCATATGTGGCGATCAAGTCAGCGCGATCCGCCTGGACGATGGCACTGAGTTGTGCGCCGATTACTTCATCTCGGCGGTGACTTCCGACCGCTTAATGAAACTGTTGCCGGAATCCGTCCGCACGATCGAACCCTTCGCGGGCCTTCCAAACATCCCTGTGTCGCCGATCACGAGCATTCATTTGTGGTACGAACAACCGGTGATGAATGATCCTTTCATCGCGTCTTTGGATCAGACCATTCAATGGGTATTCAACAAGTCAAAGCTATCAAGCAACGGTGTCGGCCATTATTTGCAAGTTGTGATCAGCGCATCGCGAAGTTTGCGTGACCGCGCGCAACAAGAATTGATCCAATTGTGTACGCAGGAACTTGCCAAAGTACTTCCGGCGACGCGCACATCGAAACTGTTACGTTCCGTTGTTATTCGCGAAACTGCCGCGACATTCTCGCCACAGCCAGGCAGTGATCGTTGGCGTCCCGGACAGAAGACTCCGCTACTCAACCTTTTCCTCGCGGGAGATTGGACTCAAACCGGCTGGCCCGCAACGATGGAGAGCGCCGTCAGAAGCGGATATTTAGCTGCCGAAGCCATCCTGGCGCAGGAAAAACGTCCAACAAGTTTCGTTCGGCCGGAGCTTGGACCTACGGGATTCTGTCGGTTAACTATGTAGTCGCGGGCTTCAGCCCGCGTTCCCACTGTATCTGCGCAGCGCTACGGCAAGGCAAAAACGTAGATCGCGTTGTGGCCGCGCGGCGTTTTGATTTCGGGAAACTCGCCGGAGAGTTCCGGTACCTTCGGGTTGTCCCCAGTCATCACGGCGATATATTGCTTCCCGTTTATTGCATACGTGATCGTACTCACCGAAGTGTTGCCGCCGAGTATCGTCTCCCAAAGTTTCTTGCCGTTCTCCGCATCGAAAGCTCTAAAGCGCCGATTCATGTCGCCGTGAAAAATAAGATTTCCGGCAGTGGCCAACACGGCGCCATTGCCTGGCGCGCGGCCAAGATCGAATCTCAGAATTTCGCCGGTGGACATGTTGATTTTCGCGAGGCCGGTGAGCGCGTTGGGATCCGAACCCGGACGCGGCACGACCTTCCATCCTCCTCGTCCTTGCGGACCGGCGGTTGTGAGATCGCGGCAATTGTCGATGTAAGAGGTGTACAAGGAATTCGTCACAGGACTGTAGGCCGTTGGCCAATAGCTTCTGGTGTTCCAGTAGCAGATGACGTGTCTCTCACCAGGTTGCTTGAAGACGAGGTCCCAGTTGATTTTGGTCTTGCCCGTTTTCACATCGATATCGGACACCACGAACTCCGGAGCGTCGAACGGAAATGGCGTGGCCCACAGGAACTGGCCCGTGTTGCGATCGAGCAGAAAGATGCCGCCGGCTTCACCTGCTGTAACGACAACGTCGCGTTCCTCGCCGCGGCGGATATCGGGGTTGATCCATTTGACGAATTTCGGATCCGGGTTCACGCGCGTACGCAGCAGTGTTCGTTCATGTGTGTAATCGGAATCCCAATCGTCACCCGGCAAGTGTTGGTAGTACCACGACAGTTTGCCGGTCGCTGGATCGAGTGCGACGGTTGAATTGCTATACAGATCGGCCGGCGCCGTTCTCGAGATCGCATCAGGATTCCCGTCATGGCGCGCTGACCGCTGGTCTGGCATTGGGTTAGCAATTCCCCAGTACAGGGTTTTCCGCACCGGATCATAGGTACCGGGTAAACCCCAAGTCGAAGCCTGACGGTTGTTCAATGCGGCCCCAGCCCACGTCTCATCGCCGGGCTCACCCGGCGCAGGCGTGGTGTAGAAACGCCAGAGTTCTTTTCCCGTGAGTGCATCATGTGCCGCGATGAAACAATTAGCCCGATTACCTCCGCATGACCCGCCCGATATAACCTTGCCTTCGACGACAATGGCTCCCGATGAGTTTCCACGCGTCTCCACTTTCGTTTCCCAACGGACTTTGCCGGTGCGAGCATCCAGGCCGACAACATAACTGTCCGGAGCCGTATAAAGGATCGCGTCTTGATACATGGCAAGCGCTTTCGTTCTACCTTGAGTTGCGACATTCGCCGGAGCTTCGCGCTTGTATTCCCAAATGAGATCGCCATTGGTGGCATCGAGAGCTTGAACAATGGCGCCGGGATTTATGACGTACATCACGCCGTCATGAACGATTGGAATCGTTTCGGTTTGTCCTGCGCCCATTCCTCGTTCCCACGCCAACCGAAGTTGCGTCACATTTTGCTTGTTGATCTGATCGAGCGGGCTGAATCGTTGCGCATCGTAAGTCCGGCTGAACATCAACCAGTCGTTGGGACTCGGGCTCTCCAGCATTCGCTGCGTCACGGGCGTAAAGCTCTTCAACTGCGCGAGTGCGGTCGTGATGATGCCTAGTGCAAGTACAACGGTGAGTAATGTTCGTCTGGTCATGGCGTGCAGTATACGCCTGCATTTGCTTAAAATAAGCGGCATGAATTTGTGGGGCGCTTTCATTCCGGCCGTTGCGGGAGCGGGATTGTATGCGTGGGGCGGTTTACATCCGCGGTCTCAGTTATTCGGACCGACGATCCGCCGCGTGCCTGACGGATGCGCGCTTACTTTTGATGATGGGCCGAACCCGAACGTGACGCCTCGGCTGCTGACCTTACTCGAGAAATACAATGTGCGAGCGACGTTTTTCCTTCTTGGGAAATACGCCAGAGCATATCCGGAACTTGCCGCAGAAATCGTATCCCGCAATCATGAAATCGGGAATCATACGGATGCGCATCGCAGCTTGTTGTTTTTGAGCCGGAGCCGAATCGTCGACGAAATTCGGCGGTGTGAAGATGCGATCCACAGCGCAACGGCGAAGCACAGCAAATATATTCGTCCGCCTTTCGGTTTTCGCGGTCCACAGTTTCACGCCGCGTCTCGCTCTGCCGGGTTCTCCGGCGTGGTGATGTGGTCGTTGAACGGCCACGACTGGAACCCCCAATCCGTTTCGTCTATGACCAGGCGGCTCGGAGCTGTCGCTCCACATGACATCGTGCTCTTACACGACGGAGATCATCGCGCCATTCATGCCGATCGCGCTCACATGCTTCAAGCTCTCGAGTTTTGGCTGCCGCGTTGGATTGATTCCGGTTTGAAATTCGTTACGCCGTAATTTTTTTACTTGGAGAAGAGGCTCTCGATAAAGGATTTGTCTCGCGTCACGCCGCCATAGATTGGTATTGAAGTCATCGTTGCCCAGGATCTTTCGAAGCCACTGGGGTTCAAGTTGCGTGCTTCTCGAAGCAAGTCGAGCGCTTTTTCCGCATTTCCGGCCAAGTAAGCCTGGAGCCCATGATGCAAATATGCCCAGGGGTTGGTGTTCTTACTAACGTTAGTTTCTTTGGCGGGGGCCTGCTCTTCGCCTTCGACGGGAGGTTGTTCCGTTGTGGAAGGAACGCTGCTCGCTAGTTCTGGGGCTGAAGGAACGCTGCTCGCTAGTTCTAGGGCTGAAGGAACGCTGCTCGCTATCTCGTTGACCGAAGAAACGCTGCTCGCTACTTCTGGGGCTGAAAAAATGCTGCTCGCTATCTCTTTGACCGAAGAAACACTGCTCGCTACCTCTGGCTCAGCCTCCAGGGTGGCGGCAGCCTTATTGGAATCGCCTCCATTCGACGAGTTCAGTTCCTGCGCAAGGTTTTCAACTTGTTCAATCAGTCTGAGCTTCTGCTGCAACTTGGCGGCAATCTCGAGGTGATGGGTGATCGCCGCGTGAATTCGATTCCTCAGTTCTCCCGTGTTAACCATGCGAATCTCCGAACGGCCTTCTTTCTGGAGGCGCCTCATCGGCTCCAAGTGATGTCACCAAAAGAATCGGCATGCAGTAGGCAAAACATTAGCCCCGATTGCCAGAGACGATTTTTCTGGACTCCAAATTGTTAAACAATACCGAAGGTTGGGCTAAACGCAGGAGAATCAGCATGAAAAAAAGTTTCGTGTACGTCTTTTCTATGATTTTTTCCCTGACTGCCCTATCGCTCGAGGCTGCAGAACGGGGCAGAGCAGGTCAGAAACAATACTCCGGCAAATCTCCAGTGGTTGTGGTCTTCGGGGGCGAAGAGCGGCGGATCATCAACGAATATTATCGCGGCTACACCCGTAATCTGCCGCCGGGGCTTGCCAAACGTGGAGGCAACTTGCCTCCTGGACTACAGAAACAATTGCGACGCGATGGACATCTTCCGCCGGGTCTGGAGAAACGAATTGAACCTTTCCCGATCGATCTCGAGCGAAGACTGCCACGTCTTCCACCGATTTACCGGCGAGGCATAATCGACGATCGAGCGGTCATCTACGATCCGATGACGAATGCCATTATGGACGTCATTCAGATCGTCACCAGCGCCTTCAATCGATAAAGAGCTATTTCTTCAGCGGCGTACCTATCGTTTCGAGAACGTCTCGTACAACTCGGTATGCTTGTTCTTCAGCTCGACCGGTTTCCCCGCGATAAATAGGTGTTTGACCTTCGTAAGTTTTTCCAATGGATCGCCGTCGGTCAGGATGATGTTGGCAATCTTTCCTTCCGTGATGCTTCCGATTTGTTTGTCGGCGCCGAGAATTTGAGCCGGATAGAGCGTGACGGCCTTCAAAGCCTCCTCTTTAG
>JACXTT010009136.1_pt1 | contig 13576 bp, 13 predicted proteins | sample 9270951 | NCBI WGS metagenome assembly JACXTT01 (sample SAMN15532306, study PRJNA645909) | rock metagenome | isolation source: weathered quartz diorite | place: Puerto Rico | collected 2017-06-21
CGCTGATCGGCGAAACGTCTCCCGGAATTCTTCCGCCGTCATGGCTGCCAGCCACTCCAGCGCAGGATTGACCAGCCCATCCCGCGCCTGGAATTCCGGCGCGCTCGTCAACGCAGCCTTGCGGTTCCACGGGCACACATCCTGGCAAATGTCGCAGCCAAACACGTGACGGCCGAGGCCCTCGCGCACGATTTCCGGAATCGTGCCACGTTTTTCGATAGTCAGATACGAAATGCAAAGGTTGGAATCCAGCTGATAGGGAGCGATTAACGCGCCGGTCGGACAGGCGTCAATGCAGCGCGTGCAGGTGCCGCAGCGATCTGCCGCAGGCAGGTCGGGTTCGAGTTCAAGTGAAGTCAGAATCACGCCCAGAAACAGCCACGACCCCATCTTCTGGTTCAGGATGCACGTATTCTTCCCGATCCAGCCCACGCCTGCATACTTGGCATACACCCGTTCGACAATCGGCCCGGTGTCCACATAGCAGCAAGTTCGCAGGTTAGTCGTTTCTGATTCCGGTATCGCACGTCGCAGCCGGTCTTCGACAACGCGTAGTCGGCGCATCACTGCGTCGTGATAATCCTCCTGTCCCCATGCGTAGCGGGCAATCCATCCCCGCCCCGGATCGTCGACTTGGGTCGAGTAGGGATGGGCGGCGTTGTAATTGATCGCGCAGACGATCACGCTGCGAACCCAGGGCAGAGCCGAACGAACTGACGCACGCTTGAGGTCGCCCGCCCCATCCCGGGCCTCCATATACGTCATCTCGGCAGCGTGCCCTGCTGCGATCCATTCCCGGAAGCGATCCAATTCGTCGAAGTGGTGCAGCGGCGCGATGCCCGCCAGTTCGAAACCAGCGTCGCGGGCGGCCTGCTTGATCAATTCGGTGATTTGGCGCTTGTAATTCACTTCGGGAACCCGCCCAGGTTCGCGTACCCGGCAGGGTGGAGCATGTGGCCGACGACCGGCGGCTGACGTCCGACGACTGACGACTAGACCCCCAGTTTCTTCACTTCTTCGTTGTAATACTTGCGATAGAGAATGTCCCACTCCTGGCTGCCTTCAAGAATCGTGCGCTTCTGGCTTTCGATTTTCAGACGCGCAGCCTGGTCGATCCGCGCTTCCTGATTCAGCAGGTCTTCGAGAATTTTGCGCACTTCCAGCCGGATGGTGTTCCGGTCTTCGATGAAATCCACCGCGTCGATTTCAGCCAGCGCGTCGGTGACCACGTGCGCAACCTTATTCACCTTGTCCCGGCTGACTCTCACAGCACCGCCTTGTACTTGCGCACCAGTTCGCTCTTCACCTTGCGGAACATCTCCTGGTAGTTGGCGCCGGTGCGGCGCATTTCCTCGGAATACGCTTCCAGAATGACCCGCACCTCGTCGTTGATGCGGTCCTCCAGCGACAGCTCTTCCAGCATCGAGGCGTGTACTTTCTCGGTGACCGCAGGCACGCTCTTGGTCTCGATGTGCCCGCCAGCAATCAGCTTTTTGGTGACTTCGCGGGCCAAGTAGCCCACATATTCTTTGGAAAGAAGCATAGCGCGGATCGAAGTGGTTTGCGAAACAGGTAGTGTAGCACAGGAAGCATTCAGCACTCAGCCGTCAGCATTCAGCGTGGACCAGAACGAGATGGTCTGAGGCGGTTCTGGCAGGAGGAGCCTTGTTTCTCACCGACCAGTAATGAACTGAATGCTGAGTGCTGAATGCTGAGTGCTGATTTTTCTCCCTGTTCAGGCATACAATGCAGAAATAACGCCCCCTATGCCTTCGGCACCCGACAATCTCGCCGGCCTCAAAGATGACATGGTCGCTTTCATCGAGGGCCACGGCATGCGCCGCTTTCACGGGTACGTCGATTACGAAGAAGTCCAGAGTGTGATCTGGAAAACGGAAGATAATCCCGATAGCTGGAAGGACTTCGTGGAACTGGCCAAAGCCGCGGCTGCGCCCTTCCTTACCATGGACTCCTGGATGCTGCGCCGCGAAGAGCTCGACCAGATGGTCGAGCGCTTGGGCAACCTCGAGTTCACCAGCGACGAAGACGTGGAAGAGGCCCGCTGGTTGCGAACCTACATAGGCAAGACCGGGTTTGTGCAACTGGGCTTCGCTCACCAGGGCATCATGATGGTCTACGAAGCCTCGACCGATTGGTACGACCACTACCAGCGCCTGCTCGAGCTGTCCGAAGACTTCGGCGGCATCCCTATCGACGAGCCGGGCCCAGACGACGAAATCTAATCTCGACATCATTAAGGCTCTTTGCATGCCTACTGCGCGATTTCTTGGCGTACTTTTGCGATTACGAGCTTTTGACCGCGAAGTAGCAAAGTCTACGCAAAAAGCACCAGGCAGGAACGGTTGCTGAACCTGGGGGGCGAAGTGAAGCCTCGGCAGTCAGCAACCGCTATAATCAATCTTCCCGAGAGCTGAGCTTTTACGTTCGTTATGCGCTGGATTCTAAAAACGGCCGACGCGGCTACCGCGGAAACCTTCGCCGCCGAATTGATTGCTCAGCCTTCCGTTGGTCTGACAAATCCTGAACTCGCCGTTACCATCGCCCGTCTGCTGATGACGCGCGGAATCAACAACAGCGAAGCCGCAGAGCATTTTCTCGCGCCCTCACTCTCTCACTTGCACTCGCCTTACTTGATGACAGGCATGAAGCTGGCTGTCGATCGCATCGCAGCCGCCATCGAGAACAAAGAGTCCCTCCTCATCTACGGTGATTACGACGTGGACGGTACGACCGCAATCGTCATCCTCAAGACCGCGATTGAGTTGTGCGGCGGCACGGCTGACTTTCACGTTCCCCACCGCATCCGCGACGGGTATGACATGCGGGACGACGTCATCGAACGCGCCGCGGCTGCGGGCATCAAGCTGATCATCAGCGTAGATATGGGCATCCGGGCCTTTGCTCCTGCCGCGACAGCTCGAGGGCTGGGCGTTGACTTAGTCGTCACCGACCATCACCTTCCTGGTCCGCAGGGAGTTCCGTCGGCGCTGGCTGTGATCAATCCCAATCAGCCGGGTTGTGCGTATCCGTGCAAAGCTCTGTGCGGCGCAGGAGTCGCTTTCAAAGTCGCCCAGGCATTGATCGAGCGCCGCATCCCCGAGAAAGATCGAAGCCGCCTGCTGCGGTCGTTCATGAAAGTTGTGGCCATCGCGACCATCGCCGACGCGGTGCCACTCACCCGGGAGAACCGCGTCTTCGCCAGGCTGGGATTGGAAGGTCTACGGTCACCAGTGAATCCCGGACTCAAGGCCCTTTTGGAAGTCGCGCAGCTCAGCGGTCGAGGCCTTACCTCAGGCGAAGTCGCCTTCCGCATCGCCCCCCGTATTAACGCCGCTGGCCGTATGGATGTTGCTCGCGACGTGATCGAACTCTTCAACGTAAAGGATCCAGTGCGCGCCCGCGAGCTTGCCAACCGGCTCGATCGGCTCAACGGCGACCGTCAGGAGGAAGAACGCCGCATCCTGCAATCCATCGCTTCGCGCTTCGAAGCAGACCCGGCCCTGCGCGATGCTTTCTGCATCGTGATCGATGGCGAGGGCTGGCACCGCGGCGTGATCGGCATTACGGCAACGCGGGTCGTGGAGCGCTATGGACGCCCGGCGCTGGTGATTTCGAGCGACGGCGAACAAGCGCATGGCTCGGGCCGGTCGATCTCTGCATTCCACCTCCTGAACGCGCTGGAATCCTGCGCCGGACTGTTCACTCGCTTCGGCGGGCACTCTCACGCTGTCGGCTTCTCCCTACTTGCGGCACGCGTGCCCGAGTTGCGAGCCCATCTCGATGCCTACGCCCGCGCTCGCCTGACCATGGCCGATTTCGAGCCCACGCTAACTTTCGATGCCGAACTCCCGCTTGACCATGTGACTCCCGAACTCTTCCGGGCCTTGCAACGCCTGCAACCTTTCGGCGTGGGAAATCCGCAGCCTGTCTTCGTCGCCCGCGCTGTCCGTCTGGTAGCTCCTCCCCGAGTGCTCAAGGAAAAACACGTGAAGCTGAAGCTGGCGCCGGCCGTTGCTGACAACCGGGAACTAACAACGGGGAACTGGCGAAACGCCATCACTTTCGATGCTCTCGGTTGGAACCTGGCCGAGCGTTGCCAGCAGTCGGCTCTGCTCCCCGGCGACAATCTCGATATCGCTTTCACGATTGATAACAACGACCATCCGGAATACGGCGGGTTGGAACTCTCCCTGCGGGACTTCAAAACCGAAGCGAAAGAGGCGAAAGAGATTGATGCTAAGAACACGTCCGTTCCGGCGGAGAACCGCAACGGCATTTCTGCGGCCTCACCATAAATGGTAGTAGCCGTTGTGCCGGGCCATTTCCACTTTGATTCCAAACAAACCTTCCAAACGCTCGGGCTGAAGCATCTGATTTTTGGGTCCCTCCGTGACAATCCGTCCATTCGACATCAGCAACACGCGTTCGATCTCAGGAATCACGTCAGAAAGATCATGCGTAACCAGAATGATTCCGATGCCAGCTTTCGCCAGGGAGGTCATGGTCTCTCGCAGGCTCTGCCGGGCGAACACGTCGAGCGAGTTGCTCGGTTCATCGAACAGCAGGGCCCGCGGTTTATGAACCAGGGCCCTAGCGATTAGCACACGGCGTGCCTCTCCCGACGACATTTCGGAGACTGGACGCTCCGCCAGGTGCGATATCTGCAGTTGCGCCAGAGCAGCATCGGCCAGTTCCCTGTGCTTGGGATCGACAGTGTGATGCGGAAAGATGCGAGTGCTGCTGAAAAAGCCGGACAATACGACGTCGCGACCGCAAGCATTGCCCGTACACATAGACATAAGGTCATTCGAGACAATGCCCAGCAGCGAGCGCAGTTCGAACACATCCCAGCGCTCCTGCCCCAGAATGGTCATCGAAGAACCCTGCTGGGCTACGGGATAGCATTCCCGCGTAATGGTCTTGATCAGGGTCGATTTGCCGCAGCCGTTTGGCCCGAGAATCGCCACATGTTCGTCGCCGCGGATACGAAGGCTGAAAATCTCCAGAACGATTTTCTGTCCCCGCATGACCGTGACATTCTGCAAGTCCAATAAAGCCAGCCCGTCCAAATTCATCGTGTTCTGAGTTTACATATTTGAGTTGAGACGATGCTTGCTCTCTTACGCGGCTGACACTGCCGTCCACCTCAGGGCAGAGGCAGAGTCCAGCGAGAAACAGGTCAGCCACGTGCGCATCGCAAAGGGCGTAATGCTACCAACTCACGAATCTGACCAATGACCAGGTGGTTCTTCTGACCCAGCAAGGCCGGATCACGCCAGCTTTGCAGGAGATTTTCCGTCGCGTCCTCGATCAGAAAAGCCAAGTGAGTAGCCTGGATAGCCGGCGCAAGTCACGCCAGCAGGAAGTGGAGGCAATCACCAAAGACCAGGCGCGCTTGCGTGAAAATATGAAAGCGCTCAAAGGCAGCGCAGAGGAGAAGGCACTGCTGCAGCGTTACACCCGCCAACTAGACTCTCAGGAAGATCGCCTTAATTCCTTGAATAAAGAAATCTCCGATTTGCAGGAGAAGCACGCTCAGGAACAAGAGAAACTCGATCACATCGTTCAGGAGATCACAATGGACCAGAGCCTCTAGTCGGCCAAGTTCTGAGAACTTGACACTGAAAACCGGGAACTGGTTTTAAACAAAACGTCCTCGGACGCCGATGTACCAGAGGTGTTCGCCCGCGCCCTTCCAGCCTGAATTACACTGTCCCCAGATGCCCCTCTCCATTTCTCACCTCCGGCGCTGGTTTGCGGCAGGCGCCATCGGCCTGGTGCTGGTGGTCGCGGCGGTATATTTTTACGCCCGCCACAGAGTGCAGAACGCGCTCAAGGACGTTCCCGGGAAAATTGGAATTGAGCTGCAACAGAGTGCGCAGGGGTTTACCATCTCCCGTTCCGAGCAGGGGCACACTCTCATTAAGATTCAGGCCAGCAAGGCTGTGCAATTCAAGCAAGGTCTGCGCGCCGAGTTGCACGATGTCACGATCACACTTTATGGGCGCGACTCCAGCCGCTTCGACCAGATCTACGGCGCGGATTTCGAATACGATCCCCAAACCGGCGACGTCATGGGAAGAGGTCAGGTCCAGATGGATCTGGAAGCCAACCCCGGCGGCCTGACTCATCCCGACCAGGCGCCCCCCAAAGAACTGAAGAATCCCATCCATCTCACCACCACCAACCTGCTCTTTAACCAGAAAACCGGAAACGCCTCCACGCAGGAAAAAGTAGAGTTTAGTATTCCCCAGGCAAATGGATCGGCGGTGGGCCTCACCTACGTGGCCAACACCGCGATACTCACTCTGCACTCGCAAATCGCGGTCGACTTCCACGGCTCTACTCCCGCAACTCTAACCGCCACGAGCGGTACGATCGGCAAGAATCCGCGGGTGGTCCTTCTGGAGCTTCCCCGCCTGCAAAGCGCCTCCCGCCTTGCCTCAGCCGACACAGGCACGCTCTTCCTGCGTTCGGACAACACCCTGGATCGCATTCTGGCCAGCGGCAACGTTCGCATGGAATCCCAGGGTGTAAGTTCCGCACGAGTCCGGTCCAACCAGCTGGAATTGCTCATGGTGGAGCGGCAGAACACCCTTCGCTCAGCCACTTTTTCCGGGGATGTCCGGGTGGAGAATTCCGGTACCCAGCCCATGCAGGGGAACGCCGGCCGGGTCGTCCTGAATTTCACGGGAATTAATGTGCTTGCCGCCGTCCACACCCAGGGAAACGTCAAGCTGGTGCAGCACCAGCTAGCTGCCAAAGCTTCCGCCAGTGGCCACAATGCCGAAGCGCAGGACATCGAAGTTACCGCCTCGGTCATTGATTTCCTGCTCGCGGGTGGCCGTCGCCTCCAGCGCGCCGACACTTCAGGAGCAGCCCAGATTGCCATCCGTCCGATCACGCCGGCAACCGGGCAAACCCTGATTACCGCAGCCAAGTTCCAGGCCCGGTTCGACGACTTGGGACAACTCGGCTCAGTCCATGGTGCACCGGAAGCTCGCATCCTGTCGCAATCCCCCGGCCAGCCTGACCGCGTCAGTACCAGCACTATGCTGGACGCATCGTTTCATCCCGGCGGCGGAATTGATTCCATCGTGCAGCAGGGAAGCGTGGCGTATCAGGACGCCGAGCGCAAGGCTTGGGGAGGCCGCGCCAGCTATACGCCAGCCGACCAGATCCTCGTTCTCAGCGCATCTCCCAGAATTGTCGACGGTGGCATGACCACTACCGCGCGCACCATGCGCATGAATCGTGCCACCGGCGAGGCCTTCGCCGACGGCGACGTCAAGAGCACCTACAGCGACCTCAAAGCCCAACCCAGGGGCGCCCTTCTGGCCTCTTCCGACCCCATACACGTCACCGCCCGGTCGATGACGGCACATAGCAGTCCGGCAGTCGCTCTTTACACTGGAGACGCCCGCCTCTGGCAGAATGCCAACGTCATCGAGGCTCCCTCAATCGAGTTTGACCGCAATCGCCGCTCCGTCGTTGCTCGGGGATCGCCCGACCATTCCGTTTCAACGATGCTGGTTCAGGCTGAGAAAAGTGGAAAAATTACGCCCGTGAAGATCACTTCTGCCCGCCTCAGCTACACCGACGGTGACCGCCAGGCCCACTTCGAAGAAGGAGTGCAGGCCAAGGGGGCAGACCTCACTATGGTCGCACGTGAGATGGATGTGTTCCTGCAACCGCGGGATCAAACCACACTAAGTCAGGCGGTGGCGGGAACCGGAAGGATCGATCACATCGTCGCTAGGGAGCAGATAGTCATCACCCAGCCGGGTCGAAAGGCGACCGGCGATCAGCTGGTTTACACCTCATCCGAGGACAAGTTCGTGCTCAGTGGCGGACCGCCTAGCATTTTTGATGCCGAACATGGCAAGATTACCGGGGTTTCGTTGACTTTATTTAGACACGATGATAGGGTCCTCGTAGAAGGCGACAAAACTTCCCCTACAGTCACTCAGACGCGAGTGGCACGTTAAATGCGTACCCTGGCCACCGACGAAATCGGTAAATCCTATCGTGGGCGCCGGGTTGTAAATGGGGTCAGTATTCGAGTCGGACAGGGCGAAGTTGTTGGTTTGCTCGGACCTAACGGCGCCGGCAAAACCACGACTTTTTACTCCATTGTGGGTTTGATACCCCCCGACGCCGGCCGGGTACTGATCGACGAGGAAGACATCACCGACGTGCCCATGTATTTGCGGGCACGTCAATACGGCATCAGTTACCTCCCTCAGGAAGCTTCGGTTTTCCGCAAGCTCACGGTCGAGGAAAACATCCTCGCCGTGCTGGAAGCTCAGCCTATCTCCTGGCACGAACGCCGGGAAAAAATGGAAGAACTGATCGACCAGCTGGGCTTGGAGCATATCCGGCAAAACCGGGGATACGCTCTATCCGGGGGAGAGCGGCGGCGCGTCGAAATTGCCCGCGCTTTGTGCATCAACCCCACATTCATCTTGCTCGACGAGCCGTTTTCCGGCATCGACCCGATCGCCGTGCTTGATCTGCAGAAGATCATCAGCGATCTGAAAGCAAGCGGAATTGGAGTATTGATCACCGATCACAACGTCCGCGAAACGCTGGCGGTCACGGATCGGGCCTACATTATCGATGGTGGGAGGATCTTAGCCTCGGGCATGCCCGAGCAGCTGGCCAGTGATCCCCAGGTCCGCAAGGTATATCTGGGCGAAAGTTTTTCGCTGGTGTGAACACAGTCGTCAGCCAGACGTTTCTGACAACCGCCAACTGACAACTGAAAACTGGGAACTGTTTTCCTGAAGACTGACGACTGACTATGGTTCTTCTCCAACCCAAACTGCATTTGAAAGTCTCGCAGAGGCAGATTCTGACTCCCGGCCTCGTGCAGATGGTCAGCGTGCTGGCGCTCAACAAGCTTGAGCTCAAGGACATGATCACTGCCGAGATGGTCGAGAATCCGGTTCTGGAGGAACTGGAAGACTCCGTCCCCCTGCTCGACGATGCCGCGCGCCGCGAAGAAGAGCGCGAACGGGTTGCCCCCGAAGAAAACACCGTTACCGCCGTCGAAAAGAAGGATCCCTTCGAGGAGATCGATTTCGGCTCGTTTTTCCAGGAATATCTCGATCCCGGCTACCGCAGCCGCGGCGAGATGGAAGAAATTGAGCGGCCGTCCTTCGAGAATTTTCTCTCCAAGCCCAGCACTTTATCCGATCACCTGGCTTGGCAACTCGGCGCCCTGTCTGTAAGTCCGGAAGTGCGGGAAGCCGCCGAAATCATTATCGGCAACCTGAGTGAAGACGGCTACCTGATCGCCAGCGACGAGGAGTTGCTGGGCGCCGCCCCGCCCGCTCCGCCCGAAATTGACGCGACCATCGCCGCCAACGTGGTGAAAGAAGCTGCCGCCCTCGGCTTGGCCACAGACAAAGATGCGGAGGAGGACGAACTCGGCGGGTCGCTGGACGCCGGCCCCACGCAGCCCGAATGGAACCCTGCTGGCGACGCAGAGTCGAATTCTTCAGCTAACGCCGCCGGAACCGCGGTGGCCCCCGCCACGGAATCGATCGCTCCTGAACCCCTGGTCCCGGCAGCCGCCGTGGTCATGCAACCCGATCCTGTTCCCCAGCGGAAATCTCCGCAGCCTGCTTATCAGCCCAGCTTCAACCTCAAAGATCTGCACGAGGCCCTGGACCTGGTGCGCCAAATGGACCCCCCGGGAGTTGCCTGCCGCGACCTGCGCGATTGTCTGCTTTATCAGCTGCGCTACCACTAGCATCCGTTGGCCACCCCTAAAACCGGCCACCGCGAAGCGGTAGCGCAGGTTCTTTCCGACGCAGTTGCTATCGTGGACCAGCATCTGCGCCCCCTGCAGAACAAGCAGTACAAGGAAATTTCCCGCGCCATCAACCGTCCGCCGGAAGCCGTGCAGGAGGCTTTGGAATACATCCGCACCCTCGACCCCCGCCCCGGTCTGCGCTACAACAAAAGCCAGCCGCGCCTGATCGAGCCCGACGTCGCCTTCATCAAACACGGTGACGAGTGGCTGGTAATGATGAACGAGGATGACGTTCCGGTGTTGCGCCTGAACCCAGCCTACAAACGCCTGCTGACTCGCGACGGTAATGACAAGGACACGCGCAACTACGTCAAAGAGCGCTACAAAAGCGCCATTCAGCTCATCAAGAACATCGAGCAGCGCAAGCAGACCATCACCAAGGTCTGCTACTCCATTGTGACCCGCCAGCAGGATTTCCTGGAAAAGGGCATCGACCAGCTCAAACCCATGATGATCAAAGAGGTCGCGGAAGAAATCGGCGTGCATCCTTCCACGGTGAGCCGCGCGGTCGCCAACAAATACGCCCATACCCCCCAGGGCGTTTTCGAGTTACGGTATTTCTTCAGCGAGAGCGTGAACGGCCCGCAGGGTGGCAACACGTCGCTGCTCATCCTCAAGCGCCGGGTCAAGAAACTTATCGAGGAAGAAGACCCAAACCGGCCGTTGACCGACGAGCAGATTACCCGCATCCTGCAGTCACAGGGTATCCAGGTCACCCGCCGCACGGTCGCGAAATACCGGGAAGACATGCGCATCCCCAGCACCCACCAGCGAAGAGTGAAAAAATAAAAGCGGGAAGGACAGGGCTTGAGCCGTGCCGCGAGTCGCGGCCCACACAGATAGAGAGGGGCGCTTATGAACGTCGAGTTCACCGGCAGAAAGTGCGAAATCACTCCTGCCCTCCGCAAGTCAGTCGAAACCGGTCTGGCCAAAGTTCGCAAAATTCTAGGCGATAAGTTCGATAGTAAGGTAATCCTGGCCATCGAAAAACACCGCCACAAGGCGGAAATCACCATCAGCCCGCGCAACGGGCTGCTGGTCGGCGTGGCTCAGGCTGGCGACATGAAGTCCGCCATCAACCAGGCCATTGACCACCTGGAAAAGCAGGCGGTCAAGTACAAGACCCGGTGGCGCAGCAAGAAACGCCACGAGCAGAAGAACCACCACAAGAAATGGAATGGAAAGGGCGCGCAGGATAGTGTGCCAGTCAGGGTAGGACTTGCGGAGACCACCGAGGTTTCGCTGGTCGTACACAAGTTCCCCGCAGTAGCCAAGTCCACCGAGGTTCACCTGGTACGTTCCGAAGATGCCGTCGCCCTCCGCCCTATGACCCTGGAAGAGGCCATCAAAGAAGCCCACTTCCGCGACCGCGACGTCTTCGTTTTCCGCGACCTCCAAGGCAAGGTAATGGTCCTGCACCGCACCCGCGAAGGCAGGATGGAACTGATCGAAGCTCCGTAGTCCATGTGGCGCGGGCGCCCTCGCCCGCGAAACTCATACGTCAGCACAGGCCAAGTGGTGAGCGTCGGCCACGTAGGTGCGTTCCTATCGACAGCTCGAACAGCGGGAGAAACTTAGAATTTCCGGAGGCAGAACATGCCTGGCGAAGAAATTAAGCCGTTCCGATCCCTGGTTGGCTGTCGCATTTGGAACATTTGGTCGCCTTTTCAGAGGATGAAAGAGGGAGACTCCGAGGCCAGCCCGGTCACTCGTCGCGGTGTACGGTCTCCATCGAAAAGGCGGGCAGGCAGATGGCAATGTATTCGGTCCCGCCCTCTGCGGGAGTGGAATATTGCACCCACTCACCGCGATGAGCGATGACCGCCTGTCCGGCGGCAACGTCCAGTTCACCGCCCTTGTGCTTCACGTGCAGAACTCCCTTGAGTACTAGTGTGAACTCGTCGAACTCGGGTGTTTGCCCTGGCTCTGCCCAGCCCTGCGGACTGCGCATGTGAGCCACGCTCACCCCCGACGTCTTTGTGTTGACACGGCCAATAAATTCGTCGATCAGTTTCGGCTTGGTGCCCGCGGCACGAATGCGCGTGGGCTCAGCGACGAGAGTGGGCATGGCTTCTCCTCAGCAGGTTAAGGGCAGAGTGAACCCACTCAATCTACCAAAAGGGAAACCATAGGTTCGAAACCTAGAGCGATTCTGTTCCTTCGGCGCACAGAAAAATTCCGGAGCCCACCGCCGAGAGCTGTTGCGGGATTTTTAAACGGAGAGCAGGCGCGCCTTTTCGGCCTGCATGGCTGCCAGAGCGTCGAGCGGCGGAATGGATGCCGGCGCGGTCAGGGTCCATTCCCGGGGTGCAGTGCCGGTCTGGAAGGCCTTTACCAGCATCTCCAACGCCTGACCGGTATTTGGCCCGGCGAAGATGGTCGCCGTCAGCAACCCCCGCTTGACCCAGGCCTGGCCGGTTTTCGGCAAGCCGTCACATCCGATAAACGGCAGGCTGAGCCAGCGCTGCCGGGCGGCGGCGTCAGGTAGCTCCTGAAAGGCTTTTCTTGCGCCCAGCGCCATTCCGTCATCCTGGGCCGCGATCAGGTCGATACGGCTCTGGTGTGAAGTGGACAAGCGCAGCCAGGAGCTCACGGCCCGATAGGCGCTGGCCTCGGTCCATTGCGCTCGCATGACTTTTACCTGCACATCAGCCGGCTTGGTTTCGTGCATTCCGGCAGTGCGCTGTTTCGCGGCCAGGCTTTCTGCGGGTCCTTGAACATACAGCACCGTCCCTCCCTTGGGCAGCAGCGCGGCAAACTGATTTCCCTGGATGCGGCCGATCTGCTCATGATCCGAACTGACCCCGAAAACCGGGACGCGGGAGGTCTTGCGCATCTCGGCAACGTATTCGGCGTTGCGGTTCAGGACCACCCAGCCAATACCTGCGGCCACCGCGGCTCGAGCCACCTGCGGCAGAGCGGTTCCGCCCACAGGCTCGAAAACGATTCCATCAGGCAAGGCTTCGGAGCGTGACTGAATGGCGTTGAGGATTTGCTGGCTCTGCACGATGGAATCGTTTTCGGCGTAGACGATCTGCACTTCGATGCCGAGACGCTTCGCGGCCGCTTCCGCATCGGCTGCCTGCTCGATCTGATAATCGTTATCGTTGGTGGTCAGCGAAACCAGAAACTTTAGCTTCTTGGTGGAGGTCACGGTAACAAAATCATACATGGGCATACGTTCGCGGGCACAGTGACTGAAGTAACCACTTTCAGATGCCTGGCCTGGCGAAGGACAGAAAATATTTCCGGGAAGAAAGTTTTCCTGGCGCTGAGGCCCCACTCTTCCACGTTGGTTGCACGTCTTGATGAGCTTGTCTGCGGCGCATGCTGCCGCCCGTCAGGGGCTGAGTCGAGTAAGTAACTTGAGTAACGTTGGCCGAGGTTGCCCCAGATGCTACGCTCCCGCATAGGCAGGAAAATCAGCCGTTTGCAGAGGGGCGAGCTGAATGGCAGGTATCAGGCGCCTGCTCGCCCTTACGCAGCGGCGATAAAGCTAAGAGTTCAGCTATCCCGCCCATCCGCGCGTCTTTGATCAGTTCAGCGCGGCAGCCGCAGCAAAGCGAGACCGCCAACGATGCCACGCATTCCGATCTTCAGGCTCGGACGCGCCCCGGAGAAAGCCCTGCCTCCGCAGTTGAGCAGTTACACGCCCAAGCTGACTCTCAACGATCTTCAACTGGGCGTGGATAACCTCCGGCACGACGTGCATCTGAGTCCCCGATTCGTGGAGCA
>JACXTT010009137.1_pt1 | contig 13575 bp, 12 predicted proteins | sample 9270951 | NCBI WGS metagenome assembly JACXTT01 (sample SAMN15532306, study PRJNA645909) | rock metagenome | isolation source: weathered quartz diorite | place: Puerto Rico | collected 2017-06-21
CGGCCTTCACGCGCATCCTGCGTCCGCTCGGCTACCGGCTCAACGGGACTTATCCGTTGGATCGCATCGGCATGACGGGACGCTCCTACGCGCACGACGACGCGCCCGAGGAGATCGCCCAGTTCTTCGTCAGCGAGTTCCACCCGGAGCGCTACAGCGAAGGCTTTCAGCAGGCGGTCAGCCGCGTGACCGGTGCATCCGCCGATCCGCTCACGCCGCGCGCGCAGTCGCTGCTGTGGGAGCTGGAGCGCGATGGCACGCTGGCGCTCGCCGAGGCCGGAGAACTGATCGGCGTGCTCGCACGCTGCTTCGAGCGCCAGCACGCGACGCCGCGTCTGGAAGACTACGAGCGCTTGCTGGCCGAGTCGGCCGAGATGGCGTGGATTGCGACGGAGGGCAATGCGTTCAACCACGCCACGGATCGCGTCGACGACGTTTTCGCGCTGGCCGAGGAACAGAAGCGCATCGGCCGCCCGATGAAGGACAAGGTGGAGGTGTCGGGCAGCGGGCGCGTGAAGCAGACCGCATTCCGTGCCGACGCCGTGCAACGCGCGTTTATTGGCGCGGACGGCGCGGAGATCGTGCGCGAGGTGCCGGGCTCGTTCTACGAGTTCATCACCCGCGACCGCTACGTCGACGAGGCACAGGCCGTCACGCGCACCGACCTGGGCTTCGATGCGGGCAACGCGCAGGGCATCTTCAAGATGACCGCCGCCGCTTGCTGAGCCGTTGTTCAAGCACGAGCGAGCCATGACCGCTGCCTACCCGTTTGTCCCCGCGCTGCGCGAGCCGGAAGGCTCGCCGATCCGGGAGCTGTTCAAGTACCTGGCCGACCCGGAGATGATCTCGTTCGCGGGCGGCTACCCATCCGCCGCGCTGTTCGACGCCGATGGCATTGGCGCCGCCGCCGCGCAGGCGCTGCGCGAGCGGCCGGCGGAATGCCTGCAGTACGGCGCGACCGAGGGCGTGCCGGCGCTGCGCCGAGCGCTGGTCGCGCTGATGGCGCAGCGCGGCGCGCAGGTCGCGCTCGAAGAGATGCTCGTGACCAGCGGCTCGCAGCAGGGCTTTGACTTTCTCGTCAAGGCGCTGGTCGAGCCCGGCAGCCTGGTGCTGGTGGAAGAGCCGACCTACTCGGCAACGCTGCAGGCGCTGCGGCTGGCCGGCGCCGACGTGCGCGGGGTGCCGACCGACCACCACGGTATCGACGTGGACGCGCTGGAAGACATTCTCGGCGGCGTTGCGACGCCGCCGCGCCTGATCTACACCGTGCCGACGTTTGCCAACCCGACCGGCGCCACGCTGTCCGTGGAGCGGCGGCTGCGGCTGCTGAAACTGGTCGCGCGCCATCGGGTGGTGCTGGTGGAGGACGATCCCTACGGCGCGCTTAGCTTCGACGGTCCGCCGCCGCCTTCGCTGCTCGCGCTGTGCGAGACCGTGCCCGCCGCGCGGCCGTGGCTCGTGCACCTCGCCAGCCTTTCCAAGACGCTGGCGCCGGGGCTGCGCCTGGGCTGGATGGTGGCCGCGCCGGAGATCGTGCGCCGCGCCGTGATTGCCAAGCAGGTCTCGGACTTGTGCACGCCGCCGTGGCTGCAACTGACCGCCGCGCACTACCTGGAGGCCGGGCGGCTGCCCGCGCAGGTCGCGCGCGAGGTGGCGGTCTATCGCGACAAGCGCGACCGGCTGGCGCAGGCGCTGCGGCAGGCGTTTGGCGAACGCATCCGCTTTGCGCTGCCCGCCGGCGGCATGTTCCTGTGGGCGGCCATTGAGGGCATCGACGATGCCGTTTCACTGCTGCCGCATGCGATTGCCGAGAAGGTGTTGTTCGTGCCGGGCGAGGGCTTTCATGCGCAGCGGCGCGCGCGTGCCGCGTTCCGGCTGTCGTTTGCCGGCGCCGATCCCGCGCAGATCGGGGAAGGCGTGGCGCGGCTCGCGCGGGCGGTGGCGCGGGCAGGCTGAACGCCAGGTTTCGCGCCATATGCGGTAAGCGGATAAGCGCCCGCGATTTGATTCGTTGTCGGGCGCCGGCTCGCTCTCTACAGTGCAAGGCTTGAACGGACGACTGCGCCTGGGTGTGCCAGGCGCGGTCGCTTCCCCCCGTTCCCAGGCCTGCCATGACGATTGCCATTCAGACTGCCGCGCCGGTGCCGCGCGCGGGCCAGTTTCCCACCTCGGCGTCTTCCTTCGAGATTCGGCCATTTGCCGCCCCGCTTGGCGCGGAAGTGATCGGTCTCGACCTGTCGCGGCCGCTGTCGGACGCGGAATTCTCTCGCATCCATCGCACTCATCTTGATCACCACGTGGTGGTGTTCCGCGAGCAACGCATCACGCCCGCGCAGCAGGTGGCGTTCAGCCGTCGCTTCGGTCCGCTGCAGATTCACGTGCTGCACCAGTTCCAGCTGGCGGGCCATCCGGAGATTCTGGTCGTCTCCAATGTCGTCGAGAACGGCAAGCCCATCGGCCTGGGCGACGCCGGCCATTTCTGGCACTCCGACCTCTCGTACAAGGAAAGACCGAGCCTCGGCTCGCTGCTGCACGCGCGCGAGTTGCCGTTTGAGGGCGGCGACACGCTGTTCGCCAACATGCATCTCGCCTGGGACACGTTGCCTGCGCACCTGCAGCGCGCGGTGCAAGGTCGTGTAGCGGAACATACCTACCTGGCCAAGTACGAGGAACTACAACGCCGCAGTCCGTGGCGGCCTAACCTGTCCGCCGAGCAGATCGCGCAGGTGCGGCCGGTGCTGCAGCCGGTGGTGCGCACGCACCCCGAGACGGGCCGGAAGGCGCTCTTTGTCAGCGAGCATTTCACGACCCGCATCGACGGATTGCCCGAGGACGAGAGCCGCGACCTGCTGGCGCAACTGTTCGCGCACAGTACGCAGCCCGAGCATGTCTACCGGCACCGCTGGCAGGAGCACGACCTGGTGTTCTGGGACAACCGTTCCCTGCTGCATCTGGCAGGCGGCACGCCGCCCGAACTACGCCGCGTGATGTATCGCACGACGATTGAAGGCGATTTGCCGCATTGACGGTTGCCCGGCCGTCCCGCCTTTCCCCGATCTTTCCCGAGATTTTCCGGAGTTTTCCGCATGTTTCATGCCTCATCCAAGAATCCATCCCGTCGCTGGCTACAACAGGCGAAAAAGCGGGCGGCCGTGGCCGCCCTGGCCGTCGGGCTCGCATTCTCCGGCGCCGCGCATGCCGAGGGCAGGCTGCGCATCGCCGAACAGTTCGGCGTGGTCTACCTGTTGCTCAACGTCGCGCGCGATCAGCAACTGATCGAGAAGCATGGCAAGCAGCAAGGCGTGGACATCAAGGTCGAGTGGACGCAGCTTTCCGGCGGCGCCGCAGTCAATGACGCGCTGTTGTCCGGCGCCATCGACATTGCCGGCGCGGGCGTCGGCCCGCTGCTCACGCTGTGGGACCGCACGCATGGCAAGCAGAACGTCAAGGGCGTGGCGTCGCTCGGCAACTTTCCGTACTACCTCGTCAGCAACAATCCAAAGGTGAAGACGATTGCCGATTTCACCGAGAAGGACCGCATCGCGCTGCCGGCGGTGACGGTATCGGTGCAGTCGCGCGTGCTGCAGCTTGCGGCCGCGAAGCAGTGGGGCGACCAGGCCTTCAACCGGCTCGACAAGTGGACCGTGGCCTTGCCCCACCCGGACGCGGCGGCGGCCATCATCGCCGGCGGCACGGAAATCACGGGGCATTTCGGCAATCCGCCGTTCCAGGAGCAGGAACTGGCCGGCAATCCCAACGCCCGCATCGTGCTGAACTCGTATGACGTGCTTGGCGGGCCGAGTTCCGCCACGGTGCTGTATGCCACCGAGAAATTCCGTAGCGAGAATCCCAAGACCTATCGCGCGTTTGTCGATGCGCTGGCGGAGGCTGCGAAGTTTGCGAGCAGCCAGCCGGAGGCGGCGGCGGATCTGTATCTGCGCGTCAACAAGTCGAAGATCGACCGCGCGCTGCTGGTGAAGGTACTGAAGAACCCGCAGGTGCAGTTCAAGGTGGCGCCGCAGAATACGTTCGTGCTGGCCGAGTTCATGCACCGCGTCGGCGCGATCCGCAACCAGCCGAAGTCCTGGCAGGACTACTTCTTCCAGGACCCGGCCACGGCATCGGGGAGCTGACATGGCATCGCACAGTCTCCGCGTGGTGGCGGGCAGTGGCGCGGACCGCGGGCCGCTGCTGCAGGTGGACAACGTGTCGCTGGAATACCGCACGCCCGAGCGCGTGGTGCGCGCCACGCACCGTGTCAGCTTCGATGTGCATGCGTCGGATCGCTTCGTGTTGCTGGGGCCGTCGGGCTGCGGCAAGTCGACGCTGCTCAAGGCGGTGGCCGGATTCGTGCCGCCGGCCGAGGGCGAGATCCGGCTGGAAGGGCAGCCGGTGCGCGCGCCGGGGCCGGACCGCATCGTCGTGTTCCAGGAGTTCGACCAGTTGCCGCCGTGGAAGACGGTGAAACAGAACGTCGTGTTCCCGCTGCGGCACGCGCGCGGCTTGTCGCGCGCCGAAGCGACGGATCGCGCGCTGCACTATCTGGGGAAGGTAGGGCTGACGGACTTTGCCGATGCCTATCCGCACACGCTGTCCGGCGGCATGAAGCAACGCGTGGCGATTGCCCGCGCGCTGGCAATGCAGCCGAAGATCCTGCTGATGGACGAGCCGTTCGCCGCGCTGGACGCGCTGACGCGCCGGCGCATGCAGGAGGAGTTGCTGACACTGTGGGAGGCGACCGCGACTGAATTCGACACACCGCTGACGCTGCTGTTCGTCACGCATTCGATCGAGGAGGCGCTGGTCGTGGGCAACCGCATCTTGCTGCTGTCCCCGCACCCGGGGCGCGTGCGCGCGGAACTGAACAGTCATCAGTACAACCTGGCGAGCCAGGGCGGCGCGGACTTCCAGGCGGCTGCGCAGCGGATTCACGACATGCTGTTCGAGGCGCCGCCGGAGTTGCCGGTGACAGCGCCCGCCACGAGCCGAACGGCTATGGCATAGCACGCCATCGACGTTCCTGCCCGCCTTGCCATCGCGATGTCTTTCCCATGACTGCATTCCATCCCCCGATCCGTCCCGAGTACGAGCACGCGCTCGAACCGTTCACCGCGCAGCCGCTGTCGCGCGCGCTGCCATGGCAGCGTCGGCTATGGCAGCATGGCTGGCTGCGCAAGGCGCTGATCCTGCTCGCGCTTGCCGGCCTGTGGGAAGGGCTGGCGCGCTGGCAGGACAATGACCTGCTGCTGCCGACGTTCCTGGCCACGGCACATGCGCTGATCGGCGGCCTCGCGGATGGCGAGTTGCTGGCCAAGGCCGCCGTGTCGTTGTCGGTGCTGCTGCAGGGCTACGCGGCGGGCATCGCGCTCGCGTTCGTGCTGACCACGCTGGCGGTGTCCACGCGACTCGGGCGCGACCTGCTGGAGACGCTGACCGCGATGTTCAACCCGCTGCCGGCGATTGCGTTGCTGCCGCTGGCGTTGCTGTGGTTCGGTCTCGGCAGCAAGAGCCTGGTGTTCGTGCTGATCCATTCGGTGTTGTGGCCGCTGGCGCTCAATACCTACGGGGGTTTTCGCGGCGTGCCAGAGACGCTGCGGATGGCGGGCCGCAACTACGGGCTGCGTGGCCTGCGCTATGTGGTGCTGATTCTGGTGCCGGCCGCGCTGCCGGCGATTCTCTCCGGCCTGAAGATCGGCTGGGCCTTCGCCTGGCGCACGCTGATCGCGGCCGAGCTGGTGTTCGGCGCGTCGTCGGGGCAGGGCGGGCTTGGCTGGTACATCTTCCAGAATCGCAACGAGCTGTACACGGACCGCGTGTTCGCGGGGCTGGCGATGGTGATCGGCATCGGGCTGCTCGTCGAAGGCCTGGTATTCGCGACGCTCGAACGCCTGACCGTGCGGCGCTGGGGCACGCAGCACTGAGGCGGCGAAAAAGGGGCGCTTGCCGCCCCCCGCGCGCGCGGAGTAAGGTACGGGGCCGGCCGGCATCGTGCCGGTCGTTTCGCCCCCCCACCTTGTCAACGCCCGCCCATGACCGCCATTCACCATGCCGCCGCACAAGGCTTCGCGAGCCAGGCCGATACCTACGCCCGTGGCCGTCCCGACTATCCCGCCGAACTCGACATCTGGTTGCGCAACACGCTGGGCCTCGGTCCCGGCAAGACCATCGTCGATCTCGGCGCCGGCACCGGCAAGTTCACGCGCCTGTTGGCCGCCACGGGCGCCAGCGTGATTGCCGTCGAGCCTGTCGTGCAGATGCGCGCGCAGCTTGCCGCGGCGCTGCCGGCGGTCACCGCGCGGGAGGGGAGCGCCGAGTCGATGCCGCTGCCCGACGCCAGCGTCGATGCGATCGTCTGCGCGCAGGCCTTCCACTGGTTTGCCAACGCCGCCGCCATGGCGGAGATCCGCCGCGTGTTGCGCCCGGGCGGCCGGCTGGGGTTGGTCTGGAACGTGCGCGACGAATCGGTGGACTGGGTGGCGCGCCTGACGGCCATCATGACGCCGTTCGAGGGCGATGCGCCGCGCTTCTACAAGGGCGACTGGAAACGCGTGTTTCCCGCCGACGGCTTCGGCCCGCTGGCGCTCGCCAGCCTGCCCTACGAACATCGCGGCCCGGCGCGGCAGGTGGTCATCGACCGCGTGATGTCGGTCAGCTTCATCGCCGCGCTGCCGCCCGCGCAGCAGGATGCGGTGCGGGCGCAGTTGCAGGCCGTGATCGACGACAGCGCGGCCCTGTCCGGGCCGGAGGTCGCCTTCCCGTACCGCACGCAAGCCTATAGCTGCGAGCGGCTCGCCTGACGCGGAACGCGCGGTCAGTCGGCGCCCGTCAGCAGCCTGCGCGGCCCGCTGACAAACGGGCTGCCGGGCACATAGAAGCGCAGCGGGCGATCCGCTTCGCGCGACAGGCCGATGCGCGTTGTGACGCCGATGTCGCCGGCCGGACGACCGTCCACGCCGGCGGCGTCCGCCGCCAGCCAGAGGCCCGCGCCGGTACAGAGATCGGCGCCATAGAGCGCGGGGCCGACCGCCATGGCCGCGCCGAGCCGGCCGGGGCCGCGCGCGAGATCACGCAGGCCGGCGGCCGGTCGGTGGTGCTGCATCAGTTCGATGCCGGCCACCGGTTCCAGCGCGCGCAACAGCACGCCAGCGCCGGTGCCTTCGGCCTCCGCCGAAATATTCAGCGTCCACGACACGCCGTACACCAGCCAGACCAGCGCATGGCCGGGCGCCATGAACATCGCCCGGTTGGCGTGCGTGCGACCGCGCCACGCGTAGCTGGTGGAATCGCCAACGGGATATGCCTCGACCTCCACGATACGGCCGGCCAGCCGCCCTTCGGGCAGGTCGTGCATCAGGTACTTGCCGACCAGGTAGCGCGCCATTGCCACGGTATCTGTCGGCAGGTCGGCGCGGGCGATCGGGCGCAGGTCGGGGAGCGGGGAAGGCTGGGGGACTGCCATGGGGCTGGGCCAAGCGGGAGTCCGAACATCATATCGCGGCGGACCCGGCGCGCAGGCGGGCGCGTTTGGCCCGCCTTTCGGCAAGGGACTAGGCGTGTTCTGTACGGTGGAATATAGTTCTGTCCGTCAAGACCGTTCGCGGCCGCCAATTCCCGCCGTTTCCGCCAGCTCCCGCCATCCCATGCCACGCAAAGCCGCCCAACTCTCCGAAGCCGACAAGCACGCAGCCGTTGGCGGGGCAGTCGCCGTGGACCGCGCGTTGTTCGTGCTGTCCGTGTTCCGCGAGGGCGATGTGTCGCTCGGCCTAGCGGAACTTGCGCAACGCAGCGGGCTGTACAAAAGCACGCTGTTGCGGCTGCTGGCGTCGCTGGAGCATGCGCGACTGGTCCGGCGGCTGGGCGATGGCCGCTATGCCCTCGGGCCGGAAGTGGCGCGGCTGCATGCGGTCTACGCGGCATCGTTCTCGCTGGAGGCGGTGGTCCTGCCGGTGCTGCGCCAGTTGGTGCAGGCGACCCGAGAGAGCGCGGCCTTCCATGTGTCGCAGGGCGAGCAGCGGCTGTGCCTGTACCGGGTGGATTCGCCGCAGCCCGTGCGCGACCACATCAAGGCCGGTGACCTGCTGCCCGGCGATCGCGGCGCGGGCGGGCGCGTGTTGCAGGCGTTCGCCGGTGCCGCCGGCGATCTCTACGACAGGATCCGTGCCGAAGGCGTGATCGCGCTGGTGGGCGACCGCAGCCCGGACATCGCCGGTGTCTCTGCCCCCGTGTTCGGCCCCGGCGGCGAGTTGAAGGGCGCGCTGACGCTGACCTGTCCGACCGCGCGCTTTGACGAGACGTTCCGCCAGCCGGTGCTGCAGGCGGCGCGGGACCTGACACAGGCGCTTGGCGGCAGTTTTCCGGCGCCGTTCGTCTGATCTGGCGTAGGAACGCATTTCATCAAGAGGAAGGGAACCCGAAGGGAAGGCTGCTGCCGGGCCGCATGGCGTTGTTGTGGCCTCCTTGCGTGGAATGACCACGCCGCGTCGGCCACGCCTAGCCCTGCGGCCCGGCAGCAGCCTTCGCGCCCCTTGCTCTTGACGAAATGCGTTCCAGGCGCGCAACAATGCCCGGCTTGTTGGGGGGTGCCCCCGCTCGGCGGGGCAGGCTATGATTCGCTTTCGCGCCATTGACCCGCTTTTCGGCCCCTCTCCAGGTAAACGGGAATAACGGCACCGGCCACGGTATCTTGAGAGGTTTCCCGTGCACTTGGACCAGCAAACCATTGTTGTTGCCATGTTGGTGGTGTTTACCAGCACGCTGGTGATGGCGTCCGGCCTGGTCTTCGCGCTGCGCGCGAGCGAGGCCGGCAGGCTCTGGGCAACGGGCTACGTGATCGCCTCCGGCGCCGGCCTCGTGCTCGCCTGTGCCGCCACGGCGGGCGCGCCGCAACTGGGCGCGCTGGGCGCCGGCGCCTACATCATCGGCCGTCTGACCATCTATCGCGGCGTGCGCGTCTACTACGGCCTGGCCGAGCGCAACGGCCTGCTTTCCACGGTGGGCATCGTCACCCTCACCGTGCTGGTCATCATGGCGGGCCTGCCCGACGGGCGACTGATGATGCACGGCCTGGCCTACGGCACGCTCGCTCTGCTGTCCGCCGGCACCATCGTCGCGCTGCTGCTGGGCGGCCGGGTCCGCCGGGGCAATATCGGCGCGCCGCTGGTGCTGGTGTCCCACCTTGTCCAACTCGTGTCGCAGTGCGTGGCGCTGGCGGGCGTGCTGACGTACCAGGGCAGCCCGGCCGTGACGCCGTTCGTGATCAATCCCGCCGGGTCGCCTTGGGTGCTGGCGCCGCTGATTGCCACCGTGCTGGGTCTGTTCGGCTTCACCATGATGGCGATGGAGCGGATCATCGCGCACAACGAGAGCGGCGCGCGCACCGACGCGCTGACTGGCCTGCTCAACCGCGGCGCGCTGGACCTGACGGCCATCGGGCTGGTGTCGCGCTGGCAGCGCGACGGGCTGCCGCTGTCCTGCCTCGTGATCGACGTGGACTATTTCAAGCAGGTCAACGACCGCTTTGGCCATCACAGCGGCGACGGCGTGCTGCGCGAGATCGCGCAGGCGCTGGACAATTCGCGCCGCGCGTCGGACGTGGCGGCGCGCTACGGCGGCGAGGAATTCTGCATCCTGTGCCCGCATACCGACGAGCACCAGGCCTCCGCCCTGGCCAACCGCATCTTGCGCAAGGTGCGCGCGGTCGCGCTGCCGGGCGACCTGGGCTTTGCTTCCGTCAGCATCGGCGTGGCGCACCTGACCGGTGGGCCCCTGGCCAAGGACGCGCTCTGGCGCGGCTTGTTCGGCGAGGCCGACCGCGCGCTGTACCTGGCCAAACAGCGCGGGCGCGACCAGGTCGTGCTGGCCTCGACGGTGCCCGTGCCGGAGCCGTCCGTGCCGGAGGACGACGAACTGGGCGGCGCGGACTGCCTGCCGGCCGCCTGATCGTCATGCCAGCGCCGGGCGATGGCCGCACGATCGGCCCTGCAACTCGGAGTCAGTCGCTCCGGTTGTCCGGTGGCACATCGCGCGCCGGCGGGCCGTCATAGGTCCACAGGAACTGCTTCGGCATCGGCCCCTTGTTGCGGCCGCCTTGTTGCGTCTGCTCCCACGCATGCGCGAGGATGCCCACGGAGCGCGACAGGCAGAAGAGGCCGCGCGCGAGCGGGGCCGGAAAGCCAAGCTCCGCATAGATGACGGCCGTGGCGCCGTCGATGTTCATCGGAATGGGTTTGCTGCGGCCTTCGCCGAGCGCGGCTTCGACCGCGCGCGCGATGCCCGCGAAACGGCCCGTTACCACACCGTCGGCCGCCGCGCGGTCGACCAGTTCCAGCAGGCGCGGCGCGCGCGGGTCCACGGGATGGAAGCGGTGTCCAAAGCCGGACACGAACTTGCCGTGCCGCTCGCGCCAGTCCCGCAGCGCATCCTTGACGGCATCGTCCTGCGTGGCGCCGGCATCGATGCGGCGCGCGATGTCCTGGTACAACTCCACCGCCTGTTCGCCGGCGCCGCCGTGCACATCGCCGAGCACGTTCAACGCCGAGGCCATCGCGTTGTTCAGCCCCACGCCGCAGGTTGCCGCCATGCGCGCGATGGCGATGCTGGGCGCTTGCGGGCCGTGGTCGACCGCCGACATCAGCGCGGCGTCGAGCAACTCGCCCTGGCGGCGGTCCGGCAACTCGCCGCGCAGCATCAGCCAGATCATCTGCGCGAACGAGACCTGTCCGATCAACTGCTCGATGGGGTAGCCGCGGTAGCGAATCTCGCCCGGGCGCATCTCGATGATCTCGGTGCGCCACCAGTCCTGCGACAACTGCTGGCCGGGGTCCATGTTCGTGCTCATACGGCTTGCTCCTGTTGCAGGGCGGCGATCTCGGCGTCGCTGTAGCCGAGGCTGGCAAGGATGTCGGCGGTGTGCTGGCCCAGTTGCGGCGGCGGGGTGTCGACGGCAGGCGCTTCGCCGTTGAGCTTGAAGCCCGTGCGCACCAGCCGGATGTCGCGGCCCACGCCGGGCACGTCGGCAAACTGGCCGATCATGCCGCGGTCGCGCACCTGCGGATGCGCCAGCGTGTCCGGCACGTTCAGCACCGGGCCGGCCGGCACGCCCGCCGCGTTGAGCAATTCCCACCATTCGGTCGCCGGGCGCTTGGCCAGTTCGGCCTCCAGCGCCTGCGTGAGCGCGGCGCGGTTGGCCAGGCGTGCCTGGCGCTCGGTAAAGCGCGGGTCCGTCGCCAGTTCGGGGCGGCCCACCACGCGGCAGACGGCCTCGAATTGCTCCTGCTTGTTGGCGGCGATATTGAGCAGGCCGTCGCCGGTGTGGAACGTGCCGGACGGGCTGGCGGTCATGTTCTCGTTGCCCATCGGCGCCGGCGTCTTGCCCGCGATCAGATGATTGGAGACCACCCAGCCCATCGTCGCGAGCGTGGCCTCCAGCATGGAGACATCGATGAAGTAGCCGTCGGTGCGCGCGTGGTCGGCCAGCGAGGCGGCGATGGCGAACGCGGCGGTGATGCCGCCGATGGTGTCGGACACCGGATAGCCGACGCGATAGGGCGCGGTCTGCGGGTCGCCGGTGATGCTCATCACGCCGGCCATGCCCTGGATGATCTGGTCGTAGGCCGGCAGGTCGGCGAGCGGGCCGTCCTGGCCAAAGCCGGAGATCGCACAGTAGATCAGCCTCGGGTTGATCTCCCGCAGCGATTCGTAGCCGAGACCCAGCCGCGTCATCACGCCCGGACGGAAGTTCTCCACCAGCACGTCGGCGCTCTCGACCAGCTTGCGGAATACCGCCTTGCCGCTGGCGTGCTTGAGATTGACGGTGATCGAACGCTTGCCCGGATTCTGCGCGAGGAATGACACGCCCATCAGGCGCCGGTTCAGTTCGGCATCGGCGCCGAGCTGGCGCGCGAGATCGCCGGTGCCCGGCGTTTCCACCTTGATGACTTCGGCGCCCATGTGGGCGAGCTGGTGGCAGCAGAACGGGCCGGCCAGCACGTTGGTCAGGTCGAGCACGCGAATATTGCGAAGCGGCTGTTGCATAAGGGCGGTCTCTATCGTTCCGTAAGATGGAACAGTGATCCTAAGAAAAGAACACTGCGAAGCATAGAAGCGAGGCTGCCGGGTGTCAAGGGAAGGGCGAGGCGGGTTCCCGACTACAATGGCGACCGGCCCGCGCGGGCGTCGCCGGCGTATGCCGTGGGCGCCACCCGGCTGGCCGCGCAAGAACAGGCCCCCGGGCCATACAGGAAAGCAGAACTGATGATGTCCAACGCGTGCGGTCTCGACTTCGGGACCTCCAATTCCACGGTCGGCTGGGTCCGGCCGGACCACACCTCGGCGGCGTCGCCGCTGCTGGCGCTGGAGGACGACAAGGTCACCTTGCCGTCAGTGATCTTTTTCCACGCCGAGGATCCGCTGGTCAGCTACGGGCGCGCTGCGCTGGGCGATTACCTGGCGGGCTACGAGGGCCGGCTGATGCGTTCGCTCAAGAGCCTGCTCGGCACGTCGATGATGGACGACAGCACCGAGGTCATGGGCCAGGCGATGCCGTTCCGCAAGCTGCTTTCGCATTTCATCGGCGAACTCAAGGGCCGCGCCGAGCGCGCCGCCGGCGCCGGCTTCACGCAGGCCGTTCTGGGCCGCCCAGTGTTCTTCATTGACGACGATCCGAAGGCCGACCAGCTGGCCGAGGACACGCTGGCCGACATCGCCCGCACGGCGGGATTCACGGACATTGCATTCCAGTACGAGCCGATCGCGGCCGCGTTCGATTACGAGGCGCGGATCGCCGGCGAGGAACTGGTGCTGGTGGCAGACATCGGCGGCGGCACCTCGGACTTCTCGCTGGTGCGGCTGTCGCCGCAGCGCGCGCTGCGTGCGGACCGGCGTGACGACATCCTGGCCAACGGCGGCGTGCATATCGGCGGCACGGACTTCGACCGCAGCCTGAGCCTGGCCAGCGCGATGCCGCTGCTCGGTCTGGGCAGCAAGCTGCGCAACGGCAAGGAGATGCCGTCCGGCCAGTATTTCGACCTGGCGAGCTGGCACACCATCAATCTCGTCTATACACGCAAGGCGTGGTCGCTGGTGATGGACAACTACCGCGACGCGGCGGAAACGGAGAAGCTCGATCGCCTGATCCGGCTGATTCGGGAGCGCGCGGGCCACTGGCTCGCGATCCAGGTGGAAGGCACCAAGATCGCGCTGTCGGATGCGGACAGTGCGGTGATGGACCTGCACCGCGTCTCGCCGGACACCTCGCTGACGGTCACGCGGGCGGACTTTGACCGGGCCGTGGAAAAGCTGGTCGCGAAGACGGAGACCACCGTGCGCGAGATGCTGCGCACGGCGGGCGTGGCGCCCGAGGCGGTCGACACCATTCTCTTTACCGGCGGTTCAAGCAGCGTGCCGCTGCTGCGCGAGCGCCTGGCCCAGGTATTGCCGGGCGCGCGGCGCGTGGAAGGGGATCTGTTCGGCGGCATCGGCGCCGGGCTGGCGCTGGACGCGGCGCGCAAATTCGGCTGAGCGGCGTCGAGAGGCTCGCCGGCTGAAGGGCGGCCGGCTGCCGTCAGCCGGCCTGCC
>JACXTT010009138.1_pt1 | contig 13574 bp, 10 predicted proteins | sample 9270951 | NCBI WGS metagenome assembly JACXTT01 (sample SAMN15532306, study PRJNA645909) | rock metagenome | isolation source: weathered quartz diorite | place: Puerto Rico | collected 2017-06-21
GCTTCGATTTTGGAGTCCGGGTCCTGCTTCTAGCCCAGCCGCTTCGATGTCGTTGCGGCGATCACTTGCAGCGCAATGGTCCTAGCACGGGTCTCCCATTCTAGTTGCTTGTGCTCGCCAGCGAAAGCCGGGAGCAACCGAGCCAGCGTTCAACCAGTCTTTGCGCCCACACCCGCCGCGAGCAACTCTTCGGTCGGCTTAACGACGCCGAGTTGCTGCAATACGCCCAGAGAATCGACCAGCACCCAATCCTCAACAATGCGGACATCCTCGATCCGGTGAACGACGAACATCTGTATCGCGACGAACCGACCAGTGGCCGGAATGCCGAGCCACGCGGCAGAGTGAGTGCCACGTGCGGTGCATTGAGTCATCACCCGATCTCCGTCGGCGAGCATCTGCTCTATCGTGAATTGAATATCCGGGAACGAAGCGAGCCATTCGCCGACGTGATGTTTCATAACCTCGGGCCCGCGAGGCGCTCCCGCGGGATCAGCTCCAAGCCGAAGCTGATGAGTCACGCAATCTGCAGAGAAAAGCTCGTCGGCGAGCTCCAGCTTGCGCTGGTTCCAGAGTTCTTCGATAAAGCGGCGGACCATCATTTTATTGGCTTCAGGGCTCATGATCTACCTGTGTGAATCTTCCATTACCTCGATAAGGGGATCCAGGTGGGCGATTCATCATTCGTTTGCAACGCCGCTAGTCCTTCTCTACGATCAACGAGAGGCCGGATCCGTCCAACCCGGTGACTCGGACGCGGTCGCCGCGCGCGATGATCGTGTGGGAGCGAGCGCGCCAAAGCTCATCCCGTACGAATACCGTCCCTTTGTCGGTGATCGTGGTTTCGGCTCTTCCGATGAAACCGACGATTCTCATCGCGCCTGGAAACATCTTAGCCCGGCGAGCGCATTTCGCCAGCCGCAACATCAAAGTCAATCTTTCCATCAGGTTCATAGTGTGCGTTAGTCCGTTCGAGTTACCAGCGAACGTCAAATCGGTGGGCTACTTTCGAGCATCCCTCCGGGACTCACAAGGCCTCCGTGCATCGTCCCCCTAAGGCTCAAGGGAAGGCTCGTAATTGGTTATGAACTCCAGGAATTTCGATACCTCGATGATGTCTTTTCCAAGGAATCGTATGCTGTGCGAGTCGGTGCGTTGAACAATCGACAAGTAACTCAGCAATTCGGACGGGCGATAGGCCTTGAAGCGCACATCAAGCTGGACCGGCTCTTTGACCCTGTAAGGCTTGAATTCTTTGATTCGTGCGATTGCCCTGCTGGTCTTCTCGCGAATCAACTCGTAAGCCCTCTCCGGAGTCAACGTCTTCGCGGCGTGAAAGCTGACCGCCCACTTAACAATTGCACCTTCGATGTTGCCCAGCAAATCGGTCGCTTCCTTCACGATCGCGTCGTCGCCCGAAATCATGATGACCGGGACGTTGAAGTGACCGGCGATCGCGGCGTTGATGCCGGCCTCGGGCATCGAAGTGCCGTTCAACCTGATGTCCGCGAGCCGCGCGCTCGAGATAGTGTGTGCGCGAACACCTGACATGTTGGTTGTGCTGCTGTGATAGCCGATGAAAATCGCGCCGTCGAAAGTCTCATCGATACCCTGCATCATCATGAGCGGACGAGGCCACGAGCGAACTATGGTGACGTTCCTGGGGAGCTTTTCAATCAGAAGGTTCTCGCCGTTCCCGTGGGAATCGCTGATGACCACCTCGGTTGCGCCTGCCTCGAAAGCGGCTTCCGTGGCCGCCTTCACCTCCTCGGTCATGAAGTCGCGAAAGCGGTTGTACTCGAAGCCTTGGGGACTGAGTTGATCGGCGGTGACCACTCCGACTATGCCTTCCATGTCGGCGGAGATGTAGATCTTTAGCTTTCGTGTCTGCGCAGGGGAGTTCGCGGACGCAACTGCGGCGAGCGCGAGCATAAGACACACCAGACGAACCCTCATGTTTTCTCCTCCTCTTTGAATTGCGTACGCCCAACACTATTGATAACGGTGCCCGATCCTCGACGAGCTGCCAGCTTGTCGAGCCTGGTCCGACGAGCTGCCAGCTTGTCGTGCCCATTGATAACGGTGCCCGATCCTCGACGAGCTGCTAGCCTGTCGAGCCTGGTCCGACGAGCTGCCAGCTTGTCGTGCCCATTGATAACGGTGCCCCGATCCTCGACGAGCTGCCAGCTTGTCGTGCCCATTGCTAGCGGTGCCCCGATCCTCGACAAGCTGGCAGCTTGTCGGACCATCAGTAGCGAAGTCTCTGTTACAGGCCACTAGGAGCCGAGGTCCGCTTCAATCCACCGGATCCGCGTGACCAGCTTTAGCAGTTCAGGTTCGCTTACCTGATCGCGCTGCGCGATCTCTTCGCATAGGTAGAGTAGAGCGGCCAGTTCGCGTTCATCAAGTTTCGCAAGACGTGCGGCTGCAGCCGCCAGCTTTGCGTTTTCGATCTTCGCCGGTACGCCGCCGACGCGGCAGAGCCGCTTGCGAAACTCAGAGTAGATGTTCTCCATCGCCAGGTCGCTGGCCTCTGCCAGCCGCGTAATGTTTGCCATCGACGAAACAAACTCGAGGTTAGTCGTGCGTCGTTCCTGCCGCAACGGAATTGGCCGTCCGAACCTCCGGCCGTAACTGTAGACTACGAGCACAGCGATAAGCCCGGCCTGGGCCATCATCCACGGTACCGGCGTGCCTCGAAAGTAAGACATCAGTCCGCCAGGGGTCGAGGACGCGCCGTAGCCGTGATGGTATTCGTCGAAGGCAATCTTTCCGGGCGGATGCCCGGCTAGCAGGTTGAGCGCAAGAATTACATTGTCACCTTGCGATATACCGTTGTTGGCGACCACAAACTGATCGGTCAGCAGGACGACTCGCCCTTTGCTGACCTGCGCATCTGCGAGAACCGCGGCCTGATCATCGCCGATATGATACGTGACGGAGCGGCTGTCGACCTTGACTCGGGTTGCGTGTTCGGAGAGGCCCACTCGCTGTACGCCGCGAGTAAACGGAGTTGGCTGCAGCGAATGAACCGCCGACTTGGAAGTGCTGTTTTCGGTATGCACGGCTGCATCGCCGATGCTCACCTTTATCTCCCGGTCGATGATGATGAGCAGCCCTCCGGCTTCCACCCACTTGTTCAAAGCGCTGAGCTCCTCTTCATCCGGATTGCGTGTGTCCGGCGGCGCGATGACGATCAACGTTCCAGGCTCCTGGTCTTTCAGCTCGGTGAACGGCTTCTCGAAGCGGGTGACATTGTAGCGGCTTTCTTGCAGCAACGTGTAGAAGGCGCGGGTACCGTAAGGGGTCGAGCGATAGGATGAGCGATCTCCGGTGAGTTCGTCTTCATCCTCCGCGCGAGTGTCGACGAAGAATACAAAGTTGAGCGCAACGAAAAGCAGAAAGAGACCGACGATCAGGAATGTTGCGCTCGTGTTTCGCTTCATTTTGGAGTGCGCTGCCCTCGGTCAGCATTTCATTCGTCAAGACCTTGGCGGCGCTTTGGATTTGACCTGGATCGCGTGTAGCCGAACCAGTTTCGCGCCCGCACCCAAGAAGTTAAAGCGCCGCCGATAGACGATCATCGACGTTACATTCGAGGGCGGCGCACTCCAAGGTCATTTCACATTGAAAAGCGAAGGGGGCACGTCTTCCAAGAGCCACGTATTTCCCACGCGATTCAAGACGAACACCGCGGTGCCCGCCTGGTCTTTGCCCTCTGCCTTGACCTTCAAGCCAACGTCCAGTGCAACCCGATTCGCATCGATTTGCTCCAGATGCAGGATCTCCGTTGACCAGGAAGCCGGGTGGGAAACTGTGATCCCTTGCACGAACCGTTTCAAGTTGTTCTTTACCGCGAGAGCAAAGAGCTTGTCCGATGTCGGCTGTTTGATCGCCGCGTCGAGCTGCGCGATGTAGGCTCGCACCGATTCATCGACTTGGGGAGCGGTGCCCGCGACCCGCTCAGCCTGTATCAACCCTTCGTGAGCGGCAATCTGAGCCGCGGCTTCATCGGCCTCGACGATGGCAGCATGAAAATGGCGCGCTGCTTCCGCCGCCTGGTTGCGCGACATTGCCACCTGTCCAAGCGTCACTCGTGCCCACGCCAAAGCAGGCCCCGCCGGTGGATCGATCTTGATCGCCGCGTTTGCTTCGCTGGCGGCATCGTCCATTTTCTTTTGCGCCGCAAGCGCCCGAGCAAGCCAGGCGTGCAACACCGCGTTGCGAGGCTCGAAGCGCACTGCCTCTCTAATCTTTGTCTCGGCCTCCGCGTATTGCGCCTTGTTGAATTCGCCGATACTGTGGTTTAGAAGGGTCTGAGCCGAAGTGCGCGTGGTCTTTAAATCGCCGTCTCTCGCGTCGTTGTCGTAGTTGCTTTGGATGATCAGTTTCTCCGGGTCTACTTCAACCGAAAGGATTTTCTCGGTTGTTGGTAACTCGGCGGTTGCGAGGTTCTCCGAGGGTACGGCTACCGACGTTGTGACTTGCTTTCCCGAGGCGGTAACGGCAAGCACTTTGACAGTTACGTCTCCTGTGCCAAGGTTGCGAAGATTGATGGCTTGAACTCCCGTTCTCTCCGTGGGCAGCGGCGAGCCGATAATTAAGTCCGGCTCGACGATCGAATCGATCCATTGCTGAAACACCTTTTCTACTTCGGGTGATGCTCCTCTTGTCAGACCCGCCCTCAGGTCTTCGGTCGTAATTATTTTTGTTTGTGCGCCGGAAAACAGAGTTCTAACCGCGGCGATGAGCTTGTCGCGGCCCGCCGTTTCCGCAAGAAGCCGAAAGACCAGAGGCCCTTTGCTGAACACAGCCGCCGAGTAGTTTGGCAGCAACGGGGTCTGTATTCCTAACTCAGCATCACGGCCGGATTGCGCTATTGGTGTGTAACTCCATCGCATGCTCGTGAATAGGTCGCGCGCCGTATCCCTGCCGAAGCGGTCCTCGAAATACAGCGCGGCCAGATAGCGCGGGAGCGAGTCGCTCAGGAATGCTCCGCTCCGAGCTTTCAGTGCGGCGCGATTCTCCTGGGCTGATCGAGGCTGCTGTCCGCGAATCCTCACGCGCCCATCAATCCACATCCGCGCGATGGCGTCCGCCAGGACTTCGATGACGCCGGAGATGAGCGTATCGCGGCGGAACACTTCCTCGTTTAGCACGAGGACGCCCGGTTGGGCGAGGTTGCCGGCGCGGGCAGAGGAGATTATCCGGAACGTCGCGCCCGCAGGCGGAGGCCCGAGGGTTCTGGTAAGAAAATCGATTACGCGCCCCGCTTCGTCTTCAAGACGCGCGATGATCGCTCGCGGATCCGCGAGCTTCGTGTCGGTCGGCACTGCAACGATGCCGGGTTGAACAAATATTTCGACCTTGACTCCGGCGTGCTCTGCGCTGATCGGCTGATCGAAGCTCGAAGCGAGGACCAAAGGAAGGGAGTTGAGGGGCTGTTCAAAACGTAGAGTTTGACCCTCACTCTTGAGCGTTCCCGATGAAAGCGCGCGAAAATTGCTGGCCGGAGACGCGGCGCTTACCGTCAAAGCAAAGGGCGCAGTGATCGGACCATACTGAGCGAACACCGGGGATGGCATTGGCACCCAAACTGCTCCGGGCGTCAGCAGAACCTCGCCGGCATAGATGTGAATCGACGGCGTCGACTCGGGCGCCTCGATACGATAGTTCAGTTCGATAGTCGCCTTCGCACCGGGGTCGATCGATGTTTGTGGCGTGATGACGATCTGATTCAGGGTGGTCACGCGCCGATCCTCGACGGTCTCGACGCTGGCGGACGAGCCATTGACGGTGGCGCCGCTTACCTTGGCGAGTTTGGTCAGCCGAAGGTAGAGCTTTGACTTCGGCGACTGGCCGAGATTCGAGATGGCAAGCGCCGCACGCACATCAACCGCACTGGCGGCGGCGTCGATGCGGGCGTTGATTGAGTAGCGATCGACTTCAACTTCTTGAGCCGCGACGCTGATGGCTAAGACTGCGACGATGAAAAGGGCCGGGAGGATTCTTTTGAGCATCAGGAGAACGACCTTTGGATAATCTATCGCGAGCGATTCCGGGCTCGCCTCACGGGACTGATTCAGCACAGACTAGAGTCTATGCTACCTCGGGATCAATGCAACTCGTCTCGTACCAGTTCGTGGATGGCCTTTAGCTTCTCGAGAAGAGGTTCGAGCCTGGCGAGCGGCAAACTGTTCGGGCCGTCGGAGAGCGCGGTCTCCGGGTTGTCGTGAACTTCCATGAAGACACCGTCCACTCCGCAGGCCACCCCTGCGCGTGCCATGTATTCGATGAACTGTGAGTCTCCGCCGGTGCTGGCTCCCAATCCTCCGGGCCGTTGCAAACTATGAGTCACGTCGTAGACTACCGGGTAACCAAACTCGCGCATAATCGGCAACCCGCGAAAGTCTACGACCAGGGTGTTATAGCCAAAGCTCGATCCGCGTTCGGTGAGCAACACTCGCTCGTTGCCCTGCGAAGTCACCTTCTCGAGTGCATTCTTCATGTCGTGGGGAGCGAGGAACTGACCCTTCTTTATGTTGACGACGCGACCCGAGCGGGCAGCCTCGACGATCAAGTCTGTTTGCCGGCATAGGAACGCAGGAATCTGGATCACATCGGCTACCTCGGCCGCGGCGCCAACCTGGGTAACTTCGTGAACGTCGGTCAATACCGCCACCCCTGCGTCGTTTCGAACGCGGCCGAGAATTCGGAGGCCCTCATCAATTCCGAGACCTCGATGAGCCTTGAGCGAGGTGCGATTGGCCTTATCGTAAGACGACTTGAAGATGTAAGGAACGCCCGCCCGTTCGGCGATTGCACGGATCGCGTGCGCCATCTTGAGCGCGTGCGGCTCGCTTTCGACGAGACAGGGGCCGGCAATCAGGAACAGTTCCCGACCCCCAGCTTCGACGCTTCCAACTTTGAAGGGCTTAACCGCGACCGGCATAAGTGAGGGTTATTCTACACGGCGCTTGTTGTAATGTGAAAGCTGGGCCGGGTAGTGATGTCCTAAATGTGTGAATCAGCAACTCACAATTAGGCACCCCCTGGCCGCCGAGCTTTGGACTGACGCGATGACCATTGTTACGCTAGAATCAAGCGCGTTTTGAAGAGTTCGAACGGCCATTCGCTCACTGGAGACAACTTGATGCTACAAGTTCGACGCCTTTTTGCTTTCATCGTCTTTGTGATAGCCCTGCAATTCCAGCTTGCCGCGCAAGATCCAACGCAAGACCCAGCAAAGGTGAAGGAGCGGTACACGAAGTACGAGTATCAAATTCCGATGCGTGATGGAGCCCGGCTCTACGCGGCCGTTTATGTGCCAAAAGATACATCACAAAAGTATCCGTTTTTGCTCACGCGCACGCCTTACAGCATCGCGCCTTACGGCGTTGATAACTATCGTACATCGCTGGGTCCCTCGGAGGACTTTGAAAAGGAGGGTTTTATCTTTGTCTATCAGGACGCGCGCGGACGGTATATGTCCGAACGGGAGTTCCTGCAAGCGCGTCCGTATCAGCCCAACAAGAAGAGCGCTAAAGATGTTGACGAGAGCACCGACACTTACGACACCATAGAATGGCTGCTCAAGAACATTCCAAACAACAATGGTAGAGTTGGGATGGTCGGAATTTCGCAACCGGGCTTTCACGTAGCCGCAAGCCTGATGGACGCGCATCCCGCGCTCAAAGCCGCATCGCCGCAAGCTCCGACCGCCGACTATTACATGGGAGATGACGTCTATCACAACGGCGCTTTCATGCTCGCCGCGAATTTCGGTTTTTATGGCTTCTTCACACCACGCAGAGGCGAGCCGGCAGTGCCGCAGCAACGCCTCGGATTCGATTTCGGCACGCCCGACGCCTACGAATTCTTCTTGAAAATTGGTCCCCTGGCGGAAGCCAATCGGAAATATTTCAACGGCGAAGCTGCTTATTGGCAGGAGGTCGTCGATCATCCGAACTACGATGAGTTTTGGCAGTCCCGCTCGCTATGGAAGTTCATCAACAACGTCACCCCTGCTGTTCTCAATGTAGGAGGCTGGTTCGATGCTGAAGACCCGATGGGACCTCTTCACATTTATCGGGCAGTTGAAAAGGACAATCCGAACACGACGAACGCACTGGTGATGGGTCCGTGGTGTCACGGCTGCTGGGCGCGCGGAGACGGCGAAAAGCTGGGCAATCTTGATTTCGGCGTGCAGACGGCAAAGTTCTTCCGCGAGCAGATTCAATTCCCGTTTTTTATGCGTTACTTAAGGAATGACTCGAGATTACATGACAGAAGACCAGCGCTTCGCGGCCTCGCGCACAGATGTCCTTGTTTATGAGACCGATCCACTTGAGGACGATCTGACAATCGCCGGACCGATCAAAGTGAATCTGCAGGTTTCAACTACCGGCACAGACTCGGACTTCGTGGTTAAGGTTATTGATGCTTATCCTGGCAGTTATCCGACACCGAGGCCCCTGCCGAATCAACCCGAGCGAGCGAACGCGGTGAAGATGGGAGGCTATCAGCAACTGGTTCGGGGCGAACCCTTTCGAGCCAAATTCAGGAAAAGCTTCGAGAGACCCGAAGCGATGGTGCCCAACAGGCCAACACAGATTAGCTACGATCTACCGGATGTGTATCACACGTTTCGCAAAGGCCATAAGATCATGGTGCAGGTTCAGAGCAGTTGGTTTCCGCTGGTTGACCGCAACCCACAAAAGTTCGTCGACATACCAAAAGCGACGGCGGCGGACTTTCAAAAAGCAACCCAGCGCGTTTATCGCTCACGGAGTCTCAGTTCATCGGTGACCTGGCCGATCGAACCACGTGCGCGCTTGTGATCCAGACAGATCCTCTTAAATAATACTTCTCAACGCGGTTCCGGAAGTCCGATTCGGCGAAAAAGGTCTTGAAAACGCCGGTCCGCGTACAGGTCATCCATCAATGGATCGGTCATAACAAACACCAGCCGATCATCGCGTCCCGAGAAGGCTTTCTCGAGCCATTCAAACGCCTGATCCCTTTCGCCAAGTCCGGCATTGAGCATCGCCACATATGACGGTTGAACATAGTGCCGACTGGAAAGCTCTTTGAGTTGAGCAAGCACCTTCTCGGCTTCATCCTTCTTCCCCGACATCGCATAGGCATTTCCCAGGATCGTCAGGTAGACGGAACCGCCAGGCGCCGATTTCACCGGATCCTCAGCAGTAAGCATCGACTGTTGATTCATGCCCTTCTTCAAATAGGCCTGAGCTAGAAACGCGGATGCCGGGCCGAAACGCTGATCCATTTGGAGTGTCCTCTTGAGCTGGTCGATCGCTTGATCATATTTGCGCTGGCAGTAGTATATGCGTCCTGCGACCGCCTGAATGATGAGCGACAACGGATCTAGTTCTTGAGCACGCTGGATTTGCGCAATCGCCTCATCGGAGCGACCCATCGCCTGGAGGTACTCGGCGTACCACTGGTGGGCGGTCGCATAGTTCGGGTTCAAAGCAATAGCCCGACTGAATTCTTTTTCGGCGTTGGCAAAGTCCCACTCGTAACTGGTCAGGATGTTCCCGAGTGACGTGTGGGCCTCGGCGAGCTGTTGATCCAAAGCGAGAGCTTTCATCGCTGCTGCCTTCGCTTTCGGAAATCCTTCTTTAGGTTCCAGAAGCGCGTAAGTCCCAAGCAACGCGTAGCAGTCAGCAAGACCGGCATAGGCCAGCGCGTAGCCCGGGTCTTTCTCGACGGCATGGTTGAAGAACTCTATCGACTTTTGGAATCCTTCCTCATTTCTTTTGTTGAGCCAGAATTGTCCCTTGAGGTATTCCTGATATGCCTCGCCGCTTTCGGTGTGCCGTCTGGCCAGCAGTTTTTCTTCAGACCCTGAGAGATTGAGCCGCAGCTTCTCCGAGATGTTCCTCGAGATCTCCTGCTGCACCGAAAGAGTGTCGGCGATTTTGTGATTGTACTGTTGGCCCCACAGCAACCTGTTCTCCTTGGCATCGATGAGTTCCGCGCTGACCAGGAGATTGTCGCCTTGCAGACGGATAGTGCCGGTGAAAACCGCGCGGACGCCGAGTTCGCGGGCTACAGCTCGCGGATCCGGTTGTTGGCCCTTATAGCGAAAGACCGAGCTTCGCGGAATGACTTTCAGCGTGGTCAGTTGTGAAAGGTCGTAGATGATACTTTCGCTGATTCCGTCGGACAAATACTCGGCGCTTCGATCCTCGCCCGCATTAAGAAACGGAAGGACCGCCAGGGAATCGATTCTGCCTTCTCCGCTGGTGACGAACACGATCGCGGCAATCGCGCCAAGGAGTACTAACCCGAGCACGGCGAGGGCAAAGCCTCGCTTATGTTGCTTGATCTCGGTCGCAATGTACTCGGCGCTCGAAGCGTTGCGAACTGACTGCGTATCACGCGGTGGTGCCTCGGTTGAGGTCTGGCCGCTGTCCATTGCTATCCGTGGTCTGGTGATTGAGTCACCGGAGCGCGACCGCTCGAGCTCGCCGTCAATCTCCCGCTGCTGTCTCAATCTCTTCAGATCGATCAATAGATCCTGCGTCGTCTGATATCTCTCCTCCTGCGCCTTGGCGATCGCCTTGGTCACGATTCGCTCTAATTCGGCGGGCGCTTCAGGCGCGTGAAAGACCAGAGGCGGCGGATCGGTCTTTAGTATTGAAGCGATAATATCGCTGGTGGTCTCGCCTTCGAATGGGGCGCGACCGGTTACCATCTCATAGAGCAGAATGCCGAAGCTGAAAATATCCGTGCGCGCATCAACTGCCTTTCCCCGAGCCTGCTCGGACGACATGTAGGCCAGCGTGCCGAGCAGCATGCCAGGCTCCGTCTTAGCTCGTGCAAGCGTGGGAGCGTGAGTACTGGTCGTGGGAGTTTCTTGCTCGGAAGGCTTTGCCAGACCGAAATCAAGAACCTTAACGAAGCCATCCGGGCGCAGCATCATGTTTTCCGGTTTGATGTCTCGGTGGATGATTCCCGCGCCGTGAGCAGCCGAGAGCGCGCCGGCGATCTGCACTGCAATATCGAGCGTCTCGCGAATAGACATTCGACCGCGCAGCATGTGCTGACGCAGAGTCTCACCCTCGATGTATTCCGAGGCGATAAACTGTAAGCCGTCAGCTTCACCAATCTCGTAGATCGTAATGATTCCGGGATGATTCAGCGCAGATGCGGACTTCGCTTCCTGAACGAATCGATCCATCCGGTTGGCATCGGCAGCAAACTCGGAGGGAAGGAGTTTTAGAGCAACCTTGCGGTCGAGTTTGGTGTCTTGGGCGAGATATACCTCACCCATTCCACCCTTCCCGAGTTCTCTCATGATCCGATAGTGGAGGATGTTTTCAGGAACGAAGGCCAACTACTGCAACCTCGAACGCGCGATGGTTTAGAGCGGGGACGGTTTGACTCTAGTCGCCCACATGAGCGATGTCAAACAATCAACCAGCGTCATCAGGTAAGTGTTCTTGGGCATTTGGTGGTTTCACCGCCGGGAATCGGGCTGAGATAAGGGATCGAAATCTGAGAAGGAAAGCGAACTTGCCCTCATCCATTTCAACTTCTAAACGGGGTTGGGTATGCGTCTCAGCAGATCCGAGGGAGTTGTTCTCCGGCCAGCATATCAACGATCCGGGTTCCGCCGAAGCCCGTAACCATCGATACTATTCCCTGCGGTTCTACGCCGGCCGTCTTCCTTCGGAAAATCCTATTTCGAACAGGCTCATCAGTTGTTTTTCGATCGCGCGACAAGCTTTCGCTCGCGCGATACAGCGAGTTGCACGATGTCTCGCTTGAAGAACAGGTCAAGCGTCCAGTCCATCATTACTCTCAGCCGTTTCTCCACAAGCGGCATGCGCATCAGGTAATACGTTCGCCATAAAAACCACGCGGCGAAGCCAGAGAACTTATAGCCCATCACGTCCGCAACTCCGGTGCGTTCGCCGACGATGGCCAACTGGCCCATCGTGCGATACTGGAATGGACGTCGCGGTCCTATTCCTAGGCTCGCCGCGACGTTTCGGCCGGCGTGCTTGCCTTCGCGGACCGCGTGTTGAGCCGTCGGCGGGTGCGGCTTGCCAGTTTCGCGGTCGAAGATATAAGCGCTGTCGCCAACCGCCCAGACGTTTGCCGATCCTTCCACTTCGAGGTACTCGTTGACCCGAGCGCGGCCTCGTTCTTTCGGCACATCAAGCTCTGCGATGAGCGGATTGGAAGCCACGCCTGCGCTCCAAATCAATGTTCCGGTCGGGATCCGCTCGCCGGTTGCCAGTGCGAAGGCAGTCTCCTCAACCCCGGTTACGGCGATCTGGGTGCGTACTTCGACACCGCGCTCGGTCAACACCCGCTCGGCGAATGTGGCGAGCTCTTCTTTCATCTCCGGCATCAGCCTCGGGCCGGCCTCGATCAGCATCACGCGAATCTGCTCACGTTGGATCTCCGGGTAGAACTTCGCAGCCTCACGAACAAAATCATTCAATGCGCCCGATACTTCGACTCCGGTCAATCCGCCCCCGACGATGACGAAGGTCAGAAGTTGGCTGGCTCGTTCGGGCTCGACGGCGGCCTGCTCGAGCTTGTCGATCGTATGATTTCGCACATAGATCGCGTCGCCCAGCGTCTTGAAGGGAATTGAATGCTCGGCGGCGCCGGGAATGCCGAAGTAGTTAATCACGCCGCCGAGTGCCAGGATGAGACGGTCAAAAGCGAACTCGCGCGGGGCACCGGTCAAGCTGTGTCGAGCTGAGACGACTTGCGACGTGAGGTCTATGTGTTCGATTCCGACTTCCGCGAACCGGGTGCGTCGCAGCACCTTTCTTAGCGGGCTGACTATGTGACGAGTCCCGATACTACTGGCGGCGGTCTCGGGCAGCATGGGCGTGAACAGGAAGAAGTTCTCATCGTTGAGCAGGGTGATTGATACGCTGTCGTTGCGCTTGAACAGTTTCTCGAGTTCGAGGGCGGCGTAGAGACCCCCAAACCCACCACCTGCGATCACGATGCGACTCACCGGCACCAACGCACCTCGATTCGGTCTTGTAGGTCCGCCCCTACAGGGAAATCATCTCATGAGTTCGGCGCTCGCGGCGCGGAGAAGAATAGCGTTCTTCGACAGCGCAGCTTCGAGAATCTTGCTTTGCTGGCCCGCGGCTTTCCAATCGGCTCGCTCGATCGCTTCGGTGAGTCCGGGCAGTTCGAGGTGCGCGTAAGTATACCTGGCCGCATACAAGGTGTGCTTGAACCAGGGCCGGCCGGGAATGCCATCCGGGTTCAACCAGTTTGCCTCGACCTGCCTAATTTGCCGATTAATCTGTCGCGAAAGGCCGGTGTCGATCTTCTCTGATTGCAAGGCCCGGTCGATGGACTGATTCAGATCTCGCCCTTCGGCTTCGAATTGGTCAATGCGCGCGAGCAGCGGCATAAAGTTGAAGTGCTGCTTTGCCTCCTTGTTCTTTTGAAGCTCCGCGACAAATTGCCTGATGTTGTCGGCGTAGAACGCAAAATCGAACGGAAGAATCTCAGCGTTGGCCAATCGCAGAGCCAGCACCCCCCACACCTTCGACATCAGGGTG
>JACXTT010009139.1_pt1 | contig 13574 bp, 13 predicted proteins | sample 9270951 | NCBI WGS metagenome assembly JACXTT01 (sample SAMN15532306, study PRJNA645909) | rock metagenome | isolation source: weathered quartz diorite | place: Puerto Rico | collected 2017-06-21
TCGAGGCGCGGGCGCGGTGAGCGGCGGCCTCGCCGCCGGAGCGGCGGTCCTTGGAATTGTCCGGCGGCGGCTTCAGGCCGGTGCCCGAGCCGATGCCGGCGTCGCCGGTGTTCAGCGCCGGGTTCAGCAATTCCGCCAGCGCGGGGCCGATCGGCTGCACGTCGGGCCGGTGCGCCTTCGCGCGCGTGGTTTTCGCAGGGTTCTTCTGCGATTTGGTCTTGTCGGGAGATTTCGCCATGGCCTCCGAATATGGCGCTGCATGGCGGCGGAAGGAAGGGCGGGGCGCTCAAATCTGGTGGAACAGCACAGCCGCTGCTGCCAGTCCCTGCCATCATTGTGGCAGCGGAAATCGGCCGCGTGGGATGGCTACAGCGCCTTGGTGCGCTTCAGCACCCACCAGGTCAGCGCGCCGGCCGCGACCACCAGCAGCGCCGCGTACCAGGTGCCGCCGTCGCCGGTCTGGAACGGCATGTCCTTGGTGTTCATGCCGAAGAAGCCGGTGACCAGCGTCGACGGCAGCATGCAGGCGGTCAGCACCGACAGCGTGAACAGCCGCTTGTTGGTGATGGCCGTCATGCGGCCGGCGATCTCGTCCTGCAGCAGGCGCGCGCGCTCGTACAGCGCGGAGAACTCGTAATCGAGGGCGTCGAACTTCTGTGCCAGTGCGCGCATCGCCTGCGCCACCGGCTGTGCGTCGAGATCCTCGCGCGTTTCGATGCGGTGGAACAGGGCGCGGATCTGCGACAGCTGGCGGCGGGTGCGGATTGCCTGCAGCCGCACGCGGCCGAGCCGCAGCCGCTCGTCCTCCACCTCGTCGTGCAGCACATGGTTCTCGACGATGTCGAGCTCGTCGCCGAGGCCGGCGGAGAAGCGGCCGATCACGTCTGCGAACTGGTCGCAGATGGCATCGAGGAACGACACCGGCGTCGGGAAGCGCCGCCCGGCCTCGATCGCCCGCCGCGTCAGCTCGATCGCGCGCAGCGGCCGTCGTCGCGTGGTGACCATGACGCGGCTGGAGAGGGCGAAGTGCAGCCGCACCAGGTCGTCGCCCTCGGTCATGAATTCCTGATGCAGGTCCGGCAGGACGCCGGCGATCTCGTCGCCGAAGATGTCGAGGCGGATGTGCTCGTCCGGGTCGAGCAGGGTCTCGCGCGAGATGTCCGACAGCGGCGCGCGGTGGGCGATCCACTCGTGGCAGCGCAGGTTGGCGAGGTTGAAGTGCAGCCAGAGCCAGCCACCGGTCTCCGCCAGGGCCGTTTCGAGATTGGTCAGGTCGAGGCCCGCCACCTCAAGCCTTGCCGCCGAGCCATCGTCGGCGAAGCGGTAGGCGGAAACGATGCCGATGTCGAAGAGAGGTTGGTCCATCACGCGCACTGTCTGCTGCTGTCCCGGCAGGCAATGCGTCACTTCCATGACAGGCGGATGACAGTGTCCGGTTCCGTGCGGTCATTCGGGATGTCCCACGTGCTCAGGGAAAACCCGCGGCACGGTCGCGGGGGCGCCCCGATGGTTTCCGGGCGCTGGCGGCAGGACAAATAGGCTCCACCCGGACGCTGCGCTGGCGTGCTGCCGCGCAGGTTGATCATCGTTGGCAGGAGCGGACCATGGGAACCCGGCTACGCTGGACAGCATTTGCGACACTCACGTTGCTCGGCGCGACCGTCGTGGCTCCCGCCGCGCGGGCGCAGATCGTCGCGCCGGGCGAACTCTCCCGCCGCGTGCTGGCGGGTCGCGCGGTTGACGCCGTGGTCTGGGGCATGCCGGCGGTGAATTACGACCTGATGCTGCAGGAGATGCTGACCAAGACGCCGGGCAAAGTTGGTCAGGTGATCTACTGGGGGCGGCCGCTGGATTCGAAGAACCAGACGCTGACGCCCAATCCCGACGCGCTCTACTTCATGGCGTTCTTCAACACCAAGGATGGTCCGGTGGTGCTCGACCTGCCGCCGGGCGATGCAAACGGATCGTTCAACGGCAACATCGTCACGCTCTGGCAGATGCCGCTGGAGGATGCCGGTCTGCTCGGCGCGGACAAGGGCGCGGGCGGCAAATACCTGATCCTGCCGCCGGGTTACGCGGGGCCGAAGCCGGATGGCTACATCGCGCTGCAGTCGGACCCGTTCGGCGGCTACGCGCTAATCCGCTCCAACCTCAAGAGCCACAGCGACGCCGACGTGGCGAAGTCGATCGCCTACGGCAAACAGATGAAGGTCTATCCGCTGGCGCAGGCGGCCAATCCGCCAGCGACCGTCTTCAGCGACGTGAAGGACGTCATGTTCGACTCGACCATCCGCTACGATGCGAGTTTCTTCACGCACCTCGACCGCATCGTGCAGAACGAGCCCTGGCTGCAACGTGATCGCGCGATGATCGATCAGCTTAAGTCGCTCGGCATCGAGAAGGGCAAGGCCTTCAATCCCGACAGCGCGACCAAGACGATGCTAACAGCGGCGACGCGCGAAGCGGGCGAATGGCTCGCGCAGAAATACGATGCCGGCCTGCCGCCATATTTCTCCGCGACGAGTCGCTGGACCTTCCGCGCTCCGCCCGAACTGGTGAAGGCCGCGCAGGATGGCTGCACGGAGGCGGATCTCTATCCGGTCGACAGCCGCGGGCTCGCCTACAGCTACGCGTATATCGGCATCAAGCGGCTCGGTGTAGGGCAGATGTACCTGATCTCGATCAAGGACAAGAATGGCGCGTCGTTCGAGGGCGGCCAGACCTATCGCCTGACTGTGCCGCCGAATGCGCCGGTCGAGCAGTACTGGTCGGTGACCGCGTATGACCGGCAGACGCATGCGCTGATCAAGAACATGCCGCGCGCCAGCCGCTCGTCGCAGATCCCGGAGATGCAAAAGAATGCCGATGGCTCGGTCGACGTTTACTTCGGGCCGCGCGCGCCGGCCGGCAAGGAAGCGAACTGGGTGCCGACCGATCCGACGCGGAGGTTCGAGCTGATGTTCCGCGCCTACGCGCCGACCAAGGCGTTGTTCGAGAAGACCTGGGTGCTGCCGGATGTCGAAAAGGTCAGCGCGACGGTGGGGAGTGGCAAATAGCGGCCACGGGAGCAGAGTGTCCGCTCGATCGCAGGGGCGAACCAGCCCCTGCGGCAAATCGACCGGAATTTCCTGAAACCCAAACGGGGGGCGCTCCGTAGCTCGGCGCATGGCCGGTCTGGCCAGTATCGCGTCGAGCAAACAGGAGCGCTCCATGACTCGCAGCATTCTGGCCGCCACGGCCGCTATTCTCATGACGTCCATCGCGGCGCAGGCCGCCGAGGTCGCCGCCCTCATCGGCAACGACACGATCGCGATCGTCGATACGGTGCAGAAGAAGGCCACCGGGACGATGAAGGTCACCGGCATCTCCGGCGCGCTGGTTGGCATCGACGTGCGCCCCGCCGACGGCATGCTTTATGGTCTCGTCGACGACGGCACCGTCGTCACCATCGCCAAGGACGGCAAGGCGACGATGAAATCGAAGCTCGACACCATGGTTGCGAAGGGCGTCACCGTGACGGTGGACTTCAATCCGGTGGCGGACCGGCTGCGGGTGATCGGCTCCGACGGCATGAATCTCCGCGCCAATGTCGACGACGGCAAGGTGACCAAGGACGGCGAGCTGAAGTTCGCCGAGACCGACATGCACAAGGGCGAGAAGCCGAACGTGGTCGGCGGCGCCTACACGAACTCGGTGAAGGGCGCGAAGGAAACCGCGCTGTACGACATCGACGGCACCATCGGCGGCCTGCTGAAGCAGGCGCCGCCGAATGACGGCGTGCTGGCGGCGGTCGGCAAGCTTGGCATCAAGGCCGACAAGGTCGCGTTCGATATCGGGTCGGACGGTAACGGCAAAAACGACGCGTGGCTGATGGCAGGCGACACGCTCTACAGCGTCGATCTCGCGACCGGCAAGGCGACGGAAGCGGCGAAGATCACCGGCGTCAGCGGCACCGTGCGCGACATCGCGATCCTGCCCGGCATGTGAGCGATCATCGCGCTTGTGCTGACGTGCAGTATGGGCGGCGCCGCGACCTCCAGCGCGGCGCCGTGGCCGCGTGCTGAGAACGCTGAAGACGTTGGATGGCACCTTCGTCATTCCGGGGCATCGCGAAGCGATGCGCCCGGAATCCATAACCACCGCTGGGAGTATGGATTCCGGGCCCGCGCGAAAAATCGCGCGTCCCGGAATGACGACGCGTTTCATGCCACACGCATATGTCGGCGTTGGCTTAACCGCGCAGAATCTTCCTGAGCACTTTGAAGATGCGTGGGTCGGACGACTGTGCGACGTTGAAGCGCAGGTAGTTGCGCGCCGACTGCGAGAGGCTGAACGCATTGCCCGGTGCGAGCACGATGTCTTCTGCGAGCGCCTGCTGGGCGATGTCGGCGGCGTCGAGCTTGCCTGGCAGACTGCACCACAGGAACATGCCCGCTTTCGGCTCGACCCAGGGGGTGAGGCCAAGTGCGCGGAACTGCGTGCTGGTTCGTTGCATCTCCTTTGCCAGCCGCGTGCGCAGGGCCTGCACGTGCTTGCGGTAGGTGCCGTCTTTCAGCACGGCCAGCAGCAGCTCAGCCGACAGATGGCCGCCGCCGAAGGTGGTGGCGATCTTCAAGTCGGCGAGGTCGTCGATCCAGTCGCGCCGCGCGGCGATGTAGCCGCAGCGGATCGACGCGGTCAGCGTCTTCGAGAAGCTGCCGACCTGCACGACGCGATCGAGCCCATCGAACGCCGCGAGTCGTGGTCCGGGCTCGTGCTCGAAATCGGCGAAGATGTCGTCCTCGGCGATCACGAGATCATGTTGCTCGGCTAGCTTGAGCACCTTGTGCGCGGTGACGGCGGACAGCGCCGCGCCGGTGGGGTTGTGCAGCCCGGAGTTGGTGACGTAGAGCCGCGGGCGATGCTCGGCGAGCACCTTCGCGAACATCGCAACATCCGGGCCTGTCGGCGTATAGGGTACACTGACGATGGTTGCGCGGTGCGCGCGCAGCAGCGCATGGAAGTTGAAGTAACAGGGATCGTCGACCAGCACCGTGTCACCCGGCTCGATCAGGAAGCGGCACAGCAGATCGATCGCCTGCGTGCCGGACTCGGTCAGGATGATCTGTTCGGGCGCGGCCTCGACGCCGTTCTCCGCGAGACGCCTCGCCAGCAGTTGACGCAACGGCGCGAGACCGAGCGGCGTGCCGTAGTCCGTCAGCGTCGTATCGCGCGCCTTGGTCAGTCCGCGCAGCGCACGCCGCAGGCTCTCGGTCGGCATCCATGACGGCGGCAGCCAGCCGCAGCCGGGCTTGAGGATAGTCTCGTCCGCCTCCAGCGATTGCCGGGATACCCATAGGGGATCGATCGCGCGATCGAGCCGCGGGCCGATCTCGGCGAGCGACAACGGCTGCAGATGGCCCGCAACATAGAAGCCGGAGCCGCGCCGCGACTGAATGATGCCCTCGGCGGCGAGACGGTCGTAGGCCTCCACGACGGTGGACTTGGAGACCTTCATGCTTTCGGCGAAGCCGCGGATCGAGGGCAGCTTGGCACTCGGCGGCAGTTCGCGCGCGGCGATCCGCTGGCGGATGGTGGCGACGACGCGCTCGACCAGCGTGCCGGCGGTGTCTGCGAGATCGATGGAGGTGGCCATCTGTACTGCCAATCTTATCAATACAGTTTGTGCCAAGTGTAATGGATTGTCTCTGGCTGCGCCACCGCCCGCAACCGATAACGGCGGACGAACGCGCGCGACCGGGACAAGCCGGCATGGACAAGACGAGATGGACAAGACTGCAAGCGGCGGGATCAATGGCTGGATCAACGGCTTTCTGGGCGTGCTGATCTTCAGCGGGTCGCTGCCGGCGACGCGGGTCGCCGTGATGGATTTCGACCCGGTGTTCCTGACCGCGGCCCGCGCCACCATCGCCGGTCTTCTCGGTCTCGTGCTGCTGCTTGGCTTCGGCGAGAAGCGACCGGCGCGCGGCGATCTCGTGTCGCTCGTCGTCGTTGCGCTTGGTGTCGTCGTCGGCTTTCCGCTGCTGACGGCGCTGGCGCTCGAGCACATCACCGCTGCGCGCTCGATCGTTTTCATCGGTCTGTTGCCGCTGGCGACTGCGCTCTTCGGCGCCATTCGCGGCGGCGAGCGGCCGCGTCCGGCCTTCTGGCTGTTCTCGTGTCTCGGCAGCGCGCTGGTGGCGGGCTTCGCGCTGATGCAGGACCACTCAGTATCGTCGTCGCTCGGCGACCTGTTGATGCTGGCTGCGGTCGTCGTCTGCGGGCTGGGTTATGCTGAAGGCGCGAAACTGTCGCGCACGCTCGGCGGCTGGCAGGTGATCTCGTGGGCGCTGGTGCTGTCGCTGCCGGTGATGATCGTCATCGCCGTTGCTCGCATGCCGTCGTCATTCGCGGAGGTCGCGCAGCCGGCGTGGATCGGTCTCGTTTACGTGTCGCTGTTCAGCATGCTGATCGGCTTCGTGTTCTGGTATCGCGGCCTCGCGCAGGGTGGCATTGCCGCTGTCGGTCAGTTGCAACTGCTGCAGCCGTTCTTCGGTCTCGTGCTGGCTGCAGCGTTGCTGCATGAGTCCATCAGTGTGTCGATGGTGGTGGTGACGCTCGCCGTGGTGCTGTGCGTTGCCGGCGCCAGGCGCTTCGCCTGAGCGCGATCTATCTCACATCGTCGCGACTTTCGCGTGACGCCGATTGACAGCATGACATCGTTCCAGTGAACTCGCGGCCTTCACGCGCGCCGCGCATTGTGTGCGAGCAAGCGCGGCTCATCCGGGATCACAACGATGATTGATCTGTATTACTGGTCCACGCCGAACGGCCACAAGATTACGATTTTTCTCGAAGAGGCCGGGGTCCCCTACAAGATTATTCCAATCAACATCGGCAAGGGAGAACAATTCAAGCCTGAGTTCCTGGCGGTGTCGCCGAACAACCGCATCCCCGCGCTGATCGATCACGCGCCGAAGGGCGGCGGCAAGCCGGTGTCGATCTTCGAATCCGGAGCGATGCTGCTGTACCTCGCCGAGAAGTACGGCAAGTTCCTCTCCGCCGACCTGCATGTACGTTACGACACGATCCAGTGGGTGTTCTGGCAGATGGGCGGGCTCGGGCCGATGGCCGGGCAGAACCATCACTTCCGCAACTACGCGCAGGAAAAATTGCAGTACGCGATCGACCGCTACATCAACGAAACCAACCGGCTCTATGGCGTGCTGAACAAGCGGCTGGCGGATCGCGACTACATCGCCGGCGACTACTCGATCGCCGACATGATCAGCTATCCGTGGATCGTGCCGTACAAGAACCAGGGGCAGGAGATCGAGGACTTCCCGCATTTGAAGCGTTGGTTCGATGCGATCCAGGCGCGGCCGGCGGTGCAGCGCGCCTACGAGAAGGCCAAGGAGGTCAATCCGAATTTCGGCAAGCCGGCGATTCGCACCGAGGAGGAGCGCAAGATCCTGTTCGGGCAGACAGCGGCGGTGGTGCGCTAGCGGCTTCGTCCGGATTGCTGGCCTCGCCGAATTCGCCGATGATGCGAACGGTGAGGCAGCAACCGGGCGGGACACGATGGCATTGAAGGTGTTTGAGCTTGTGGGCACGGATGCTTCGCGCCCGTTCAGTCCGTTCTGCTGGCGCACGCGTCTGGCGCTGGCGCACAAGGGGCTCGACATGGTCGGCATCCCGTGGCGCTTGACCGAGAAGGGCGCTATCGGTGTCTACAGCGCCGAGAAGGTGCCGGTGCTGCTGAATGGCGAACGCTCCGTCGTCGACTCCTGGGCGATCGCCAATTATCTTGAGGATACGTATCCCGACCGGCCGTCGCTGTTCGGCGGCGAGGGCGGGCGCGCGGCGGCGCGCTTCCTCAACGGCTGGGGCGATCTGGTCATGGTGGGCGGCCTGTTTCCGCTGATCGCGGCGGATATCGTGCAGCGGCTCGATCCGGAGGATGCCGGCTATTTCCGCAAGACGCGCGAGGCGCGCTTGGGTAAGACGCTGGAAGAGGCCGCTGCCGACCGCGACGCCAAGGTGGAAGGCTTCCGCCGCAGCCTCGATCCGTTCCGCCTGATGCTGCGCGCGCAGCCGTTCCTCGGCGGCCAAGCGCCGAACTACGGCGATCACATCGTGTGCGGAAGCTTTCAGTGGGCGCGCGCGGTCAGCCCGTTCAAGCTGTTGAAAGAGGATGACCCGATCTATGCTTGGCGCGAGCGGATGCTGGACGCCTATGACGGGCTCGCGCGCAAGTCGCCGGGCTTTGCGGTCTGAGCATGATCCCGACCCGAGGGGCTGCGTTGGCGCAAAGTGGTGCCGGTTTTCGGACGAGCTCATGCTCAAGCAGCGGGGCTCCGATCCCGTCATGATCGCGTAGTGAATCCGCCATAAGTCGTGCCCATGCTTTCCGAGATTCCGATTTCCTGGATCGGCGCGATCGGCGCCACGCTGACGACGATCTGCTGGCTGCCGCAGGCGGCGCGCCTGATCCGCGACAAGGACACGCGCGCGATCTCGCTGCCGACCAATCTGATCTTCTTCGCGGGACTGTTCTTCTGGCTGGTCTACGGCATCGCGCTGAACGACTGGCCGCTGATCGCCGCCAATGCGGTTTCGATCGTGCTGACGACGATCATCCTGGCAATGAAGCTCAGGTATGGGTGAAGGCCTCAGGGATACGGCGAGTCGGGCACGCAGGCCTGGATCTGTGCCAGCATGCGCGGAATGTCCGACGACATGATCTCCGGCGTCCGGGCCGCCTGGGCAGCGGCATCGTTGCGTCCTGGCGATGGCATCGCGCCGTTCGCGGCCGCCTGGGCCTTGAATTTCTGAACGAGCTGTACGCGCGCTGCCGGGTCGCAGGGATCGAGCTTTTGCGCCTGAGCGGTCGCAGGGCGGTGTTCGCGCGGCGCGCTCGGTTGGCCGAGCAGCAGCGTGGCCATGTCCTGCCCCACGGGAAATCCCCGCGCGGCCCACGACACGCCGGCGAAAGCAACGACGAAGGCTATGGCAACCAATCCGTAGAAGCGCATGCGACTGCTCCGATCACACGCGCCATCGATAGCGTTCAATCCATGAGGCCACACGCAGGGGCGGAACCAAGTGGAGGCCATGGTGCGCGAGGTCTGAATGGTGTGGGTACAAGTTGAGGGATTGCGGTATCGAAGACCGATATCTTGGTGACAAGAACGAGGGCTGCGATCAATGCGCGCGCGAAGGTTCGGGGATTTGTGGAGAAGAAGTGCAGCCTTTGGCTTTGTTACTTCTGAGACCGGCGACGAGTCTGATCTCTCCGGCGATTGCTGGCGGGAAGTCAGCGGTGGAAATGTTACCTCGATCATAGGCAGCTTGTATTGCGGAGCGGATTTCTTGATCCAGTGGCGATGAGAACGCGGCCCATGCTAGGTCCAGTTTTTGAGACGAGCAGAAATAGGTGCAGTTGCGGACTTCTTGGTAAGCTTGCACGTACTCGGTTATCGCACGGATGACGCCGTGTTTGTCCAGACAGTGCCCCGTGTAGGTATATTTCATCGCTTCTCGAAGGACATCGTTGCGCTGAACATCATGAGCCGTATCTCCGCTTCCGAAGTTCGCAAGCTTGTGCTCGATCAATCGCCTCAGCTCAGGAGTCTCAGTGGGTTGCATGCCGGGGAATGGTTGAAACGTCGGCACGTTGGGAGACGGTCTTAGCTCGCGTGGGGTGGGGTGCGAAGGAAGCAGTGCGAAGTCGATGGCAGGGACTGGAAAGCCGCTCATCGCCCACGATCCGCCAATGAAGCTCGCCGCGAAGGCTGCAGCAACCAAAATGACAAAGCGACTCATAAAGACTTCCGGGGAATGCCGAAATGAAAGGTGGGCGGGGTGCCGTGAAACTCAAGGCGTTTGCAATGAATTGGGAAGAGGTTCCGGTGGGCCGCATGTGAGGGTCGTGTGCTTGTTTCTGAGCCCGGCGACTGCTTCTAGGTCTTGCCGCATGGATGCTGGAAAGTCCGCTGTTGAGAAGCCACCTCTGTCGTAGGCGTACCGGATGTGTTTCCGAATTTCATGATCGTAGTCTGATCTGAACGCTCTCCATGCCAACTCCATATGTCGCAGAGAGCAGATACGATCCGTCTGGCCACAGCCTAGGATCATTCGATAGGCATCTACATACTCAGTGACGGACTCGATGAGTTCTCGCTTCGTGTATTCTGTGCATGGCGAGTAAAGGTATGTGATCGCAGCACGCAATACTGTGGCGCGCTGAAAATCGTGAGCAGGATCCTCACTCTTCATCTTCGCGAGCGTTGCTGTGATGAGCTTGTCCAGTTCAGCCGAATTGGTCGTTTGCTGAGGTGTCGACCGGCCGAAGACCGGCATTTCAGGCGACGGTTTTAGTTCGCCAACGCTGGGCTTCGGCAAGTGAGCCAGTCCGAATTCGAAGGGTAAGGTTGGGAAGTTCCGCGTTGCCCACAACGCAGATGCCGCACCGGCTGCAATTGCCAAGAAAACGATGAGGAAGCGTTTCATAAGCGGTGTCGAACTTTCTGATGGGTTGCGTTCGCTAGCGACACGGCGATGGAGGTTCATAGAGAAGCTTCCTTGTTTCCTCCTGTGGCAGTGCCGAGAAATGCGAAACTTCGAAGATCGCCTGATCCAGTTCGGCTTTTGACGGAAACCAGCTTGCCAGACGCATGTTCATGTAGGCCTTGATCGCCTTGATAGCTTCGTCCCTTCGAGCCGGATCGCAGGGCTTTCTCTTGTAGTTCTCGACAGCGAGAAGACCCATCATGACTTGCTTCCCACGTTCGGCGATGCTTTGGGGCGGCTGGGTATCACCCATCACCGGAAACCCGCGCGATGCCCATGACACCGCGACGAAGGCGGTGACAAAGGCTATGGCAACCAATCCGTAGAAACGCATGCGACTGCTCCGATCATGCGAGCCATCGATAGCGTTCATTTCTTAAGGTTGCACGTTATGGCGTGATCAAGCGGAAGCTGTGGTGCGCGGTGTCTGAATGCCGTAGTTACAAGTTTAGCGATCGCACGCTTGAGAGGGTTTCCGTTGGCGTTTCCGACACGAAAAACGGGCTTGCGCAATCAGCGCGAGGACCGCGCGACATGCTCCGCCGTCACCGCGCGCAGGCAGTCGCGGCAGAGGCAATCGTCGAAGCCGGTGACGCTGGGTTCGCCTGGCTTGGGCAGCGGCAGCTTGATGGCTTCCTCGCCGCACCAGCAGGGGCCGTGCAGGTTGCAGGAAAATTCCGCGCCGCAGCGTGCGCAGGCAAGCCGCCTGCCGCTGGGAGCCCCCGGGTTCAGACCTGTTTCCGTCACCTTTCTATCCGATCTTTCATTTGATATTCGCAACGACCGGGCGAATAGTTCGTAGCATCCGTGCCATGACCGCCGCCGCATAGGAAAGCATTTGGCCCGCGATCCGCAAGGTGCATTGGTAGCGTTAAACCGCTTCGGCTTCGGAGCGCGTGGCGACGCATCCGGCGATTTCGCCAGCGCGGCCTCCGATCCGCGCGGTTTCGTCAAGGCGGAGCTGGAACGGCCAGCGCCTGCGCTGCTTGAATCCCCATCGTTGCGACCCTCGCCCGACCTCGGCAAGGCGTTCTTCACCTTCCGCGAGGAGGAGCGCAAACAGCGGCTCGCGGCCGACAAGAACGCGGCTCTCGCCGCGCGTGCCTCGCTCGAGAGCAAGCCTGCGGAAGCCAAGTCGGCTGAAGGCAAGTCGTCAGAAGCCACGACGTCCGAAGCAAAGCCGGCCGAGGCGAAGCAGGCGGCTGCGCCAATGGAGGCGCCGCAGCCGAACCAGGTGCAGCCGAACATGCCGGGTGCAGCCCCCGCGCGCGAAGCTCCGCAGCCGTTGAACGTGATCCAGCGGACCTATCGCACCGAGGCGCTGGCGCGCTTCCAGCGGGCGACCCTGGTGGAAGCCGGCTTCGTCGAGCGGCTGGTGACGTTCTGGTCGAATCATTTCTGCATCTCCGCCAACAAGGGGCCGCTGGCGCGCATCTGGGCCGGCGCGTTCGAGCGCGAGGCGATCCGCCCGCATGTGCTCGGCCGTTTCGCCGACATGCTGCTGGCGGTGGAGCAACATCCGGCGATGCTGTTCTTCCTCGACAACCAGCAGTCGCTGGGGCCGAACTCCCGCGCCGGCCTCAACCGCAACCGTGGACTGAACGAGAACCTCGCGCGCGAGATCATGGAGCTGCACACGCTCGGCGTCGGTGGCGGCTATACGCAGGACGACGTCACCTCGCTGGCGCGGATCATCACCGGCTGGACGTTCGCGGGGCCGGACGGACGGCTCGGTGATCCGGGCGCGTTCGCCTTCAACGTCAACGCGCACGAGCCCGGCACGCACGATCTGCTCGGCAAGAGCTACGACCAGGAGGGCCTGGAGCAGGGCCGCGCCGCGCTGAACGATCTCGCGCGCCATCCGTCGACGGCGAAGTTCATCGCCACCAAGCTGGCGCGGCATTTCGTGGCCGACGATCCGCCACCGGCGCTGGTGGCGCGGCTGGCGAAGCGCTTCACCAAGAGCGAGGGCGACCTGAAGGAGCTGGCGATCGCGCTGCTCGATGCCGACGAAGCCTGGAGCGCGCCGCTGAGCAAGATCCGCTCGCCCTATGAGGCGGTGATCGCCTCGGGCCGGCTGCTGGCACGGGTGCCGGACCAGCCGATGCGCTACATCAATTTTCTCAACGTGCTCGGCCAGCCGCTGTGGTCGCCGGCAGGACCGAACGGCTTTGCCGACAACAACGCGACCTGGGCGTCGCCCGAGGGCTTGAAGCTGCGGCTCGATCTCTCGGCGCAGCTCGCCGCCCGGCTTGGCGATGCCTACGAGCCGCGCGACCTGATCGACGTGGTGGCCGGCAGCGCCACCTCGAAGGAGACGCGGCAGACGATCGCGCGCGCCGAGTCGCGCCAGCAGGCCATGACGCTGTTGCTGATGTCGCCGGAATTCCAGCGGAGGTGAGCCATGCGCACGCCTGAGAAGAGTGAGATCGACTGCGGCGAGAATCGCCGGCTGATCGCGACTCGCCGGTCGCTGCTGATCGGTGGTGCGTCGTTCGCCGCCTGGGCCTACATGCCGAAGTTCGCCCGCGCCGGCCTGAGCGGTCAGGACCCGCGCCTGATCGTCGTCATCCTGCGCGGCGCGCTCGATGGCCTTGCCACCGTCGCGCCATTGGGCGATCCGGATTACGCGCGGCTGCACGGTTCGATCGCGCTCTCGGCGAACGGGCCGAACGCGGCGCTGCCGCTCGACTCGTTCTTCGCCATCCATCCGGCGATGCCGAATTTCGCGCGGCTCTATCGCGACAAGAAGGCCGCCGTCGTGCATGCGACCGCGACCGGCTATCGCGAACGCTCGCACTTCGACGGGCAGGACGTGCTGGAAAGCGGCTACTCCGGTCCGGGCCGCGTGCAGTCCGGCTGGCTGAACCGCGCGCTGGAGGAGTTGCCGCGCGGCGACCGCATCACCGGCGCGCTGGCGGTCGGACCGACCGCGCCTCTGATCCTGCGCGGCGCTGCGCCCACGGTCGGCTGGGCGCCGGTGGCGTTGCCGCAGGCGGCGGAGGATACGGCGGCACGGCTGC
>JACXTT010009140.1_pt1 | contig 13573 bp, 13 predicted proteins | sample 9270951 | NCBI WGS metagenome assembly JACXTT01 (sample SAMN15532306, study PRJNA645909) | rock metagenome | isolation source: weathered quartz diorite | place: Puerto Rico | collected 2017-06-21
CGAGGCCTAAAAAGACATAATGTTGGGATATTTGGTTTGCCTGGCTTCAGGTGTAATTATCGAGGATGCAACCGTGTCTAATCCGAATGTTCCTGCGCCGGGCGCGGGTGGTACTGCTTCAAGCACGAATATTACTGTGCCAAACACTGCCGCCACTGCTTCAAACACAGATGCTACTACTGCAAATACATCTAAGGAAGTTACGGCTCCCAAAATACTCAATGGCAAACCGATAGAAGGCTTTTGGGGAATAAAGTTTGGTACAACACGGGATGAGGCAAAGAAAGCTATTTTGGCTAAAGGCGGCACACTAAATAGTGGATCGAGTGCCGCCTTGTTATCTTTCAGCGGTGTTACATTTACCCAACGTCGCTTAACCGAATTGCAACTAAAATTTACCGGCGGCAAATTTTATGAAGCTGTCGCTTCATACCCGGCACCCGATGAAACACAAGTTTTAGGTACTTTCAATACAATTGTCAGTGAACTAAATGCAGTTTACGGCCAGGCTGAAATTTCTAAGAGTTTTGAACCCCCTTACGCTGACGGTGATGGTTATGCAGTTCAGGCCATAAAATTTGGCAAGGCAACTATTATGGCCATTTGGAAAACTGTGAATAATAATGCAATACAGCTGCAAATAGAGAAGGATCTTAGTATGTCTCTTTATTATACTGATGGTACCCTGGAAAAACAAAAAGACACTAAAAAAAGTACCGATTATTGACAGACATTAATTTATAGGGCAGGTATATTAATATTACCTGCCCTTGTAAATTAAACAACGTACTCTGATACTCCTGCGCGGATGTTTCAAATTTAAAATGCTAAATTTTTCGCTTTCATTCGATTATTTTATATTTAGCTGACTGAATTAATTAAAAAATGGGAAAAAAGCTATTGTTGATATTACTTTTTACTTTTACAGCTAAACCCCTTATAGCACAAAACAACTATTGTGATGATATTACACGCGATACCGATGCCATAACAAAAACTACTGCTTTAAAAAGTCCAGAAAATAATATTACTGTAAAAGGCTTGATGCTCGAAACGCCTCAGATTTGGATGAGTTTTAACATTAAACACCAATCCGAATTTATTTCCGAGTATGGTGGTTTATTTATACGATTTGATGACGGCAAATCGCTCAAATTTTTTGGGCAACCTGTAAGTCGCAAATATATCAGCGCCCGCGATGGATATTTTTACCAAACCGATATGATGATCAAGCCCGATGACTTGGTATGGTTTAAAACTAAAAAAATAACCAAATATCAAATAGCCGGTATTGATGTTCCCGTTACTAACGATTTGGCCGTCCAGATACAGGCATACATCATCTGTATCAACAGTAGCTCCGACAAAAAAGAGAATTAAAAAATCTCAAAAAAACTTCTGTAATTAAAAATATTTTTATTACTTTTGTTATGAAAGTAATAACTAATAAAAGCATCGGTTGAAAGCATAAAAAGCCAATTCATTAATAAAAAATTTCAATTGAATGGCATTTTTAAGAATAACAATAACCAAACGCTGATCTTGATATCTATTCTTCTTTAATTAAGATATCCGGATTTATTATCAACATAGGCAGTTTATCGCTTTTAAAATATCCCACCCACTAAAAGTAAAAATGGGTGATTTTTTATCAATTATAATATTACAATAGAAATCAAAGTAATTTAAAATTAAATCAATATTAATATGCATCAAACCTGCCACATTTATATCTACGGCGACATTGTAAACGTCCAGGCACCCAACCTCGGCCAGTCTGGTGCTGTGTCTCTCACCTCGGTTAAAAACTCCTATAACGCAAACAGCGCCTGTACCGATGTTGTCGTTCACATCCACTCCAACGGTGGCTCCGTCCACGAAGGCTTCGCCATTTACGATTTTTTGGTAAATACCGGTAAGCGGATAACCACCGTTGTTGAGGGGTTGTGTTGCTCAATTGCTACCGTCATTTTCATGGCCGGTACCGAGCGGAAATTGACAGAAAACTCTCGTTTTCTAATACATAATCCTTGGGGGAACGCGGAGGGGGATGCTTCACAGTTCCGCAAATTTGCCAACGAGCTTGAGACAGAACAGCTTAGGCTACTAAACTTTTACAAACAACAAACAGGTGCTGAAATGAGCTTATTACAGAGCTACATGAACGAGGAAAAATTAATGAAACCCGAACTGGCTGTTGAATTAAAATTCGCTACAGGTATCATCGACACAGTAAAAGCAATGGCCCTCTATCGTAACGCATTACATAACCCTTACATATCAAACAATCAAAAAAACACAAGTACTGACAAAAATTCCAAAAACCGAACCAGTACGGTCAACCACTTGGTAAACCGCTTAAACAACCTGATAAAAGACTTTAGCGGCGATTCTTCCTCGCAACCTAAAGCCTCAAACAAAAGCCTTGCCGATAACAGTGGCGACCTTTATTTTGATGGTGACCTTGCCATTGGCACCAATGTGTACAGCGATGATGCCATGACTATAGCCGCCCCAGATGGTGATTATGAATTTGAAGATGGCACCACAATTACAGTTGCCAATGGCGCGATTACTGACGTAGCTACAGCCAATGATGGTACGGGTACAAACGATGACCCTACCGGAAAAGCGATAGTTGCCTCATTACGCAAAAAGCTGGCCTTGCTAAAATCCGAAAAACAGGAACTTGAAAAAGCGATGACCGAAAGCGAAACAGTGCTTAACAATGCTTCTAAAGCACTCCAGCTGGCAAAATCAACCTATCGTCCCGAAAAGCGTGAAAGTCGCTTTAACAAAACAGGGACTATAATGGCGGGTGAAGATCTAAATGACAAAATGCAAGCCCGTCGCGCCGAGTTGAAAGCAAAAAAGCAGAAAAACATCAGTTAAGTCACCATTCAATTTTATTAAACAATACTATCAATAGTAACTCAATAACAAACACATGTCAAATATCAATTTATCAACCGTAAGCTTCGACGGTAAGGAAACAATGGGCTTGAGCGAAGCTTTTTACCAGGCCGTATTTCAAAATCCAACTATCGATCAGTTCCACACCGTTGTAACAGGTATTAAAGCCAAGCAACAGATGCTATACCTGGGCCAATACGGCTTAATGGGCAAAAAATTTACAGGCTGCGAGCCTACCCCCAGCACCCAGGTAATTCAACCTGCAGAAAAATTCTGGAACCCTCAATATGTTGGTGATCGTATCAGCGAGTGTTACACCGATCTTTTAAATTCATTTTTTGTATGGGGGCTAAAAAATGGGGTAAGTAAACCCGACCTTACCAATACTGATTTTGCTCTTTTTATAGAAGAACGCTTCTCACTCGCTGCCTATGAATCTGCCTTACGGCTGGCTTGGTTGGGCAATGAGTCCGCTGACACTGTAACCAATGGCGGATATTTAGCAAATTCGGTCGACCCGAATTACTTCAATCCAATAAATGGTTTTTGGCAGCAAGCGTTAAGTATTGCTACTAATGATACCACAAAACGAGTATCAATTGCTAAAAACGCAGGTACAACTTATGCAAATCAAGCTTTCACAAGTGCGGATACCGACAACAGGGTAATTACCACAACTTTCGAAAACATGATATACAATGCAGATTTACGTTTACGCGGCGCAAAAGACAAGATCATAGTTGCTACACAATCAGTAGTTGATCAGTATGCCCGTGAACGCAAAGCAGTAACTAACATTGAGCTGGCTTATGAACGTACAGAAAGTGGTATTGATACCTTTAAAATCGATGGTATCGATGTGATTCCTTTCCAGTTTTTAGACAGGCATATCCGTGGTTACGAAAACAACGGCACTAAATGGAACCAGCCTCATCGTGCCATCTTCACAACCAAAAGCAATTTGCAAATAGGCACCGAAGAAACAAGTAAACTGAACGAGTTGGATCCGTTTTACGATAAAAAAACCAAACAGTACATTGTTGATTACGGCTTCAACATAGATGCCAAAATTGCCGAAGACTATTTAGCAATGGTAGCTTATTAATCAATCTTATTCAATAATCATTAAACAGAAAATAATTATGGCCATTTGTGGAAAATTAATTAAAAACATGCTATACGATTGCACAAACCCTGTAATTGGTGGTGTAGAATCAGTAGTATATCTTTTTAACCGTAGCGACATTGCCGGCTACGTAAGGGACACTTTAAACCCTCAAATAATTACAGACATTACCATGGCGACAGTGACGCCTGCATCGGGCTCAAACCCGGCTGTTTTGGCAAAAGGATTCCGTTATGAAGGTTATAACACATCCGTAAAACCTAAGTCAACATTTGTTAAAAAAGATTACAGCGCACGCTACGATCACATGGTAGACTTTGTGGTATTTGCAAAGGGATCTGATGTTAAAGCCGAGATAGAAAAATTAGGTACAAATCGTGTAGTCGCGATCATCGAAAACATCCATAAATCAGGCGATTCTGCCTTTGAAGTTTTTGGTACTGACCTTGGTTTGGAACTAACCACTTTAAAATCAGATCCCAACGATGCCAACTCTGAAGGCGCTTATGAGATCAATCTTACCTCGCCGGGCAACTTTAAAGAGCCGCACATGCCTGCCACATTCTTTGTGACAGATTATGCGACAACCAAAGCTGCGCTGTTAGCACTTATCACTCAATAACAAACAGACCGGCCTCGTCCTTATAATATGGCATCAAGCTATTGAGCGACGAACCTATGTTACCAGGCTTGCATGTTTGTTATTATATGGCGAGGCTTTTTAAAAGTACCAAAATGGATGATGAGATAATTTTACCCGATAACTGGGAAATACTCATAGCAGCAAAAGATCCCGAAGCAATACAATTATTGCACCGGATTTATAAAACATTATTTAACCAAACCATACAGCAGGGATGTGGCAATTGTTACCAAAAAGCATATTTCAAAATAAGGAAATATTGGCACTTAAAGCAACAACCCATCTCATTAACATCAAACAGTATGAACACAGAAAAACGAAAATACATTTTAAAATGCGGTCGCAGTTTGCAAACAAGTTTTGGCGGCGATGTCTTAACTAACGATAACATGACGGATGAAGCTGCCGAAAAATTATTGAAGGCTCACCCTTCATTGTCGAAACATTTCGAGGTGCTACCGGAAGTTGCAGAAACTACGCCTGTTACACCTCCAATTGAAGCAACAAAAGAACCTTCAGTACAACCAACAACCAAAACTGTTGACTAATTACCGTCGCTTCAACAAAACCAATACTTACGTCAAGCAGAAATAAATATCGTAAATGAGAACACCCAACAATTCAGGCGAAAACACACAACGGATCACGCAACGTGAAAACCGAACCTATGGCATCGTAAACTACGATGAAGACAATGCCTATCCGCAACGTATACATGCCATTACAAGCTCGTCTCCTACCGCACGTAATTGTGTAGATACCTATAGCCGCTTTATTGGAGGATCAGGTTTTGCGGATGTTGCATTCTATCAGTCAGTAATTAATACTGAAGGGCAAACAATGGATAAAATACTCCACCTGATAAAAAAGGATCTGGCCAGATTCAGAGGCTTTGCTTTACACGTGAACGTAAATGCAGCTGCAAAAATTTCGGAACTGTTCCACGTTCCTTTTGAGCACGTACGAATGGCATCAGAAAACAGGAAAAATGAAACCGGTTTCGACTTTGCAACTTATAATGATTGGAGCAGGGAGAAGCGGAGTAATATCCGTACCGAACTTATCAACTGGTTTCATGCGTTCAACCTTTCTGCTGATGCAATTGCTAATCAGGTTGAAAGTGTTGGTGGTTGGGATAATTATAAAGGACAATTGCTTTATGTAAGCATGGATGAAAACAGCTATCCGCTTGCTTCGTGCGATGCAGTTATCGAAAGTATGCACGCCGAGATACAGTCCGACCTTCGCACAACATCAAACCTGCAAAATAATTTTAGTGCAAAAACATTAATGGTGCACAAAGGCAAATTTGCCGATCAAGAAGAGCGTGACAATTTTGAGGGTGGATTGCAGGATTTCGTTGGCCCTGCCGGCGCCGATATTATGGTAGTTGACGTTGAAAAAGACGAAGAAATGCCTCAAATAGTGCCTATCACCAATACAACTAACGATAAGCTATTTGAGTACACGGATAATAAAGTCATCAATAAGATCATCCGCAATTGGCTCATCCCTAAAATATTACTCTCTGTAACGGATGGCTCCGGATTTTTTAACCAGGAACAAATACGCGACGCTACGATGTACTATAACATGATGACAACCGAAGAGCGTATTTTACTGGAAGAAACATTCAAAAAACTTGGCACCGGCTTTCATCAAAATATAAACTCAAGTGGCGATTTCAGTATCATACCCATAGAATTTAAGCTAAGTAAAGCCGACCCGCCTCAAAGCTTGATCAATCTACTCAACAATCAATACCTGGGGACAGATAGTAAGCGTAATATTCTCGTAACTCTTTATGGCCTTGACCAGCAAGATGCAGAAAAAATATTCCCTATAGGCGAACAACAATACGGCACAAAGCCGGCACTGTAACCAATACAGGATTAAACCTTTGCATTCATATTTAAAAAATGGAAACACTACTCATCACTAAAACCGATTTTGCTCCTTACCGCAATCTCACCCTGAATATCGATGATCAAAAACGACTTGAGCCTTGCATTTTAGAGGCTCAACGTATTGATTTGGTTAACTTGTTAGGAAAGCGCCTATATTTCGACCTTGTAAAATACATTTCAAGTTATAATACAGGAATAGCTACCTCTGCCGCAAATGAGCCACCAGGCACCTACACTCCTACTATCGATGAAACTTGGTTTCAAAAACTGCTTAACGGCTGTCAATATACTTATACCTGGCCCGATCGCAGCACAACAACCAAAGTATATGCGGGCTTAAAACCGGTATTAGTTTATTTAAGCTATGCGAGATTTGTTCGTAGTGATAATATCCGCTCAACACAGTCGGGCTTCGTAAAAAAGAGCGTAGACTTTTCGGTGCAGATTAGCGACAAAGAAATTCAGGCTGTTGCTGGCAGAGCTGAAGGTGATGCAAACTCCTTTTTAAGTGGCACCGAAGATTTTATGATGGATAATATTGATTATTTCCGTAAATACTTTGATAGCGGATACCCGGGTAAGGAAGATGATAGTTTTCGAAATGGAGGTAAACGCACCGGCGTTAAGCTATCAGCTGTAAAAGGAAAAAATCACACCACTAGTTACAAAACTTACTTACGCCATTAATATGCCTGAGAATAAAAAAATATCTGACCTTGTTGACGACACCAACGTTGCATTAAACGATTTTGTGCCTATTGTTACCCCAGGTTCAAATCAAACTAAAAAGGCTACTGTTGCCCGAATATTATCTTTAGGCAGCAGTGGCGGAAGCGGTGGAATTATTGATGCAGTTTTTCAAAACGATTTTGAAGTTAACCTGCCCGCTAATGATACTGGTATACCCAATGGTACAGTTATAAATGCAGGGGAATCTATAGGTAGTTTCTTGCAATCGGCATTTCGCAAAGCATCGCATCCAGTTTACATCTCTCCTGGTGCAACGTTGTCGGGCAGCATGGTGCCTTCGCAAGTAGAAGTCGGCACTCCTCTCAGCATTACATTCACCGAAGTTTTCACTCAACATGATGGTGGCTCAGAACTTACGCGAATAGTCAATAAGAATGGAACTGCATTATCGCCCGTAAGCGGTGTTTTTTCCGATAGCATTGTAGCTGCATTAACCCCAATATCTTACCAGGCTACAGTTACATATAAAGCTGGACCTGTTAAAAATGATTCACAGGGCAGTCCCGATCCAACAGGCCAGATTGCGGCCGGTTCGGTAATGTCTAATACGTTAACCTATCAGGGCTCATATAAGATTTTCTTTGGCGCAACTGATACAAATATAAATTCTGGAAACCTTCGTAGCTTACTGAGTAGCACCTTTCTATCGGGGGCTACAGTAGATTTTCCTACGGGCAATACTTATCGTAATTTTTATATCGCTGTTCCCACAGGCCACACATTGCAAACTTTTGTAGATTTCACATCAAGCAGTGCTTCATTAATGGGGAGTGTGTCCTCTTCGTCAATCACAATTCCGGATGGTGGCAGCGGAACAATTAATTATACATTATATAACTTAACTACCGGTGCACCGTATTCCGGTGCCGGCGACCTTTTTAAATTTAATATCGGATAACATGAGTTTTAAACTACCATTCGGTGTGGAGGTATTAAATCCCACTCCTACTGATACCCGCCGCGGCCCATATGTTGCTAATAATGAAACTGATGCAAAAGCATTGGCCTGTACGGGTGTGCCGTCGGGTGTAAGAGGGCAAGGCCAGCAAGTTGATCTTATTATTAACGGAATATCCTCGGTATATGTTTGGGCAAATGGCACTAGTGACGCAGATCTTGAGCCTTTAGAAACGCAGCAGCCCCAGCCTTTGGCTACAGGTGATAGTCCAACTTTTGCCGGGCTTTCGATAACCGGATCTGATGCAGTAACCATTAACAAAACTATGGGTAATGCCGGCACAGCGCTGCACCCCATAACACATGCGCCCGATGATACCGCATGCGGTTATATCGATCTTAGTATTGAAAACATCTCGGGTAATAAAAAAACAGTAACATTAGCCAATACAAGTTTACCAACCGGACATGCCGACGTTGCTTATGTGCAAAATTTGCAAGACGCTAATGGTACTATTGCATTAACAAGCGATATTCCTAATGTGCCCTTCAAAGGTGTTTTTGCAAGTCTCAGCACGCTGCAAACAGCATACCCTACAGCAAGCAATGGCGACTCTGCATTAGTTACCGGCAGTCCAAACGACACGGAATACTTTTGGGATGGCGACCATTCACAATGGGTTCAACGAAGTACAAGTTCAGGCGCCCCGGCATTTTCTGCTATTACAGGTAATCCAGGTGATAATGCAGCTTTGGCTTCAATGTTGGCTGGAAAAATCGACAAAATCATTGGTAAAGATTTAAGTACAAATGATTACACGAATATTGAAAAAGCAAAACTCAATTCTCTGCCAACACTACCTAATTTAGGAAGCTTGGGAACTTCAGCTATATGGACCGTTATTGGTGATTCAAGAACGGCATTAGACTCATCTTACAGAAAATGGTTCGAAATAGTTTGCAATTTACATGGAGTAATTGCCGATAATAGAGCACAATCTGGTCAAACACTCCAAAATGGCACTACCGGACCGAGCACAAATGATGGGTCAAATTCATTAGAAGGGCATTTAGATTTAATCCCAATTAAAGGCACCTTTAATGAAAAACTCTTTATTGATTTGTCAACAAATGATTTGAATAGCAGTTCGACTATATATACTGCAGCAAGCTTTACTTCTTCCTATGCAAATGTTTTGAATAATGCATTATCCAAAGGTTGGTCGGCTAACGATATTACTTTAATCTCCGCAGGCTATCTATACCAGGCTGCCGGCCCTAACATTACAAGACAACAATCTTATAGAGATGCATTATCTGGTATTGCATCTACTTTTAATTGCAATTTTATTGACATGCTAACCCCTATGTACAACCTCTATATTTATAATGGCGGGCTACATACTATCGATGGCATACATGAAAACAATTCCGGCTATGATTTCAAAGCACATTATATTTCTCCTATAATTTCAAATATAAATATTGAAAATAAGAGTCAGTCTTTGGCAATTAACGGTTTAGTTGAGGCAAAACAAATAAAGATTTCTGGACACGGTTCGTCTCTTGCTTCCTCAACTGCTATGGCTAAAATTAACGTTGTGGGGGCGGATATTGATGGGCAATTGAAGATCCTCCCTTTCATAGATGTAATAAGAAATACTAATGTCACCGACACTCCCCAAGCTGCATCAATAAATATTTCCGGCAATGCAAAAGTAGCGGATTTGTTTATGAATTATACGGGAGGCTCTCCTAGCGGAGTGATCCGTCAGTATGGAAATGATAGGTTCTTATTTATGAAGCCAGACTTCAGTGATTATTTAGACATCTATGTAAGAAATTTATTTGTATCAGGCTCACCTAACTTTAGCAATAGGGTAAACATCGGATCAAGTGCGTGGTTTGGATATGGCTCACAGTTAATAGCAGTTGATGCTGCTACAGGCTCAACTTATCGAGATATAACTGGACAAAATTATATTGCACTTGGCACTCTAGCTGTTGAAGGGGCGACCACACTATCGGGGGGGGTTAGTATTGGAAAAAATCAAAACTCTAATCTTCCTATTTTAATGCAAAGTGTAATCGTTTCGGCAGATAGTGGAAGCGGTTCCCTAGGAGGTGCATTTCGAATATATTCAACAAACAATATGTCCATTGGTAAAAGTGGATATTCATTAAATATAAGAGCGTTTGACACCTCTTCTGGCGAAACTTCTGATTTATTTAAGCTTGATGGATCAGGTGTATTCACAGCGTCTCAATATAAAGTCTCGTCTTTAAATACAGCGCCCTCAAGCGCAACCGACTCCGGAAGCGCAGGCGAAATACGAATTACGTCCTCTTACATCTATGTGTGCATCGCCACAAATAGCTGGGTTAGAGCTTCTCTTTCATCTTGGTAATTACAATTACAATAAAAATGACAACAATAGAAAGCAAAGAAATCCGCGGGATTACTCTAAAGGTATTATATTTGTTAATTGTATTCTCAGTTACTGCTACAGCCGGTATCATGACAAGTTATTTTAGTTTGAAATATGATAGTGAGCTTTTAAATGCTCAAATTCAAGTTCTCAAAATACAAATCGGCCAATTGGATAAAAGATTAGATAATATAGAACATCCAAAATAAACCCCATACCAATACGTCTGTTTTATAGTCGATTACGATAAAAAAATTCAGATTTTTTAAACCTTTTGGTAGTTTTGCGTCTTATTATAATGAATATATTAATTCATCTATAGATAAAGGATTTGTGCTATGAGAAAACGTCAACCCAAAACATACCTCATTTTAGCTGTGGCAACGTTGTTTGTTATTGTTACCGCTGCTGTAGGTATAAAAAAAGTATTTTTTCCAAAAAACAGCATTGATGTCAAAGATGTTGAGGTAAAATTGCCTGAAAGCGGTAACGGTATTAAAATAGGTGCTTCGCAATCGGAGGTTATTCATACACTCGGAAAGCCAAAGCAGGTAAGTTCATTTTCATCTCAAGCCAGTTATAAACAAGGCACTGTGTTAAACTATGGCGATGCAAAATTTTATTTTGTGCACGACAAATTGACCGATTTTGAGATCACATCGCATAAATATAAGGTTGGATTGGGTAGTGCACATAAATATATGGCTGTAGGTACTCCCTCAAACGAACTACCTCATTACGCCATACAACAAAACGCTGCTTTACTGGATGTGAAAGATTCTGACCTTTCTATAAATCAGTTTCTTGAATACGATTTGAGTGATAGTGGTAAAGTAACCAAAATTGTATATAGCGACTATTGATACCTTTATTTTTGCATTAGCCGTGCAATATATTTACCTATAATATCAAACTCCAAATTTACTTTGCTGCCGTTTATAACATGTTGTAGGTTCGTATGATCGAAGGTATAAGGTATAATAGCTACTGAAAAATGATCTGAGCTTGAATTAACTACGGTAAGGCTGATACCATTTACACACACAGATCCCTTTTCAACAGTTATATTTCCCTTAGATGCGTCGTAAGTAAACTGATATTCCCAGCTGCCTGGCAAGGTTTTAAACGAACTGCAAATAGCCGTTTGATCAACATGGCCTTGTACTATGTGCCCATCTAACCGGTCATTCATTTGCATGCAACGCTCCAGGTTAACCAAGTCGCCTATTTTTAAATCTCCAAGGTTAGTTTTTGCAAGGGTTTCATCAATAGCAGTAACTGTATGTGTATCAAAAGAAAGTGATACGACTGTTAAACAAACGCCATTATGAGCCACGGATTGATCTATTTTTAATTCGTTTGATATTGGCGAAGAAAGGGTAATATGCAGATTGCCTTTATCAAATTGCAAATCAGCGACCCTACCTAAAGTTTCTATAATTCCGGTGAACATAAATTCGTCGATAAAGATATTTTCGCTAAACAGCCTTTCGATTTTTTACCCAATTTGAACGACTTCCCCCAACAACAATTGGTACTGCATTCCTTTTATTGTTCTCTAACAGTTTTGTTATAGTTAACGCAGCTACGCCGGCTTCTTTCTCATCATGATTAGTTAATACTTCGGGTTTGAAATACTTTTTTACAAAATGTGTATCGAAATTGCCTGTTGTAAAAGCTTCGTGTTGCATAACAAACTTACCGAAGCTAAGTGTGGTTGTTATACCTGTTATTTGGTATTCGTCAATAGCTCGTACCATTCTGTCAATGGCTTCTTTCCTATCTTTACCAAATGTAATTAGCTTGGCTATCATGGGATCATAATAGATCGGTATTTCCATTCCTTGTTCAAAACCATCATCAACGCGCACACCTGGTCCTTTTGGCGTTTTATAAGTCTGCAATGTTCCTATATCCGGTAAAAACTCATTCGTTGGATCTTCTGCATAGACACGAAGTTCCATTGCATGACCATTGATTGTCAGGTCTTCTTGTTTGAAACTAATTGCCTCTCCCCTGGCAATTTTAATCTGCTCTTTTACAAGATCGACACCCGTGATTAATTCTGTAACAGGGTGTTCAACCTGGAGTCGTGTATTCATTTCGAGGAAGTAGAAATTCAAATCAGAATCCATTATAAATTCAACAGTTCCTGCACCGGTATAATTTACTGATTTCGCTACATCAACTGCACACTTTCCCATCTGACTGCGCAAGTCAGGGGTTAAGACTGATGATGGAGCTTCTTCAACAACTTTTTGATGTCGACGTTGTACTGAACAATCGCGTTCAAAAAGATGAACAATATTACCGTGAGTATCACCGAGTACCTGTATCTCTATGTGACGGGGTGATGATACATAGCGTTCAATAAATACCGAGCCATCACCAAATGCCGAAGTTGCCTCTGATACTGCTAAACTCATTTGTTCTTCGAATTCATTTACGCTATCAACTATACGCATTCCTTTTCCTCCACCACCTGCAGCTGCTTTAATTAAGATGGGAAAGCCTACTTCGACAGCTCGTTGCTTTGCTATATTGATATCGGAGATAGCCTCTTCGGTTCCGGGAACCATTGGGATATTATATTTTAACGCTGCTGCTTTTGCCGAAAGCTTATTACCCATTACCTCCATTGCTTCGGGTGAGGGACCTATCAAGATTAAACCGGCGGCGCGCACTTTGCGAGCAAATTCCGCATTTTCCGACAAGAACCCATAACCTGGATGAATTGCCCGTGCACCTGTTTTTCGACAGGCTTCAATGATATTTTCGGCAACGAGATAGGATTGATTAGATGGAGCCGGCCCTACGTATACAGCTTCATCGGCATAACGAACGTGCAATGAATTTCTATCAGCATCGGAATAAACAGCCACTGTTTTTATATTCATTTCACGAGCTG
>JACXTT010009141.1_pt1 | contig 13569 bp, 12 predicted proteins | sample 9270951 | NCBI WGS metagenome assembly JACXTT01 (sample SAMN15532306, study PRJNA645909) | rock metagenome | isolation source: weathered quartz diorite | place: Puerto Rico | collected 2017-06-21
TGCAGTTGGCGGCAAGTTCATCTTTTTTACGTGCCGAACTTATGACATCATCAACATAATCTTCTATATCTTCTCGTAATTCAGAACCGCTGCTTGGAGCCAATAACAAAGCCACTGCAGCGCCTACTGCTGCACCTGCTAAAAGTGCCACTATTACTTTTGCCTGGTCTTTCATGTTTTCGTGTTTAAAAGGTTAATCTTTAAGAGTCTAACAATGAAAAAAAGATAGTGTTTTTTTATTAAATAAAAAAGTCCCGTTAATAAACGGGACCAATACGATTGCTGACTTAGGCAGTTATGATTAAATAACCTTTACATTTACCGCATTTAAGCCTTTACGTCCGTTTTGTACTTCGAACTCAACTTGATCGTTTTCGCGGATCTCGTCGATAAGGCCTGTAGAATGAACAAATATATCCTGGCTACCATCAGAAGGGACGATGAAACCAAAGCCTTTTGTTTCATTAAAGAATTTAACTGTTCCTTGTTTTTGCATTATATTATTTTTTGAAAGTTCGCAAGGTAGCTATAATATTTTGAAAAATGCAAGAATTTGTAGCCCAAAGAATTCATGTTAATTATTTAATAATGAATTAAAGAAACCGTCAGTGAAGTCATTCGCAAAATGTAATACATTCTCAAAGGCATTGAATTCATCTTTTAGGTGGGTTGTTGTCAGAACAACAGCATTCATCCCCGCATTTTGTGCAGCTTCAACGCCTTTAGGAACATCCTCAAATACCAAACATTCGGTTGGTTCAACGTTGAGCAACTGTGCTGCTTTCAAAAACGTCTCTGGATGGGGCTTGCTAAACACAACATCATTGGCACTCACAATAGCTTTAAAGTAATGCCTGATGTTAAGATTATCCAGAACAAAGTCGATGTTAAATGGAATTGCCGCTGAGCCTATCGCCATTGGTATTCCGTCCTGATAGGTCTTCTCCAGAAAATCCATCAAGCCAGGTAAAAGTTCTAAATGAGGCAGAAATTCTTGCTGATATCGTTTCTCTTTCTCAATAGACAGGCGGTCCATTTCCTCGTTAGTGAACTTGCCGGCACCAAACATTCTCACCAGTACTTCCTGGTTTTTACCATACATCTGAGGCTTTACCTCATCCCAGGTAAAATGTCCACCCAGGATGTCGTTCAATGTATACATCCAGCCACGGGTATGGTATTCCATGTCGTTGATCATGGTGCCGTTCAAGTCGAAAATAAAAGCGCGCATTGTAGTGATTAGAGAATCAGAGATTGGTTGTTGCCTGTTGAATTTTCTGCGAAAATAAGTCAACAGGATCATTTAATCACAAAAATTAGCGGTAATATACCTCACTCCATTTCAGTTCATTCTTAAACTGGCGCAAATTAGTTTCTTTACCTATCAGCACACACTCAATTCCTGCCATCTCTGCAAAGTCCTGTAAATGCTCTGCAGTAAGGTTTTGGCTGTAGCAGGTATGATGCGCCCCGCCGGCCAGTATCCATGCGGCGCAACCCGTTTTCATATCAGGATATGGCTTCCAAAGCACGCGAGCTACGGGTAATTTAGGCAGATCATGCTGCGGAGCAACAGCCTCAACTTCATTTAACAATAAACGGAAACGATTACCCATGTCGATGATTGATGCATTGAGGGCAGGCCCGGAAGCTACATTAAATACCAGGCGAACCGGGGCGGCTTTGCCGCCTATGCCAAGCGGGTGAATCTCACATTTGGCTTTGCCATCGGCAATGGATTCACATATTTCCAGCATGTGTGAGCCTAAAACCATCGGGTTGTTTGGATCAAAGTGGTAGGTGTAATCTTCCATAAAGGCATTCCCGCCTTTAAGTCCGCTGCCCATTACTTTCATTGCACGAACCAACGCAGCGGTCTTCCAATCGCCTTCCGCACCAAATCCGTAGCCTTTGCCCATTAAACGCTGAGATGCTATACCGGGCAATTGTACCAGACCATGCAGGTCTTCAAATGTATCCGTATAGCCTTTATAGTTACCATCCTGCAGAAAAGCAGTTAAGCCCAATTCGATCTTCGCTGCATCACGTAAGGCGTTGTATTGCTCGCCGCCTTTTCTCAAAGACGGAACAACTGCGTACTTCTCTTCATATTCATTTGTTAAAGTGTCAATTTCTTTATCACTTATCGCATTGATCACTTTTACCAGGTCACCTACACCATGAGTATTAATTGAGTAACCAAATTTTAATTCTGCTTCTACTTTATCGCCTTCGGTGACGGCTACATAGCGCATGTTATCGCCAAAACGAACAAATCGTGCGCCCTGCCAGTCGTGCCACCCTGCTGCCGCGCGGCTCCAGGCATTTATCTGCTCCAGAACTTTGCTATCCTGCCAATGGCCAACGACGACTTTGCGTTCGAGACGCATTCTTGACATGATGAAACCAAACTCGCGGTCGCCGTGTGCACTTTGGTTCAGGTTCATAAAGTCCATGTCGATACTGTCCCATGGGATATCCCGGTTAAACTGTGTATGCAGGTGAAGCAACGGTTTTTGTAATATCTTCAGTCCTCCGATCCACATTTTGGCAGGGGAGAAGGTATGCATCCATGCGATGATACCGATACAGTTTTTGGCCATATTGGCTTCCTGGCAAATACTATATATTTCTTCAGTCGACTTAACCGTTGGCTTAAAAACTACCCGTACTGGTATCTGCTGTGCCGAATCCAATGCTTTGGCTATTTGCTGCGAATGTTCGGCCACTTGTTTTAGAGTTTCTTCGCCGTATAAATGCTGGCTGCCGGTTACAAACCAGACTTCAAAATCTTTTAGGTTGATCATGTGTATAATGAGTGGATTAGTGATTTAGTGAATGAGTGAATGGGTGAATGAGTGAGTCGCCAATGACTATTGACCGTAATAAGAATCTGGACCATGTTTGCGCTCGAAGTGCTTTTTGATCAGTGAATCTTTCATCCGTTTGCATTCCGGATTGATTTGTTCGGTTAACAGGGCCATTTGGGCGATGGATTCGAGGACGGCACTGCTGTAAACTGCTTTATCAGCATTTTTACCCCAGGTGAACGGTGCGTGGTTACCAACCAGTATCATTTCCACTTCGTGATAATCGAGCCCGCGTTCATTCAGGCAATCCATTATTTGGAAACCAGTCTGATACTCGTAGTCACCTTTGATCATATCATCGTGCATCGGTTTGGCGCAGGGTATATCCACCGTTTTATGGTCGGCATGTGTGGTGCCATAAATTGGAATATCGCGCAAAGCCTGGGCCCAAGAAGTGGCGTATGTTGAGTGTGTGTGACAGATGCCTCCTATATTCCAATGTTTATATAAAACGGCGTGGGTTTTGGTGTCGGACGAAGGACGCATATCGCCTTCTACCACATTGCCATCAAAATCTACTATCACCATATTGGCCGGTGAAAGTACCTCATAAGGGACGCCACTTGGTTTAATAGCAAAAACGCCTAAATCGCGATCTGCTTCGCTTACATTGCCGAATGTGAAAATCACCAGGTTCAATCGTGGTAACTTCATATTTGCCAGGTAGGCACCCTCACGTATATGCTGATATTTACTCATGGCTATTAACAGTTTTTTGTTCGATGAATTTGCCGAGCGCCTTATATTTCTCGTATCGCTTTTGATATAATGCAGCTTTAGCCGGGTCAGGGAGATACTCTTTGTCGAATCCACCGCCCATTGCTTTCATCGCTTCCTCAACCTTAGGGTAGATGCCAGCTGCAGTTGCGGCAAACATAGCCGCTCCCAGGGCACAAGTATGCTCAAATTGGTGAATGCGGATAGGCATCTGCATCACATCAGCCATCATTTGCATAATGTAAGGCGATTTTTTTGCAACACCGCCAATGCCGATCAGCCCTTTTACCGGCACTCCTTCGTTGTTAAAGCGGTCGACTATGCTTTTGGCCCCAAAACAAGTAGCTTCCGCCCATGCTCTGAAAACACGTGGCGCATCACTGCCTAAGCTCAAGCCGCTTACGGCACCTTTTAATAATTGATTGGCATCCGGTGTCCGGCGGCCATTGAGCCAATCTATAGCCAGTTCAGCATTTTCATCCAGCGGTAATGCGGCAGCTTGTTTGCTTAATTCAGGAATGATTTTATTGGATATACTTTCCTGTAGTTGTTTATTATCGATGAATTGCAGCGGCCACTCCAATAATTTCCTGAACCAAGCATAGGTATCGCCGAAAGCCGATTGACCAGCCTCCAAGCCTACCATACCCGGAATTATCGAGCCATCCACTTGCCCGCAAATACCTTTGATCAGTTTGCCTTCCAGGTCTGATTTAGGAGCAACCAGCATATCGCATGTCGAGGTACCCATTACCTTACTCAGATGGTATGGCTCAATTTGGCCGCCTACAGCGCCCATATGCGCATCGAAAGCGCCTACACCAACTATTACATCAGTCGATAGACCTAATCTTTCGGCCCATTCTGCGCTAAGCTTTCCGGCTGGTTGATCTGATGTATAAGTCTCCTTTAAAAGGGCCGCTGTATAGCCTTTTAACAATGGATCAAGAGATGAGAAAAATTCATCGGGCGGGTAGCCGCCAAATTCTGCCGCCCACAGGGCTTTATGCCCTGCCGAACAACGTCCGCGTTTCATTTTGCTGACGTGATCGCCACCGGTAAGCATAAAGGGGATCCAGTCGCAATGTTCTACCCATGAGTGACCGGCTTTTCTTACTTGTTCGTCGGCCCTTAATACATGCAATAATTTCGCCCAAAACCATTCTGATGAATAGATGCCGCCAACATATTGTAAATAGTTGGTATCAAATTTCGTTGCATGGTCGTTGATTTCACCCGCTTCCTTTACGCCGGTATGGTCCTTCCACAACACAAACATTGCGTTAGGATTGCTTTCAAAACCGGGCGTCAATGCCAATGGAGTTCCGGTTTCGTCAACAGCGACAGGGGTGGAGCCCGTAGTATCTACCGAAATGGCTTTTATAGCTGATGCCACCGACGCTCCGCCTGCCATTTTGATACAGTTTTTAATGGTTTGTTCCAGTCCTTCTACATAATCCGACGGATGCTGACGAAACTGATTTTCTGCAGCATTGCAATATAGCCCCTGCTGCCAGCGCGGATAGTAGAAAACTGATGAAGCCAGTTCCCCGCCGTTCGCAGCATCAACAATTACTGAGCGTACGGAATCAGTGCCATAATCGACTCCGATAACAAATTGATCCATAGTTATTTATACGTGTAATTTAGTTTAAATTGGTGTTTCCAAAAAATAATTGTTAAAATAACACTTGTTTTTTAGTGGCGTAAACATAAACATTTTAGATATTAATTTAAAAGTTAATAAAACGAATTGTTATATATTGTGTTTTAGATGCGTAATTAGATGAGGAGACTTAAACTTTTACCCCTTTTATGCGGTTTAATGGTATTGTTGAGTGCCTGTTCTCATGTATACGCTCCTGCACTTTATCACCAGGATATTGCCTATCAGCCAAAACCCTCGTCATTTGATGCGAAAAGTACCCAGACGTACGCTTCTGTTGGTTTAAATAACTATGCGGGCGTTAATTATACTGATTTCCTTACTTCGGGACAGGTTAACCTAAGTGAAGGTCACCGTTTTGAAAATTTTAATGTGGCTTACGGTGCATTTGGGGTATTCGGCGATTATCAGTATTCTGGAAGTAAAACCGACGCCAATTATTTTTCAGATAAATTTTTTGGGGCGATAGGGGGAAGGTTCTCAGCAAACGCCTTCGTAACCGATGGGAATGTTGACTTTAGATTTATTGGGGTTGAAATGGCCTATAGCCACGAGTTTGGGGATTATGCCAATTACCGACAGAAATTATTAACGCAAGGAGGCTATTTTGTGGATCCCCGTACCGATCTCTATACAATAGGACTAACTACCGAAGTACTATTTCACAGCAGAAATAACACGGGTATTCAGCATGGCATCAGGGGCTTTTTGGGAACCACTTTAGGTTACAATGACCATGACGATAGCTACTATCATGATGAAAATCTTGAGGCAAGGTTCTTTCGCCATTATTTCCCAAAGATCAGCTATTTCATCACCTTCAAAAATTATTTCGCTACAGCCGAAGCCGGAAACAACTTTTTTATAAGGTTCGGTTATAAATTCTGATTTTATTCAGAGTACACACTCTGCACTTTATCGCGCAGGTTATATCCGGATGACATCACTTCGCCATAAGCGCCCGCAGTGCGGATCACAAAAATATCTCCCCGGAAAGATTCAGGAAGTTCGACGTCCTTCTGGAAACAATCAGTGCTCTCACAAATCGGCCCTACAACGTCGTATTTCAGTTTGGCGGTTGGCGGTTGGCGGTTGGCGGTGTTGTTATGTAAATTATTCGCCTCACCCCCTGCGCCTTGCGCCTCGCGTGTCAAATTCTCTATTTTTTGATAGGCCTGGTATAACATGGGACGAATTAGTTCCGTCATACCAGCGTCCAATACTAAAAAATTCTTTTTCTGACCGATCTTCACGTATAGCACCCTTGATACTAATGCTGAGCACTGCGCTACTAGTGCACGACCTAATTCAAAATGCACTTCCTGACCGGGTTTTACATTCAGGAAATCTTTAAATACTTTGAAATAACCTTCAAAATTGGCAATCGGATTAGCATCGGGGTTATGATAATCGACACCCAAACCGCCACCTGCATTCAATATTTTTACAGGGAAACCATGGTCTTCAAACCAATCCTGCATCTCATTAATGCGATTGCATAGATTTTTATAGACTTCCAGATCGGTTATTTGTGATCCGATATGAAAATGGATGCCTACAAATTGCAGGTTGGTACATTTTCTTAGTGCATCGATCACATCATGCAATTGCCAGTTGTTGATGCCGAATTTATTCTCGTCAAGCCCGGTAGTAATAAAATGATGCGTATGCGCATCCACATTTGGATTGATACGGATTGCCACGCTGGCTTTTTTGTTTTTTGCCTGTGCTAGTTCATTAATGATGAACAATTCCTGTATCGATTCTACATTGAAGCAGAAAATATCCGCGTCCAATGCTGTGTTGATCTCTTTGTCCGATTTTCCCACACCTGCAAACACTACTTCGCTTTTTTCAAAGCCATTAGCAATGGCAGTCGACACCTCGTTACCACTTACACAATCCGCCCCAAAACCGTAGGACTGAATAGCCGCGATAACTTTTGGGTTAAAATTAGCCTTCATGGCATAGTGCACATGGAAACCATATTTATCAGAAGCGCTTTTGCAGACCTCTAATGTTTTGCGAAGCAAATCCAGGTCGTAGTAATAAAACGGTGTTTCTAAACCTTGAAATCGTGTTATGGTATTGGTATCGAACATTATTGTGGTGAAATCCTAAACTCTAAATCGTAAACTCTAAATTCTAAACCTAACTGATCAATCTAAAATCGTAAATCAAAACAGTCTATTATGCAGGCTTCTTAAAGCCTCAATCTTATCATTCGTATTTAATAATATAGACAAGTTATGGTCACTGCCGCCGTATGAGATCATACGAAGTGGGATATGCTTCACAGCTTCCAGTACGCGAACAGCATAACCGTGTTGTTCCGCTCCGAAATCGCCTACTACGCAAATAATAGTTTGGTCTTTATCTATATCAACGGTGCCGAAAGACAGCAATTCGTTTTTGATCTCTTCAAGATAGGTGGTATCGTCAATCGTTAGTGAAACCGCGACCTCTGATGTGGTAATCATATCGATAGACGTTCTGTACCGTTCAAACACCTCAAAAACGCGGCGTAAAAAGCCATGCGCTAATAACATCCGGCTTGATTGTATCTTGATCGCGGTGATGCCATCTTTAGCTGCAATTGACTTTATTTGATTTTTTTCGCTGTCGTTAGTGATCAATGTCCCGGGTGCTTTCGGATCCATTGTATTCAGCAGGCGAACCGGTATTTTATATTTCTGTGCCGGGAAAACACTTTGTGGATGTAATATCTTGGCGCCAAAGTAAGCTAACTCGGCAGCTTCATCAAATGATAGCTGTGCAATAGGTTTGGTGCCCTTAACAATTCGCGGATCATTATTATGCATGCCATCGATGTCGGTCCATATCTGCACTTCCTCGCTACGGATTGCCGCACCGATCAGAGACGCCGTATAGTCGCTGCCACCACGGCGCAGGTTATCAATTTCGCCAAAACTGTTGCGACAGATATACCCCTGGGTGATGAATAGTTTATTATCCGGGTATTTATTTAATAAAGGTGTAATATGCTCGGTAATATAATCTACTATCGGTTCATTGTCTTCGTCTATTTTCATAAAATCGAGCGCAGGCAATAATACAGACGGTACGCCAATCTCTTTCAGATAAACATGGTACAGGGTAGTAGATAATAACTCGCCTTGCGCAAGGATGATCTTTTCCTCAATATTGGTAAACAAGTCGTTCGACAGGTTTGTCAGCAGATCAAAATGATAGTCGATTACCTCTTTGCCTTGCTCCAGATATTCAGGTTTGGTAAAGAGTTCCTTTATAAATAGTTCGTATTTATCTTTTAAAACCTTTATCAGGTTAGCGGCTTTAGGTTTATCTTCTGACAGGTAAGCCTGGCCAATTTCGACCAAACTATTGGTAGTGCCAGATACTGCTGAGAGAACAACAATCTGCCTTTCAGAGGCATCAATGATATCCAGCAGTTTTTTCATCCTTTCCGGGCTTCCCACCGATGTACCGCCAAATTTTAAAACTTTCATTTTTTGTTTCTGTTTACCACAAATGATTAATATTCTTGTATAGATTTTAAGGCGCTAAAATTAGGATTTTTAACCATTATAACCCACAATGAGCAAAATTAAGTTTGGTACTGATGGCTGGAGAGCTATCATCGCAGATGATTTTACAGTTGAGAATGTAAAACGAGTAGCCTATGCAACCGCATTGTGGCTAAAGCAAGAATTTAAAAACCCATCGGCTGTTGTAGGTTGTGACCCGCGTTTTGCAGGCCCAATGTTTGCTGATGTTGTCACTCGCGTACTGGCGTCGCAGGGGGTGAAGGTTTATCGTGCCGAAAATACTTTTGTTTCTACCCCGATGATTTCTTTGGGAACAGTAAGAAAAGAAGCTTCAGCAGGTATTATTATCACCGCCAGCCATAACCCGCCGTCGTACAATGGTTACAAGATCAAAGCAAACTATGGTGGTCCGGCTACACCGGATGATATCGAAAAGGTCGAATCACAGATCCCTGCCAATTTAAGCCTAAATCTGAAATCAGTTGCTGATTATCAAAGAGACGGCCTGGTGGAGTTCATCAACCTGGAAGATATGTATGTGGCACACGTAGAAAACAACTTCGACCTGGAAGCTATCCGCACCAGCGGATTGGAATGGGCTTATGATGCCATGTATGGCGCAGGCATGAACGTGATGGAGCGTTTGTTCCCCGACATTACACGTATTCACAGCGATCATAACCCCGGATTTGCAGGCCAGGCCCCTGAACCTATTCAACGGAACCTGAAAGAGTTTGAAGATATCATCAAACTTTCGGAAGGCGAAGTTGCAGCCGGTTTGGTAACTGATGGTGATGCAGACCGTATCGGTTTATATGACCAGGATGGCAACTTTGTCGATTCACACCACATCTTATTATTGCTGATCCATTATATGCACAAGGTTAAAGGCCTGAACGGTGATGTATATTCAACGTTTAGCTGTACCAGCAAAATTCAAAAACTATGCGATGCTTACGGACTGAAGAATATTGTCACCAAGATCGGCTTTAAATATATCTGTGATCTGATTGTTAACTCTGGCCGCCCATTCCTTGTTGGTGGTGAAGAGTCAGGTGGTATTGCTGTTGTAGGTCACATTCCTGAAAGGGATGGTATCTGGATCGGTCTGATCGTTTGGGAATTTATCGCTAAGTCAGGACGTTCATTAAGTGAACTGGTTCAGGAAATATACGACGTGGTTGGCAAATTCGCAGTAGAGCGCTACGACTTGCACGTTACTGAAGAACTGAAGCAGCAGATCATCAGCCATAGCAAAGGCGGTAAGTATACCAGCTTTGGCGATTTGAAGGTAAGCCGAGTGGAAGACATGGACGGCTACAAATTCTTCTTCGAGGATGAAAGCTGGGTAATGATCCGTCCTTCCGGAACTGAACCGGTATTGCGCGTTTATGCAGAAGCTCCAGGTTCGGCAGAAGCTTTCAAAATACTGGATAAAGTGAAGGCTGTTTTGCTAGGATAAATAAACTACAAATTAAAATTTATTAGCCATCTGTAAATGCAGGTGGCTTTTTTTATGAAATAATATTTCACACACAATAAACCCGATATTTTTTGGTTATAATGTACTTTAATTGTAACGTTTATTCCAGATTACATTAGCACTAAAAAATATAGCATATTTTTACCTATTCTTTAACCCATATTTACAATTAAGTAGTTAGTGCAAGTGAAAAAGATACTCTTCATTTTATTAGCCGTTATTTCATTAAAAGCAAATTCTCAGGTCATTGATTCGATCAAAAAAGATATCACCCAGCTTCCTGATACTGTAAAGCATTTACATAGTAAGGCCTATGCGCTTATTTTGCCGGCGGGTTTAATTACCTATGGTGCTTTATCATTCGAAGTGCACCCTGTACGCCAGTTCGACTATTATGTAAGAGGAGAAGCTCATACGATGAGCCCCGGCTTCAACACCAAAGCGGAGAGTTATTTTTTATTCGGCCCGGTCATAGCAGTATACGGACTGAATTTGATAGGCGTTGAAGGGAAAAACAGGTTTGTGGACAGGACAGCGTTATTGGGCCTGTCAGCAGCATTTACAAGTATTTCAACCTTCCCGCTTAAAAGTGCTACTCATCGGTTGCGACCAGATGGTTCGGATAAATTGTCATTCCCGTCAGGGCATTCCGCCGCGGCGTTTGCGCTGGCTGAATTTATGGCTCAGGAATACGGCGACAAATCGCCAATTTATTCAGTTATCGGGTATAGTTTTGCAACAACTACTGCTATCTTCAGGGTATACAATAGGGCGCATTGGTTTAGTGATGCTGTAGCAGGTGCAGGATTTGGCATTCTGTCTACCAAGGCTGCGTATTTAGTTTACCCATATCTTCGAGATATGCTTACTCATACCGACAAGACAGGGAAGAAAACTACTTTCATTATGCCTACTTACCAGGATGGAACACCAGGGCTGGCATTGTCGATGAGGTTCTGAGTTGCCGTTTAATTCGAGCGACGTTTAGGCAGCATTAAATTTTAGTTAAATAATCAAACAATTTAACACCTATTAATTGTTTGATTATCACATCTACACTAAAAAATTTAATGCTCGTGAAAAAGTTAATAATCATTTTCTTAAGCCTTATATCTTTTGAAGTGAGTGCCCAGGTAACGGACACCGGCAAAAAGAAAGTCGTTGACACGGTAAAGAAGGATATTTTAACTGCACCTGACACGGTAAAAAAGCTGCATAGTAATCCGTTATCCCTTGTGCCGCCTGCTGCTATGATTACTTATGGGGCACTCTCTTTTGCAGTACATCCGCTTCGTCGTTTTGATTATTATATACACTCTGGAATAGCCAAGAGCGATTCTACTTTCAGCACTAAAGCCGAAAGTTATTTCCAATTCGCACCCGTTATACTTGTTTATAGTTTGAACCTTGTTGGCATACCAGGCAAAAACCGGTTTATTGACCGTACAGTATTGCTTGGAATGTCAGGAAGTTTTTTAGCTATCTCGGCAGGTGTTACCAAACACCTTACTCACCGGCTTCGGCCTAATCATGGAGATTATTTATCCTTTCCGTCGGGACATACCGCCACTGCATTTATGGGGGCCGAGTTTATGGCGCAGGAATATGATGCAAAGTCGCCCTGGTATGGCGTTGTAGCTTATGGGATTGCCACAACTACCGGTGTATTCCGGTTGTATAACCGCGATCATTGGTTTAGCGATGTGGTCGCAGGTGCAGGTTTGGGTATTCTTTCCACTAAACTTGCGTACCTTACTTATCCATATATCCGTAACTGGCTTACACATAGGGATAAAAACGGTAATAAAAAAAGTATGTTGCTGATGCCGACATACCAGGATGGCGTGCCGGGTATTTCATTCGCAAAAGTATTTTAACTGTGTATATTATGGCAATTTCTTCAGGTCTGTATCTGGTTTTTTGCCCCCGGCTGGCCGATTGAAATAGATATTCCTCGGCGTGTAATGGTTAAAGAATCCGCAATTTTTCAGGAAAAAAGAATTGCCTTCCAAGCCGCCTGCATAGTCCATTCGGTAACCTTTTATTGCTGTATTGTCTCCGGTAAAACGGGCTTTGGTGAGTTCTGTCCAATTACCATTGCTGTCACATATCCATTGGTTGTTGAATAACACCTGTCGGGTTTTGGTGCCTTGTTCCGGTTCAAAGTTCTCCAGGAAAGAGTGGATGTGTTTTAAATAAGTATTTGTTTTAGGTCGGCTAAAGCTGGCTATAAGTTGCCATTTGCCTAATTCCGGTGCAAAAAAATATGCCGTATATTCAGTTCTGCCTTTGCCATCGGGCTTGGCATGTACCAGGAATTTGTAGGTTTGACCAGCATGCCATATATAGTTGAGATAACTTTGTCCGCCTGAACCCTCGTTGCCAAATTCACCCGTGTGTACATTATCTCCTTTTTTCAGCATGATGATCTTTTGGTCGTCCGGAATTGCTTTTGGATCATCGGTGGTAAATGGGCTCCAAACGGAGAAAAGTATGTGCCGCTCGGTAGGAGAATTTACCTGCATACCGAAGTAACCCTCGCCAAAGCCAGCAGCCATAAAATAAGAGCCTAATACATCATTGCCTTTGGGAACAGTAACTTCATTGTAGAACCATTCGGCATTTACGCCATCCGGAACTATGTAGCCCAAATGCACCGAAGGCCCGCGGCGTCCCCAGTAAAAGAATTGACCATCATTATTTCTTACAAACGTGGTTTTATTGTTGATAGCAGCTCCTGCTAGTTTAATGCTGCTGATATTGGCAAATAAGCTATCGGTTTTTGCTATGCCTTTTATCTTTACTGCTACATAACCGGTATCAACTGCGTTCCATTCGCCTACATAAATATTCTGAAGAGAGCCTGCTGGTACTGAAATATTCTTTGTGGATCCCAATACGGTTACTGCTATTTTACTTTTACCATTTGGAACAGCCATGTTTAGGTATAACTTGAATTTACCAATACTCCTTAAGCGGAAATACACAATATATCTCGCGTCCGGATTGCTCCAATGTATAATGCCCGCGTCGTTTACGTTGCCGCCCATTGTGTCTTTATCAACGCGCCAGGCATTGCCGCCAATAGGCACGATAGTCAGGCTATCGGCTAAGGGTTTAGCAAATGAAGAGGTTGAAAGCGTTGTAAAAGTTACAATGGAGATAAATATTTTTAGTAAAGATTTCATCGGTTTAAGATTTATATTGATGCCAGACATCCATAATGATCCGGCCAAGTTTGTCCCTGTTTTCTTCCAGTTTTTTTACCAGAGTCAGCTGTGCCCTGGTACGCTGAAGGTTATGATC
>JACXTT010009142.1_pt1 | contig 13569 bp, 10 predicted proteins | sample 9270951 | NCBI WGS metagenome assembly JACXTT01 (sample SAMN15532306, study PRJNA645909) | rock metagenome | isolation source: weathered quartz diorite | place: Puerto Rico | collected 2017-06-21
AGCGTCTCATAGAGGTCGGCGACGGACAGCGCCTTCCTCGAGTCCGCGATCTTGAGGCCCGAGTCGAGCAGACGCGAGGCCACCTGGTCGCTCATGAGGCGATCGAGCACGATCGTCTGCACGTTGAGCACGCGCGTGGCGAGCGTGAAGTTGGCCTTCTCGCCCGCGCCCGCCTCGAACGGATCGGCGGTGACGCGCGCGAGGAACTCCGGCTTGAAGCGGAAGCTGTCGGTGCGGAAGAGGCCGTCGGTGACGAGCTTCAGCGCCTCGCGCTGCGTGGCCGGATCGACGGGCGTGAAACTGGCGCGCGGGCTGCCGGCGAAGTCGCGCACGTACACGACGCCGCCGACGTACTTCGCCGCCACCTGCGCGGCGAGCGCGTACTGCGTGAATCCGGAAGCGACGTTGCGGTAGAGCACGTCGCGCGGCTCGTCGGCGCGGAGCTTGCGCGACTGCCAGCGGTCCCAGAGCTCGCGCGAGAGCTGCATGCGTTTCTTCGCGAAGGCGAGCGGATCGGAGCCGAGGTCGCGCTGGTTCACCTGCGGGTCCATCGCGTCCGCGCCCATGCCGGTCTCGTCGTCGGTCGCGAAGGCGAGCAGCGGATCGTTGCTGCGCGAGGCGATCTTCGCGAGCTCGGCCGCCTCGTCCTTCGCCGGGATCGGCTTGTAGGCGTATTCGACCGCCCAGTAGTCGTACGGCCCGAGCGTGCTCATCACGTACTCGCCCTGCTTCTCCTTGTCGAGCGCGATGTTCCAGGCGTTGTAGTCCATGACGGAGCCGCCGAGGCCGTTCTTGCGCGTGAACTCCGGGTCCGAGAGCTGCTTCTCGCTGTAGATCGTCGAGGCGCGGAAATTGTGGCGCAGCCCCAGCGTGTGGCCGACCTCGTGGGTGATCACGTCCTTGAGCGTCGCCTTCACGATCGCGTCGGCTTCGGGGCTGTTGGGATCGAGCTCGCCGCGCGCTTCCATCAGGCCCGTGGCGAAGGCCGCTTCCTCGAACGCTTCCTCGCCGTAGGCGCAGAGCGCCTCGTCGCGGCCGAGCGCGACGCGCGGCATCGGTTTCGGGAACTGCTCACCCGTGAGCCGGCGCGGCAGCCGCGTCCAGCCCTGGGAGACGCCGATGTCGGCGTCGAGGATCTCGCCGGTGCGCGGATCGACGCGCGACGGACCGATCGCGAGCGCGCCGTCGCTGGTGTCGAGGTACCAGCGCACGGACGCGTGGCGCACGTCGGCGGTGTCGAAGTCGGCGTTGTCGGGCTGCAGCTCGACCCTGATCGCGTCCCTGAAGCCGATGCGCTCGAAAGCCTTGTTCCACTCGAGGATGCCGGCCTTCACCGTGTCGCGGTACTCGACCGGGATGTTCCTGTCGAGCCAGAAGACGATCGGCTGCTTCGGCTCCGAGAGGGCGGCCGCCGGATCCTTCTTCTCCAGCCGCCAGCGATTGACGATGTACTTGCGCGGGAACGGCGCGTGGTCGTCGGTGAATTCCCACTGGCGCGACACGAAGTGGCCGAGGCGAGAGTCCGCGGGACGCGCGTGCATCGGCGTCTCCGGGAGCTTCGCGAGGCTGTAGTAGTAGCCGAGGAACATGCTGCGCACGTCCTCGAGCGTGCCGGGCAGCGGTCCCTTCGCCTCGCCCGTGAGCGAGGCCGGCGGAATGCGCGGCATCGCGTAGTGCGCGGAGACCTCGAAACCCGCCATGTCGTCGGTGGCGTGCACTTTCGTGAAGCTCGAATTGCGCTGGTCGAAGGCGTACGGCGCCTTGTAGATCGCCTCGAGCTCGCTCGAGGTGCCGGCGATGTCGGCGAGGAAGAGCTGGTTCGCCTCGATCAGCACGGACTTGCGCTCGGGATGCGGCTGGCTCACCACGGTGGTCGAGCCGAGGAGGCTGTCGGTGAAGCTTTGTTGCGCGGCGATCGCGAGCGGCGTGCCTTCCTTCGCGCGGTAGCGCGGGTTCTTCGCGACGAGCTGCACGAGGCTGCCGATCTTGCGGAATTCCACGACGTAGCCGCGCACCATGAACGGATAGATGAAGTTCTCGCCCAGGCCGCGCGTGCGGTTGATGGAGAGGTAGTACGGCTGGCTCAGCTGGTCGGGCTTCACCTCGATCCAGACCTTCTCGTCCTTCTCGTAGAGCGTGAAGAAGCCGGGCAGCTCCTTCGCGCCGGCGATGACGCTCTCGAAAGGCCGCGGCTGCGGGATCGGCGGCGTCGCCTGCGGCGTGCCGGGCAGCGTCGTCGGGATGGAGACGGTCGGCTGGGTTGCCACCGTGGGCGGCGCGGGCGGCGCCGGCTGCGGCGGCACGGGCTGCGGGGTCGGCGTCGGCGCGGGACCTTGCGCAACGGCGCCGAGAGCCAGGCAAAGCGTGAGCGCGCCGAGCGCGCCGCGGAAATGCACGGTCATGGTGTCTCCCTGGTTTCCAGAGTCACGATCGCCCCACGCAGGCTGTGCGGGAGCGCGCGAGTGATCTCGACGTCGGCGAACCGCCCGACGAGGCGCGGGTGCCCGGCGAAATTCACCACGCGATTGCATTCGGTCCTGCCGGCAAGCTCGTTGCCGTCCTTCTTCGAGCGGCCCTCGACCAGCACGCGCTGCCGCGTACCGACGAGCGCCCTCGAGTATTCCTGCGCGATCTCGTGCAGCCGCGCCTGCAGCCGCTGCAGCCGCGCGAGCTTCACCGCGTGCGGCGTGTCGTCGCGCAGGTTCGCCGCGGGCGTGCCGGGACGGGGGCTGAAGACGAAGCTGAACGAGCCGTCGAAGCGGACCTCATCGACGAGCTTCATCGTCTGCTCGAAGTCCTCGTCCGTCTCGCCGGGGAAGCCGACGATGAAATCGCTCGAGATCGAGATGCCGGGGCGCGCGGCGCGGAGCCTGCGGATGATCGAGCGGTATTCCATCGCCGTGTAGTTGCGCTTCATGGCGGCGAGGACGCGATCGGAGCCGGCCTGGACTGGCAGGTGCACCTGCGAGACCAGCGACGGGATCTTCGCGTACGCATCGATCAGCCGCTGCGTGAATTCGAGCGGGTGCGAGGTCGTATAGCGCAGCCGTTCGATGCCGGGCACGCGCGCGACATGCACGAGGAGCAGCGCGAAATCCGCGATCTCGCCGTCGGCCATCGGGCCGCGATAGGCGTTCACGTTCTGGCCGAGGAGCGTCACTTCCTTCACGCCCTGCGCGGCGAGCGCGCGCACTTCGTCCACGACACTTTCAAATGGTCGCGACATCTCCTCGCCGCGGGTATACGGCACGACGCAGAAGGTGCAGTACTTGCTGCAGCCCTCCATGATCGAGACGAAGGCCGAGGCGCCTTCCACGCGCGGCGCGGGAAGGTTGTCGAATTTCTCGATCTCGGGAAACGAAATGTCGACCTGGGGCTCGCCGCTCGCGCGGCGCCGCGCGATGAGCTCGGGCAGGCGGTGCAGCGTCTGCGGTCCGAAGACGACGTCGACGTAGGGCGCGCGGCGCACGATCTCCTCGCCCTCCTGGCTCGCCACGCAGCCGCCGACGCCGATCAAGACGCCGGGGCGCGCGCGCTTGAGCGGCTTCACGCGACCGAGATCGGCGAACACCTTCTCCTGCGCTTTCTCGCGCACGGAGCAGGTATTGAAAAGGATGAGGTCGGCCTCCGCGGGATCGGCGGTCTTCTCGTAGCCGTCGGCGGCGGCGAGCACGTCGGCCATCTTGTCCGAGTCGTACTCGTTCATCTGGCATCCGAACGTGCGGATGAAGACTTTCTTCGACATTCCTCGCTTTTCCTGGGGGCGGAGCTGAATCCGGGCAGGCGGGCCGTGGGCCCTGCGAGAACAATCCTACAGGAACATCGCGCCGGATCGACGAGGTGCGGGCAATCAGGCGCAGTCGAGCACGACCAGCAAGACCACCTCGAAGTGGGTCGCGTCGCCCGGAGCCAAAACAAAAAGCGGGCCGCGAGGCCCGCTTTTCTTTTGTCTGGTGGCGAGTCAGGGATTTGAACCCCGGACCAACGGATTATGATTCCGCTGCTCTAACCACTGAGCTAACTCGCCGGAAAGCCGATTATTTTCCCATAATCCGGCGCACCGGAGCAATGCTCGCCATGACACTGCGATACGCCACCATCGGCCTGATGGCCGCCGCATTCGCCACCGCAGCCGCGGCGCAGACTCCGCTTCGCGTGATGCTCTTTCCCGGCGCGCAGAACCTGCCGATGTGGGTCGCGGAGGACAAGGGTTTCTTCGCAGCCGAGGGATTGGCGGTGAAGCTGACGCCGACCCCCGGCTCGGTCATCCTCATCAGGAGCATTCTTCAAGGCGAGCAGGACATCGGGCTCGCGGCATTCGACAACGTCGTCGCGTACCAGGAAGGCGCGGGCGAGGTGGCGCTTCCCGAGACGCCGGATTTGTTCGCTTTCGCCGGCGTCACGCGCGGCACGGTCCGGCTCATGGCGAGTCCCTCGATCGCGCGCGTCGCCGACCTCAAGGGCAAGGTCATCGGCGTGGACGCGGTGAACACCGGATACTCGCTCGCGCTGCGCAGGATCCTCGCGGCCGCCGGTCTCGGCGAGGACGACTACACGCTCGAGCCGGTCGGCGGCACGCCGCTCAGGCTGCGCGCGCTCTACGAAGGCAGGACCGTGGCGACGTTCCTCACGACGCCGAGCGACCTCGCGGCGGAGGCGAAGGGCTACCGCCGTCTCGCGAATCTCGCCGACGTCGGACCGTACCAATCGACGGTCGCGTTCGCGCGCCGGTCGTGGGCCGCTTCGCATCGCGACGCGCTGGTGCGCTTCGCGCGCGCGACCTCCAGGGCGATGGACTGGATCTTCGATCCCGCGCACCGCGCCGAGGCCGCGGCCATCTATCGCGCGCATGTGAAGGACGCAACCGAAGCCGAAGCCGGCGCCACGCTCGCCTCGCTGCTACGCGACGACGAAGGCTTCGCTCCCGGCGCGCGGCTCGATCCGGCCGGCATGGCGAACGTGCTCGCGATCCGCTCGGAATTCGGCAGGCCCCGCAAGCACCTCGCCGACGTCTCGCGTTACATTGACGATTCCATCCTGCGAGAGGCGACGAAGTGACGAACACGATGCGAAGGCTGTCGACGGCGCTGGGCGCGCTGTGCGCAGCCGCGGCGCTGCACGCCGCGGCGCAGGCGGACGATTATCCGAAGCGGCCGGTGAAGCTCATCGTGCCGCAGTCGGCGGGAAGCTCGAACGACGTGCTGACGCGGATCCTCGCGGTGTACCTCGGCCAGGAGCTCGGGCAGAACGTGGTCATCGAGAACCAGGCGGCGGCGAGCGGCCTCCTCGGCATGGAGATCGGCAAGAACGCGGCGCCCGACGGCTACACGCTGATCGCGAGCTCGCCTTCCGCGACGACGCTCGCCCCGAGCCTGCGCAAGAGCCTCCCGTACGACCCGCTCAACGACTACGAGTACGTCTCGATGTACGTCGTGCAGCCGAACGTGCTCGTCGTCAATCCTTCGTTGCCGGTGACCACGCTGCCGCAGCTCATCGATTACCTGCGCAACGCCAAGGGCGACGTCTTCATGGCCTCCGCGGGTCCTGGATCGCAGAGCCATCTCGCCGGCGCCATGCTGCAGCAGATGGGCAAGTTTCCTTCCGTTCACGTGCCTTACAAGGGCGGCGGGCCTTCGGTCATCGCGGTGATGTCCGGCGAGGCGCAGTGGTCGATCACGCCCGCATCCGCCGTGATGAGCCACGTGCGAACCGGGAAGCTCCGCGCGATCGCCCAGACGCTCACGCAGCGCACGCCTCTCATTCCCGACGTGCCCCCGGTGAGCGAGACGATCCCCGGCTACTCGTACAGCGCGTGGAACGGATTGATCGCGCCGAAGGGGACGCCGCCCGCGATCCTCGCGAAGATCCGCGCGGCGCTCGAGCGCGCCGTCGCGAGGAAGGAAGTCAAGGAGGGATTCGCGTTGCAGGGCGCCGAAGCGATGATCAATACACCCGACGAGTTCCGCAAGCTCGTGCAGTCGGAGATCGAATCGACCGCGGCGCTGGTGAAGGCGATCGATCTCAAGATCGATCGATAAATTGGATCCCCGCCTGCGCGGGGATGACGTTAGACGTTGAACCTGAAGTGCATGACGTCGCCGTCGCGGACCAAGTAGTCCTTGCCTTCGAGGCGCATCTTCCCGGCTTCCTTCGCCCCCTGCTCGCCGCCGAGCGCGACGTAATCGTCGTAGGCGATCACCTCCGCGCGGATGAAGCCCTTCTCGAAATCGGTATGGATGACGCCGGCGGCCTGCGGCGCGGTCGAGCCCTTGCGGATCGTCCACGCCTTCACTTCCTTCGGGCCGGCGGTGAAATAGGTCTGCAGCCCGAGCAGGTCGTAGGTCGCATGGATCACGCGGTCGAGCCCCGGCTCGGTCATGCCCATGTCGGCGAGGAAGATCTGCTTCTCCTCGCCTGAGAGGTCCGCGATCTCCGATTCGAGCTTCGCCGAGATCGCCACCACCGGCGCGCCCTCCTTCGCGGCGTAGGCCTTCACGCGCTCGAGGAGCGGATTGCCCTCGAAGCCGTGCTCGCCGACGTTCGCGATGTAGAGCGCGGGCTTCGCCGTGAGGAGCTGCAGCGGCTTCAGCAGCGCGAATTCGCCGGGTGAGAGGCCGAGCGCGCGCACCGGATGCAGCCCGTCGAGCGCCTGCTGCACCTTCTCCAGCACGGCGACGAGCTTCGCGATCTCCTTGTTGCCGGCGCGCGCGGCGCCGAGGTTGCGCTCGCGCGTCTTGTCGACGGTCGCCATGTCGGCGAGCGCGAGCTCGGTGTGGATCACCTCGATGTCGGAGACCGGATCGACCTTGCCCGCGACGTGCACGACATTGGGATCCTCGAAGCAGCGCACGACGTTCGCGATCGCATCGGTCTCGCGGATGTTGGCTAGGAATTGGTTGCCGAGGCCTTCGCCCTTCGACGCTCCGGCGACGAGCCCGGCGATGTCGACGAATTCGACGATCGCCGGCACGACCTTCTGGGGGCTCGCGATCGCCGCGAGCTTCGCGAGCCGCGGATCGGGCACCTCGACGACGCCCACGTTCGGCTCGATGGTGCAGAACGGATAGTTCTCCGCCGCGATCCCCGCCTTGGTGAGCGCATTGAATAGCGTCGACTTGCCCACGTTCGGCAGGCCGACGATGCCGCACTGCAGGCTCATTCGTCCTTCGCTTTCTCTTTCTCCGCCGCTTCCCGCGCGAGCCGGCGCTTCTCACGCTCCTCCTGCTTCGCCTTCTCGACTTCGGGGTCCGTGTGCAGCCACGTCATCGCGTCCTGCAGGCGGTCCGAGGCGATGCGCGGAAAGAGATCGAGCGAGCGCTCGAACACGGGATCGATCAACGCCTGCTCGTCGCGCTTCGCCTCGTGCAGCACGTAGTCGGCGACGAGGTCCTTGTGGCCCGGATGCCCGATGCCGACGCGAAGGCGCCAGAATTCCTTCGTGCCGAGCGCGTCGATGATGTCGGTGAGGCCGTTGTGGCCGCCCGTGCCGCCGCCCTTCTTCAGGCGCACCGTGCCCGGCGGGAGGTCGAGCTCGTCGTGCACCACGAGCATCTCGCCGGGCTCGATCTTGTGGAAGCGCAGGAACGCCGAGACGCTGCGGCCGCTCTCGTTCATGTAGGTCGAGGGCTTGAGCATCCAGAAGTCGCGATCGCCCTCCTCCACGCGCGTGACCCAGCCGGAGAACTTCGATTCCTTCGACCAGCGCGCCTTCTTGCGGCCGGCGATCGCGTCCACCCACCAATAGCCGGCGTTGTGGCGCGTGCGCTCGTATTCGCGTCCGGGGTTTCCTAAGCCGACGATGAAGCGGATCGTGTCCATTCAAAGAAAAACGCCCGCCGGCGAGGCGGGCGCCCAGAGTGCAGCGATCGTGGTTATTTCTTTTCCTTGCCTTCCTTCTTTTCCTCTTTGCCGCCGCCCTTGGCTTCCTTGCCAGCACCAGGCGCGGCGGCCGCCGCGGCAGCAGCCGCCGCGGCTTCCTCCTCCTTCGTCATCTGCTGCGTCGTCGGCACGTCCGCCGCCGACGGCGTCAATGCCGCCGCCGCCGCTTCCGCCGCTTCCTCCTCCGCCGTCATCACCTTCGGGATGACGATGGTGGCGACCGTCGGATCCTCGCCCTTCGGCACGATCGCTTCCACGCCGGCCTTGAGCTTGAGCGACGACAGGTGCAGCGAATGGCCCGCATGCAGGTTCGCGAGGTCGACCTCGATGAACTCCGGCAGGTCCTTCGGCAGGCACGTGATCTCGAGCTCCTTCATCACGTGCTCGACCAGGCCGCCCGCGATCTTCACGCCGGGCGAGATGTCGCCGTTGATGAAGTGCAGCGGCACTCTCATGTGGATCTTCTTGTCCGCCGCGACACGCTGGAAGTCCACGTGCAGGATGAGCGGGCGGAACGGATGCATCTGGTAGTCGCGCAGCAGCGCCTGCGTCTTCTCGCCCGCGACGTCCATGTCGAGGATGGAGGCGTGGAACGCTTCCGTCTTCAACTTGAACCAGAGGTCCTTGTGGTCCAGCTCGATGGGCAACGCGTCCTTGCCCGCGCCGTAGAGGATCCCCGGCACCTTCGACTCGCGGCGCAGGCGGCGGCTCGCACCCGTGCCCTGAACGCTCCGCTTGTCGGCTTTGATCTCGATCTTCATTTTCGCTCCATGAAAGGCACCACTCCGCGACCAGATGTGATGCCGGTTAAAAAGAGGTGTTAGGTGTTAGGCGTGAGGCGTTAGGTCTGGTGCCTGGTGCCTAGTGCCTAATGCCTAATGCCTAACGCCTAACGCCTAACGCCTAACGCCTAACGCCTTTACTCTACAAACAACGAGCTCACCGAGCTCTCCTCACAAATCCTGCGCATCGTCTCCGCCAGCAATTCCGCGACGCTCACCTGGCGGATCTTCGAGCACGCCTCGGCTTCGGGCTTGAGCGGAATCGTGTCCGTCACCACCAGCTCGTCGATGACGGAAGCGTCGATGCGGCTCACCGCCGGGCCCGAGAGCACCGGGTGCGTGCAATACGCGAGCACGCGCACCGCCCCCTGTTCCTTCAGCGCGCGCGCCGCCTCGCAGAGCGTGTTCGCCGTGTCGACCATGTCGTCCATGATCACGCACGTGCGGCCGTTCACGTCGCCGATGATGTTCATCACGGTGGCCACGTTCGGGCGCGGGCGCCGCTTGTCGATGATCGCGAGGTCGCTCTCGAGGCGCTTGGCGATCGCACGGGCGCGCACGACGCCTCCCACGTCCGGCGACACCACGACGAGATTCTTGTACCCGTGCTTCCACAGGTCCCCGAGGAGGATCGGCGTCGCGTAGACGTTGTCGACGGGGACGTCGAAGAAGCCCTGGATCTGGTCGGCGTGCAGATCCATCGTGAGGAGCCGGTTCACGCCCGCCACCGTGATCATGTTCGCGACGACCTTCGCCGAGATCGCGACGCGTGCGCTGCGCGGGCGGCGATCCTGGCGCGCGTAGCCGAAATACGGGATCGCGGCGGTGATGCGCGCTGCGCTCGAGCGGCGCAGCGCATCGCACATGATCATCAGCTCCATCAAATGGTCGTTCGTCGGCGCGCACGTCGACTGCAGCACGAAGACGTCCTTGCCGCGGACGTTCTCGAGGAGCTCCACCATGACCTCGCCGTCGCTGAAGCGCGACACCGTCGATCGTCCGAGCTGGATGTTCAGGTTCTTCGCCACGCGCTGCGCCAGCCGCGGATTGGCGTTTCCCGAGAACAGCATCAGGTTGTCGAAGGCCATTGCGTCGCTCTGCAACTACTGCGTTTTGTAGGGCAGGGGAGGAAGGATTCGAACCCTCGAATGCCGGAATCAAAATCCGGTGCCTTAACCAGCTTGGCGACTCCCCTACGGAGCCTTTCTACTGCGCGCGCAGGGGATGAATCCCGAGTCCCTGCGCGATGAATCCCGACATCGCGGCGGGCAGCTCGTCGAGCACGCGTCGCGCCGCGTCATTGCTTCGATACGGCGCGAACACGCAGGCTCCCGATCCGGTCATGCGCGCGTGCCCCCGGCTCTTCAGCCATTCGAGATGCTCCCGGACCTGCGGGTAGCGTGCGCACACGACGTGCTCGAGATCGTTGCGAAACTTCAAATCCTCGGGGCGCGCCGAAAAGTCTTCCATTTTAAGGGCTTCCGTGTTCCGGGTCAATTCCGGCGCGGCGAAAACCGATGCCGTGGAGACCTGCACGGGCGGCGTCAGCACGACATACCAGCGCCCCGGGATTTCGAGCGGCGCGAGGCGCTCGCCGACGCCCTCGACCCACGCGTTGCGGCCGAAGACGAAGAACGGAACGTCGGCGCCGAGCTCGAGCCCGAGCGCCGCGAGCGCCGCGTCGTCGAGGCCCGTCTTCCAGAGGCGGTTGAGGACGATGAGCGCCGTCGCCGCGTCGGAGCTGCCGCCGCCGAGCCCGCCGCCCACCGGAATCTCCTTCTCCACCTCGATGTCCGCGCCGAGCGATGTGCCGCTCGAGCGCTGCAGGCGCCGCGCCGCGCGCACCGCTAGATCCTCGTCGGGGGCGATTCCCACGACCTCGTTCACGCGCGCGATGCGCCCGTCGCGCCGGACGGAAAAGCGCAGCCGGTCGGCGTGGTCGATGAGCGCGAAGGCGCTTTGCAGCAAGTGATGACCGTCGGCGCGGCGGCCGACGACGTGCAGGAAAAGATTCAGCTTGGCGGGCGCGGGATGGTCCGGACCCGGAAGGCGCATCAGCGGCCGAGCGCCTGGTAATCGTCGATCACGAGCCGCACGACGACGTCGCCGCGCTGCGCGGTGACGCGCCGCGCGAGCGTCACCTTGCCCGCGGGCTCGGTCTCGTCGAGCGTCACGATCCATCCGCCGCCGGCGCGCGGTTTCTCGCCGTGCAGCCATGCCGCGACCTCATCGGGCGCGAGCGCGACGCCGAAGAGCCGTTCGGTGAGCGCCTGGAAGCTCTCGGCGCGTTCGGGCGCCGCACCCGCCCGGGTGAGCGTCGCGCCGCGCGCGCCGGATTCGATGCGCGCGACCTCGTTGCCGAGCGGCGAGGAAATGACCCAGGTGTCGGCGCCCGCTTCGCGCGTCCAGCGAAGCTTCGCGATCTCGCTCCTCTGGTCCTGGCGGATCGCGATGCGGCCGCTCACGCTGAAGGACTGCGGCGCGGCCGCGAGCTGCAGCGGCGGTGCGGACGGCGTGGTCGCGCAGGCCGCGAGAAGAAGCGCCGCGGCCCAGGCCGCGAAGCGCATCAGCGCGAGGTCGCGGCGGTCGCGGGCGTGAACTTCTGGATCACCGCGATCAGCGTCTCGTGGTTCGGGTTGTCGGCGAGCGCGGCGCGCCAGATCTTCTGCGCTTCGTCCCGCTGGCCGATCTTCCACAGCACCTCGCCCAGGTGCGCCGCGATCTCGGGATCGGGACGCACGGCATAGGCGTTGTGCAGGTGCTTGAGCGCGGTCTCCGACTGTCCGAGGCGGTAGTACACCCAGCCGAGGCTGTCGAGGATGAAGGGATCGTCGGGCGAGAGCTTGTACGCCTTCTCGATGAGGTCCTTCGCCTCCGACAGGCGGTTCGTCTTGTCGGCGAGCGTATAGCCGAGCGCGTTGTACGCGTGCGCGTAGTCCGGTTTCATCTTGATCACCTGGCGCAGGTCGGACTCGAGCACGTCGATCTTGTCGATGCGCTCGGCGGCCATCGCGCGGTCGTAGCGCAGCTCGTACGAATCCGGATACTGCGCCACCGCCTTGGTGAGCATCTCGTACGTCTCGCGCCACTGCTTCGCGTCGCGCAGCAGCTGCGCCTCGACCTGGATCATCTGGATGCGGTCCTCGGCCGAGCGCGGCTCGATCTTCTGCAGGTACTTGCGGCCCGCCTCCAGGCTCTGCTGGCGCGCGATGAGGGTCGCGATCTTCAGCTGCGCGCGCACCCAGTCGCCCGTGTCGACCTTCTGGTACCACGCGATCGCCTCGTCGTATCGCTTGAGGCCTTCGGCCGCCTGACCGAGCCCGAGGTAGATCGACGTGGGCTCGTAGTAGCCGAGCTTCAGCGCGCGGCTGAAGGCGGTCTGCGCGTCCTGGTATTCCTCCATCTGCAGCGAGAGCAATCCGATGGCGTATGCCGCCTGCGAATCGCCCTTGCCGATCTTGTCGGCCTCCCGGAACTGGTCGCGCGCCTCGGCGAGCTTCTTGTCGGCGGCGAGCTCGCGCCCGAGCTGCATGCGCACGTCGCGCGCCTCCGGATTGGCCGCGACGAACGACTGGTAATACGGAATGATGTCGGCGGGAGCGGTCTTGCGCAGGACTTGCGCCTTGAGGATAGCGCCCTGCTGCCACGCGGGATTGAGGGCGAGCGACGCATCCGTCTCGCGCGCCGCGAGGTCGACCTTGCCGGCCACCAGCGCCGCCACGCCGATCGCGTAGTGCGCCTCGGGAACGTCGTACGGCGAGGCGATCGCGCGCGTGGCCTCGAGCACCGCCGCCTTGTCCTGGAACTTGCCGAAGAGGTGCGACAGCTGCATCAGCAGCGGGCCGCGGTTGGCGTTCTTCTCCAGCACGCGCGACATCGTCTCGCGCGCCTTCGCGAGGTCGCCCTCGTTGGCGAGGAGCGTGGCCATGATCTCGCGGGCGAGCGTCGATTCGGGCTCGAGCTCGAGCAGCAGCGTGGCGCTGTCGAGGGCCTCGGGGAACGCGCGTGCGCGGATCGCCGCTTCCACGGCGCGGCGCGCGATCTGCGGATCGCGCAGCTCCCGGGCCAGCCGCTGGTAGATCGCGAGCGCGCCGCCGATGTCGCCGCGCTGCGCCGCGAGCTCGGCGACGAGGTATTCGTAGATCGCATCGGTCGAAACGGAGCTGTACTGCGCATCGGCCGCTTCGTTGTCCTCGGCGACCGCGGGGCTGACGAGCCCGAGCGCGAACGCCGCAACCAGTGCCGCCCAACCCATTTTCTGCGTCATTCCCTGACCCTTCCGCGGCGTAGTTTCGCCGCGCGTACCTATCATAGAACGAACGACGCGCCTGTGGCTGTTTCATCCGTCGCTTTGTAGGACCGAACGTAACGAAACGTATAATCGTTCGAAACCAACGCTTTCGAGCGATCCATGCCGGAGCTTCCCGAGGTCGAGACGACGCGCCGCGGCCTGCTCGCCGACGTCGTCGGACGCACGATCCGCGGCGTCGTGGTGCGCAACCCGAACCTGCGCTGGCCGGTCCCCCGCGACCTGCCGCGGCGGCTCGCCGGCGAGCGGGTGCTCGGCATCCGGCGCCGCGGTAAATACCTGCTCTTCGATTGCCGCCGCGGCCATCTCCTCGTGCACCTCGGCATGTCCGGGCGGCTGTCGCTGATCCCCGCGGACAAGCCGCCGCGCGCCCACGATCATGTGGACCTCGAGCTCGAGGGCGAGAAGGCGCTGCGCCTCACCGATCCCCGGCGCTTCGGCGCGATGCTGTGGCTGAAGACTCCCGCCGAAAAACACGCGCTCCTCGTTGGCCTCGGCCTCGAGCCGCTCGAGCGCGGCTTCACGGGCGCGGCGCTCGCGCGCCGCGCGGCGGGCCGGCGCGTCGCGGTGAAGCAGTTCCTCATGAATTCGAAGATCGTC
>JACXTT010009143.1_pt1 | contig 13569 bp, 16 predicted proteins | sample 9270951 | NCBI WGS metagenome assembly JACXTT01 (sample SAMN15532306, study PRJNA645909) | rock metagenome | isolation source: weathered quartz diorite | place: Puerto Rico | collected 2017-06-21
GCTTCGGAGCGCAGACCAACGCCATCCACTATGACTTCGTCCTGCATTTCGCACCCAGTGAATCGCACGTGCGGCCCTTCGTGGCGGCGGGCGCTGGCGTGAAAGTGTTTTCGGGAACCGGCAAGGAACAAGCCTTCCAGCCGCTCTCGAACATTGCCCTGCTCACTAAGACAAGCGAGTGGAAGCCCTTGGTCTCGGTTGGTGGGGGCGTGAAGATCGCCATCTCTCCAGCCGTCCAGTTGCGCCTGGAAGCCCATGACTTCCTTACGCCATTCCCCAAAAGTGTCATCGCGCCGACTCCAGGTACTCAAATCGGCGGCTGGCTGTCCGACTTTGTCGTGATGGCCGGGCTCAGCTTCACTTTCTAAACCCGTGTACCAGACTGTGACCCGCGCCAACGGACAGATCAGCAGATCAATTCTGCCGCTGGCGCGGGCGCTTTCTTCCCCTCCTCCCGACTTCCCTGGCTTTGATTTATGGGATTCAAATCTGACGCGCTCACTGTAACGACCGCCCTCATCGTGGCGTTCGCCCTATTTGTCGTCTACACGCGTCTGAAGAACTGGCTGGACAGCAATGTCCCCATCATCTTTTACGTCACGCTGCTCGCTTTCATGAAATCGGTTGACGGTGACGTTCCACTCTGGCTGATGTTCGTGGCATTTTCTCTGGGACTGATGCTACGCTTCGAATTCATGAACATGCCTTTCACCCGGACAGTGAAGGGGCTCGAAATCTGCGCGCTCGGCGTAATTATCTATCTGTCGGTACAGATGATTCTGTCCGCCTGATTTATTTTTCCAAAGGCAATCCCGAACTCTGCAGCGCACGCCATCCGCCATCGAGTGAGATCGCGTTGGAATAGCCCATCTGCCGGAGTGCGTCTGCCGACAACGCCGACCGGAAACCTCCGCCGCAATACAGCACCAGCTTGGCATCTTTTTGAGGCACTTTGGACTCGATGTCGCGCTCAATGATTCCCTTGCCCAGGTAGGTAGCCCCGGCCACGTGACCGGCCGCCCACTCGCTTTCCTCCCGGATATCGATCAGCACGTGAGGTTCCATTGGATGCCACCATCCGCTTGTATTCGTCGATGTTGATCTCGCGAATCCGCGACTTGGCGTCATTCACCAACGCCAGAAACGCGGAGTTATGTCCTTTTGGTGCGCTCATCTCAATTCACCCTCTCAATCCGCGCGCCGGCGCGCGCCAATTTCTCCTCGATTTTCTCATAGCCGCGATCGATGTGATAAACGCGGTCGATCAGCGTCTCGCCGCGCGCCACCAGGCCGGCCAGAACCAGCGACGCACTGGCCCGCAAATCAGAGGCGATTACTTGCGCGCCCGTCAACTCAGCCACACCGGTAACGATCGCCTGCCGCCCTTCCAGACGAATTTCAGCGCCCATACGGGCCAGCTCCAAAGCATGCATAAAACGATTCTCAAAAATTGTTTCGGTGATAAAAGAGATGCCGTCGGCGAGCGTCATCATGGCCATGTATTGCGCCTGCAGATCGGTGGCGAATCCAGGATATTCCTCAGTGATGATCTCGGCGGCGCGGAGCCGCCCCGGGGCGCGCACGCGTAGAGCATCCGCCCGCGGACTGGAAACGTCCGCACCTGCCTGCCGCAACTTCGTCGATAACGCTTCCAAGTGTTCAGGGACGCAACCGCTGACCACGAGATCCCCGCGCGTCATCGCGCCCGCGATTAGAAACGTTCCGGCTTCGATGCGATCCGCGACGATGGTGTGCTCTGCGCCATGCAGTTTGGCCACGCCCTCCACTTGAATCGTCGAAGTTCCTGCTCCCTCGATATGCGCGCCCATCTTGATCAACAGAGCCGCCAGGTCGGCCACCTCCGGCTCTCGCGCGGCGTTCCGGATTACGGTTTGGCCCTCGGCCAGGACGGCCGCCATCAAGACGTCCTCGGTCCCGGTGACGGTGATGCGGTCGAAGTGCACCATGGTCCCCTTTAGTCCACGCGGCGCCTCGGCGGTAACGTAGCCATGCGACTGAGTGATCCCGGCGCCCAGTTGCTCCAGCGCGGCGACATGCAAATTAATTGGCCGCGCGCCGATCGCACATCCACCCGGCATCGACACTCGCGCGCGCCCCGTCCTCGCAACCAGCGGCCCCAGCACCAGGCTCGAAGCGCGCATGGTCTTCACCAACTCGTAGGGTGCTTCCGAGCGAGCAAGCTTGAGGGCGTGTACGGTTACAGATCCATCTTTCGAATTCACGCGCGCGCCAGTGTGCTCCAGTAGCTTTTCCATGGTCCGGATGTCGCGTACGGGTGGAATCCGGTTGAGCTTCACCGGCTCATCGGTGAGCAGGCAGGCCGCCAGGGCCGGAAGCGCGGAATTCTTCGCGCCACTCACCGCAATCTCACCTTCGAGCGGCCGGCCGCCTTGAATGCGGAACTTGTCCATGCTATTCCCGCGGGGCCTGCAAGGCCTCCGACAACCGCCCGCCCGACGCCGCTAATCTGGCTTCGGCAGCGGCCCGATCCATCGCGAGGCGCGACATCAGAATCGCCACTCTCACGTTGCCGGCCGACTGGCGCAACAATTCGCCGGCGCGCTCGTAACTCACGGCCGCCGACTCGGCGATGATCCGCTTGGCGCGATCCTCGAGCTTGCTGTTTTTCGGCTGAACATTCACCATCAAGTTGCCGTACACGTACCCGAGCCGGATCATTACCGCGGTGCTGATCATGTTCAACACCAGCTTGGTCGCAGTCCCGGCTTTCATTCGAGTCGAGCCCGCAACAACCTCCGGCCCCACCAGCGGCGTGATTGCGATTTTCGCCGCGCGCGCCAGCTCCGAGTCAGGCGTGCAACTGATCCCTATCGTCAGAGCGCCTAGATCGCGAGCAGCCGCTACGGCGCCCAACACGTATGGCGTCCGGCCGCTGGCGGCAATACCGACGAGCGCATCGCGAGCCGAGAATGCACGGGCAATCAGATCGCGTGCGCCAGATGCCGGATCGTCCTCTGTCGCTTCAGTCGCACGAGCGAGCGCCGATTCTCCTCCCGCGATGATTCCTTGCACCAAATCCGCAGGTACATGAAAAGTCGGCGGGCATTCAGCCGCATCCATAACACCCAAGCGCCCGCTGGTCCCTGCGCCCATGTAAAACAGCCGGCCACCTTGACGCATCACGTGGAAAATTGCGTCGACGGCGGCAACGATTTGCGGAATTTCCGCGGAGACAGCGGCGGCGATCTTTTCATCTTCCTGATTGATAATACGGAGAATCTCGGTGGTCGACTGAGCGTCGATATTCTTCGATGCTGGATTCACTTGCTCAGTCAGGAGCCGGTCGAGTTTCATTAATAGCTTTTAATCCAGCCGAAAGAGCGCCCCCAAGATGAAAAGAGCGCCGGAGGGAAGGTTACCCTCGCGACGCCCTTCAAATGAGTCTAACCGAGCCTAGACGCTAAAAGAACTCCCACAACCGCAGGTGTTTTTCACGTTGGGATTATTGAACTTGAAGCCGGAACCTTCCATGGTCTCTACGTAGTCGACCTCGGCGCCGTCGAGGTACAGCATGCTGGCCTGGTCGATGAAGACCTTCAGGCCGTCGAACTGGTAAGTCTTATCAAGAAGATTCGGCTAATTCTCAAAAGCCAGGGAATAGTTGAATCCGGACCAGCCCCCGCCTACCACCGCAATGCGCAGCCCGGCCGGCTTCGGTTCTTGCGAGCCCAGGATCTCTTTGACCTTGGTAATCGCTGTCTCAGTCAATTGCACCATAACCCTTTGGATCTCCCTTGTTGAAGTTCCCCGAAATTTAATTATCCCCTGAAGTTACCCACCTGGCAAGCTTTAGCGAAGCCGTGAAAGCTCCGGCCCCAAAACCCGGGCCGCCTCTTACATCTTCTTCGATGCTAAACTCCACGTTAGGATGCGACAACAAGCACCAGGGCGAGAACCGGGCGTTGGGGCCAATTTTACAGGCCAAATTGTTGCAACCGCACACGATTCGCTTACGTCGGGTAGGGTGTATGAACGGCGCTGCTGGCGTTCTTCCCTTCCCGGTCACCACTTCGAATTCCCAGGCTAGAACCCGAGTGGACCATCGGAACAGTGAAGAAGCCGCCCTGGTTCGTCGCGTCCAAGCCCGGGACGAAATCGCGTTCCGGGAGATCGTGGAACGCTACCAGGCCAAGGTCTTCTCCATCATTTACGGGATTCTGCGCAATCATAATGACGCCGAAGACATCGCCCAGCAGGTCTTCGCCAAGATTTATTTCTCGATCACGAACTTCGACTTTCGCAGTTCGCTGCTGACCTGGATTTACAAGATCACGGTTAACGAGTGTTACGACTATTTGCGCAAGAAGCGCGTGCGAAAGCTTGTGTACGAGAGTGATTTTTCAGAAGAAGATGCGCAGCGGATGCAGAACATAGAAACAGCGACCGACCATGGGCCGGCGGTTGATACGCAGCTTGCTCAACGAGATCTGGCGGTGAAGCTGCTGGCAAAGATCTCCAGTGAAGACCGGAGTCTGCTGCTTCTCAAAGAGGTGGAGGGCCACTCAGTCGAAGAACTTTCCCAGATGACGGGAATGAACGAAAACACGATCAAAGTAAAATTGTTCCGCGCCCGCCAGAAACTGCTCAAAGCAGCGCAGCGGCTGAACCGGGGAAGCGGACAATCTGTAGCGTGATGTGATACAACTTATCAGAGTTGTGGATAGTGCAAACGGACGATTCGATCCGTCAAGGGTTTTTGACGTAGCGGTTTTTGAGGGAAGAAGTTATGCATCAGCCTATCAGGGACAACCTTGAGGAATATCTGAAGGGCCCGGCCCGGCAGGTTCCGCAAGAGTTTCATACGCACCTCGCAGCGTGCGAGGGTTGCGCCGGCGAACTTCGGCTGCTCGAGCAGCAGGCCATCGCGTTGCGATCTCTTCACTCCGGCCAGGGCGTCGAACCAAGCCCGGGCTTCTACGCGCGAGTAATGGAGCGTATCGAGGAACAGGGGCGTTCTTCAATCTGGTCTGTGTTCCTTCAGCCCAGCTTCGGAAGACGTCTGGCCATCGCTTCGGCGACCTTGGTGATTCTGCTCGGCACCTATCTGGTCACAACCGAACCTGGCGAGCGCGATGTCGCAGTGATACCGAGCGTGGCCGCGACCGACCTAGTGGAAAGTCCTGCTTCCCAGGCGGACCTGGAGCAGAACACATTGCAGCAGCAACGGCAGCGCAACGCGGTTTTGGTAGACTTGGCCAGTTACCACGAATAGCGAACATGTTTGCCGCCGACCGCGCCTCCTGGCAGAACCCGCGTGTGCTTGCCACACTCGTACTCGTTTTTCTAACCGGAGCCCTGGCAGGCGCCATCACTATGCGCTCCGGGCTCCACGAGCGGATGCATCGCACTGCTCCATCGTATTGGCGGGATGGTAAGAATGAGTTTTCTTACGACATGCTCAAAAAGGAGCTGAATCTGAGCTCCGGGCAATCGGAAAGATTGAAAACCATTCTGGACGATTTTGTGAAGTACCACGAAGATCTGCAGGCTCAAATCGAGGACGTGCGGGCTACCGGCAAGAACCGGATTATGCAAATGCTGGATGTCAGGCAACGCCAGCGCTTCGAAGAGCTATGTAACCAGCTTCCTGTCAGTAAGTAACAGGCTTGGCACCACTGCTGGGTGGCGACACAAATGAGTCGAGTTGCCTATTGCATTCCTCGGGTTCCAATGTTATCCTTATGTCGAAACGTGGATTGATTTAGGTCCTGCCTGTGCGGGGCTGACTAATTGCAACCACGAAAAAAAGTGCTAAAGGTGAGTCGGTCTTCACGAAACTAAACCCCCTGCGGCACTCACGCAGGGGATTTTTATTTGGGGGACCGGGTCGCCGGAGAGGACTCTTATGTCTGTGCGACCCTCGCCCGCTTCCCTGTTCGGCCAGGAAGGCGAACTCGTATTGTTGCGAATTAGAGTGGAGCCCAAGCTTCTTGAAGACTTGCTCGAGACGCTTTCGATCTTGGATTTTCCGGTAAATCCCGAACTGTATCACCGGCCAGCGCAAGTCGAAGTGCAATTCCCAGCCTATTCCTCGCTCATTGAGCAAGTACGGCGAGCCTTGCGACAGCACGGCTTCGACGCCGGCAGCCTGGATGTGTCTGGGGCGTTGGCCTTAGAGCAAGGCGCTTAGTGCAAGCCCTGTTTCCGAGCGGCCGTCTTACGCTCGACGGCCTTTAAGAGCCGCGACTGAACGTCATCGGGCAGTACTTGCGGCTGCATCCCCTTATAGACCTGAATGGTCTTCCGAGTGGTGTCGAGAATCACAAAGCAATTCGGACACTCCGTGATGTGTACCTCAATCTTGCGGCGGAGTTCAACATCCACCGTCTCGTCGAGGTAATCATTCAGCTCCTGCATAAATTCCTTACAGGTAAGCAAACACGTCATCCCCTTTCCGCTTGAAAAAACGCGTCAGCTTCTCGCGAAGCTGTAACCGCGCCCGTAGCAGCCGGCTCTTCACTGCTGGCACCGAGATCCCCAAGGCCTCAGCCGTTTCCTCGGTGCTCAATTCTTCGATGTCGCGCAAAACGAAAACGGTGCGGAAAGCTGGCTTGAGGCTTTCAACTGCTTCGTCCAGGATTCCCCCTAGTTCGTCCCGGGAGTACTGTTGTTCGGGGTTCTCCTCCCAAACGGCGATTTCCCGGACCACCGTATCCTCGCCGGTATCCACCGGCTCATCGAGTGGTACTGTACGGTCGGACTTGCGCTTGCGAAGCTTCATCAGCGATTCATTCACACCGATGCGCACAATCCAGGTATAGAACTTAGACTGACCCTGGAAATCACCGAGATGCTCGAAGGCCTTCAGAAAGGTCTCCTGCAAGACGTCCTCGGCATCCTCGTCATTCTGAGTGATATGCTTCGCAAGACGATAGATCTTCCGCGAGTAGCGGTTGACCAGTTCGTTGAAAGCGGCAACGTCGCCATCCCTGGCGCGCGCCACTAACGCGGATTCATCGAATACACCCGTCTCAGTTACGGCAGGCATTACCCTCATGGTAGCGCAGCACAGCCATAAGCCAGAAACGAGAAACTCGAAACTTGTTAACCTGAACTTTACATGAGCGAGAGCCTAACCATTACTCTCCCCGACGGCAGCCAGAAGACGGTGCCCTCCGGCAGCCGGCCCATGGATGTCGCTAAATCCATCAGTTCGCGACTGGCCGATGACGCCGTGGTAGCGCGTGTGGATGGGCAATTATACGACCTCACGCGGCCGTTTGAATCCGACGCCAAACTGGAGATCCTGACGTCGAAGAATCCCGAGGCGCTCCAGGTTTACCGGCACTCCACTGCGCATCTTTTGGCTGCGGCGGTACTGGAGTTGTTTCCCGAAACGAAGCTGGGCATCGGCCCACCGACCGACACGGGGTTCTATTACGACTTCGAGCGTGAGACGCCGTTCACCCCCGAAGACCTTGAAAAGATCGAAGCGCGAATGTTGGAGCTTCAGCAGAAGGACCTGCCCTACGAGCGCAAGCTTACGCGCAAATCAGAGGGTCTCGAAAAATACGCCGGCGACTGGATGAAGGTCGAGCTGATCAAGGAAAAAGCCGACGAGGTATTTTCCGAATACACGCTGGGGCCGAATTTCATCGACTTTTGCCGCGGGCCGCACGTGCCAGCAACTTCGCGCATCAAGGCGTTCAAGCTGCTTTCAGTAGCCGGGGCTTACTGGAAAGGCGACGAGCATAATCCGAAGCTGCAACGCATTTACGGCACTGCCTTCTTCAACAAGAAAGATTTGGATTCCTACCTGCAGCGGCTGGAGGAAGCCAAGAAGCGCGACCATCGCAAGCTCGGCCAGGAGCTCGACCTATTCAGTATTCAAGAATTGGCGGGACCAGGCCTGATTTTTTTCCATCCCAAGGGCGGCCGGGTTCGCAAGATCATCGAGGACTGGATGCGCGATCAGTACCTGGCACGCGGCTATGCGCTGGTCTACACGCCGCACGTGATGCGCCGCGATCTGTGGAAGACGTCCGGGCATGCGAATTTTTACAGCGACAACATGTTCAAGCCCATGGAGCTGGACGACGCCGAGTATCAGCTCAAGCCGATGAACTGCCCGGGCCACATTCTGATTTATCGCGACAAGATGCACAGCTATCGCGATCTTCCGGTGCGGCTGGGCGAGCTCGGAACGGTGTATCGCTACGAACGGTCGGGTGTCATGCACGGTCTGTTGCGGGTGCGCGGATTTACGCAGGATGACGCGCACATTTTCTGCACGCCGGATCAGATTGAGGATGAAATTGTGAACTGCCTACAGTTCGCCATCGACGTGCTTCGCACCTTCGGCTTCGATGATTACGAAGCCGAGCTGTCCACCTGGGACGGAGGTAAGAGCGGAAAATACGACGGTTCGCCCGATCAGTGGGAGCTCGCTGAGAATGCGTTGCGCCGAGCGTCCGAGCGGCTCGGCGTCAAGATCAAGCTGATCCCGGACGAAGCCGCCTTCTATGGCCCCAAGATCGACATGAAGCTGGTGGACGCCATCGGCCGGTTGTGGCAGCTATCGACGATTCAATTCGATTTCACACTGCCGCGTCGATTCGAACTGGAATATGTAGCCGACGATGGCAAGAAGCATCAGCCGCTGATGGTGCACCGGGCTCTGTACGGATCCATCGAACGCTTTTTCGGAATTCTGCTGGAGCATTACGCCGGAGCATTTCCGGTGTGGCTTGCTCCGGTGCAAGCTGCGGTGCTGCCGATCACCGACCGGCATATAGAGTACGCACAAAACGTCGCGCGGCGCCTTGAAGGGGCCGGCCTCCGCGTCGAACTCGACGACCGCAAGGAAAAGGTCAACCTCAAGATTCGCGACGCTCAGTTGCAGAAGGTCCCTTATATGCTCGTGGTGGGCGATCGCGAGGCTCAGAGCGACAGCGTCTCGGTTCGGAATCGAAAGCACGGGGACCAGGGGGCGCAAACGGTCGGCGATTTCCTGGCCGCGATCCAGAAGCTGATCGAGACCAAAGCCCGGACCGAGTAGTGCTCGCCCCCACGATCGTCTTCGGCTGTCTATTGGCCGGATCGATGGTTTGCTGCGTGCTGACGATTATCGCCGCGCGCAGCTATCTTTCCCAAGCAATTCCAGCTGCCGGATGCATCCCGCCGATCAGCGTTCTCAAGCCGCTCGCGGGCAGCGATGAAGGATTGGAAGAGAACCTTCGCAGCCTCTTCGAGCAGGACCATCCGGAATTCGAAATTCTGTTTGCGGTGCGCGATGACGCGGATCCGGCAGTCCAAATTGTTGAAGCTCTACAGGAGCAGTTCCCTGCCCGCGCTACGCGCCTGATCGTGACCGGCGAACCACCGTATCCGAACGCAAAGGTGTTCAGCCTCGATCGAATGCTCGGCGAGGCGCGCCACGACCTGCTAGTCATGAGCGACAGCGACATCCGCTTTTCGCCCGGTTTCCTAAGAGCGGTTGCCGCAGAATTTTCCGATTCGCGCGTCGCGCTGGCGACTTGTCCTTATCGCGCCATAGCGGGCGGAAGTCTTTGGTCGCGACTGGAAGCCGAGGGGATGAATACCGAGTTTCTGGCTGGACTCCTGGTCGCGCGATTGATTGAAGGAGTCAAATTCGCCGTCGGCCCGACGTTGGTCGCTCGAAAGTCCGTGCTCGCCGCAGTCGGCGGCTTCAACGCTCTCAAGAACTATCTCGCTGAGGACTTCGTGCTAGGAAAATTCGCCGCTGAAGCTGGTTTTGGAGTGATCCTCTCGCGTAGTATCGTCGAGCACCGTATCGGCAGCGAGCCTTGGCGAGTCAACTTTGCCCATCGGCTGCGGTGGGTCCGCAGCACACGGCGGTCGCGACCGCTCGGATACATCGGGCAGGTATTCACCTACCCATTGCCGTTGGCGCTGATTCTCTGTGCTCTGGCCCCCGGCTGGTGGCCGGCGCTGATTGTGGCCGTTGCGTTGCGGGCGGCGGCGGGGTGGTCGACAGCGGCGTGGATTTTACGCACCCAGCCTCGCTGGCATCTTATCGTGCTGCAGGACATCTTGAGCTTTTGCTTCTGGCTGGCGGGATTCTTCGGGAATACGATTGTCTGGCGGGGGCGACGATACTATCTGTATTCCGACGGCCGGTTCGAACTGCGCTGAGCGGTTGCGGCTTAGGAGAATAGTCGCCGTCTTGCGAACGCGTAGGTGAAATCACCGCCGCCCGACGACACCAAAACTATTGACGCAGCCTGAGCTGCAAGGGCGACAAGCAGAAGAATCGCGATGCGGAACGTTAACATCATTTCCTCCGAGTTCTCTAATTCAGCGAGCCGCACCATTATGCGTCGAGTGTCAATGTCCGTACAGTGCTGGAACATACCGTACCTTGCACCCAGCCAAGCGTCCAACACGCCGCGTAGCCCTTTCGAGCTACCTTGGCGATTCACCCTAACACCAAGCGGTGCTTGCAGATAAAGGGCCCTTCGGTGTAACCTGAAGAGCCGGTTGGACGCCTGATTGTTTTAGGGCCATAACTCGATTTCCCAAATGTACTTGATTAAATTGATTCGAAATCTTCGCACAGCTGCCACTGCCGGACTTATCCTCTTTGCCTTCATTGCACTTCAGGCGTGTGGCGACAAAACAGTTTCGGCCGACAAAGGGCCCGCCGGCAGAGGCGGAAGGGGCCGGGGTGGAGAGCAAGGACCCGTTCCCGTCATCGTCGCTACGGTCTCCGAACGCACCGTACCGATCAACATCGATGTGATCGGCAACGTCGAGGCGTACTCCACGATTTCGGTCAAAGCCCAAATCTCGGGACAGCTCAATAAAGTCTCTTTTCAGGAAGGCGACTACGTGAAGAAGGACGACCTGCTCTTCACCATCGATGCGCGGCCCTACGAAGCTCAACTCAACCAGGTACAAGCCAGTTTATCGCGCGATACGGCGGCGCTCGGCCAATCCGAGGCCAATCTGGCTCGCGACACCGCGAATGAAAAGTACGCTCAAAGCCAGGCCGCCCGCGTCGAGAAATTGTTCGAAGCCGGCGTGGTCTCAAGGGAGCAAACCGATCAGGCCCGCTCCAGCGCGGATGCGCTACAGCAAACGCTCGCCGCGGATAAAGCCGCCATCGAAAGCGCTCGCGCTCAGATCGGCGCCACGAAGGCCGCGATCGAGAACGTGCGAGTCATGTTGAGCTACACCACCATTCGCTCGCCTATCAACGGCCGCACGGGAAACCTGGCCGTCAAGCAGGGCAACATCGTCAGCGCAAACACAACCGAGTTGATGACGATCGCCGAGGTAGAGCCCATCTATGTTACTTTCTCGGTTCCGGAATCGCAATTGAGCGACATCAAGAAATATATGGCGCAGGGCAAGTTGATGGTGAACGCGACTCCGCAGGACGACAATACCCAGAAGGAAAGCGGGTACCTCACCTTCGTCGACAACACCGTGGACGCTACCACCGGTACCATCAAGCTCAAGGGAACGTTTGCGAACAAGGACCACAAACTCTGGCCTGGCCAATTTGTTCGAGTCACGCTGCAGCTCACTACGCGCCCGAATGCTGTCGTGGTTCCGAATCAGGCCGTGCAAACCGGACAAGACGGCCAGTTCGTGTATGTCGTCAAAGACGACAAGACGGTGGAGATGCGGCCCGTCGTCACTAGTACGCGTGTGGATCAGGAATTAGTAGTAGACAAGGGTCTTGAACCGGGCGAGACGATCGTTTTGGAGGGCCAGCTTCGCCTCGCGCCGGGAAGCCGCGTCCAACCGCGTGATGGGCGCGAACGGCCAGGCGGCGGCCGGAGAGGCCCGGAAGGCAAAGCTAGCTGAGAGGTTCGCATTGAATCTTTCGGAGATCTTCATACGCCGTCCGATCGCGACCAGCCTGCTGATGCTCGCGATTGCGCTCTTCGGCGTGGTTTCCTATCGCGCGCTACCAGTCAGTGATCTGCCGAGCGTCGACTATCCGACTCTCAACGTTTCAGCCAGCCTCCCAGGCGGCGATCCCGCCACGATGGCTTCCGCCGTTGCCACGCCGCTGGAGCGCCAATTTACGGCGATCGCCGGCCTGGACTCGATGACCTCCAGCAGTTCCACGGGAAGCACGAACATCACGCTCCAGTTCGATTTGGGCCGCGATATCGATGGCGCCGCTGTTGATGTGCAGACTGCGATCGCCGAGGCGATGCCACTATTACCGGCCGGAATGCCCGCGCCACCGTCGTTCCGCAAATTCAATCCGGCCGATCAGCCGGTCATGATGCTGGCCATCACCAGCCCGTCGCTGCCGATGTGGGATCTCGATAGATACGCCGAGACGGTGATCGCGCAACGTATCTCGATGGTGTCTGGTGTCGCGCAGGTCAACGTGTGGGGCTCGCAGAAATACGCCGTGCGCGTGCAGGTCGATCCCGATGAGCTCGGCGCGAAACAGCTCGGATTCAACGAGGTCAGCGCGGCCATCGCCAACTGGAACGTCAATCTACCTACCGGAACATTGTACGGCCCGCGGACCGCCTACAACATACAGGCGGACGGCCAGTTGATGAAGGCCGCCGATTATCGGCCGCTGGTGGTGGCGTGGCGCAAGGGCGCTCCGGTGCGACTTGAAGAAATTGCGACGGTGAAAGACAGTACCGAAGACGACAAGAACTCATCCTGGTTTAATACGGCGGAGGGCAGCCAGCGCGCCATCAACCTGATGATCATGCGTCAGCCCGGCAGCAACACCATCGAAGTCACCGACTCGGTTCGCCAATTGTTGCCCTATTTCAAATCCCAGATCCCTCCGGCTGTGAACCTGATGATCCGGATGGATCGCTCGAAAAATATCCGGCAAGCGTTTCGCGATATTCAATTCACGATGTTCGTGACGCTCGGACTAGTGATCCTGGTCATCTACCTGTTCCTGCGAAACGCCTCCGCGACGCTGATTCCAGCCATGGCCCTGCCGTTCTCCATCCTGGGTACATTCACGGTGATGTACCTGATGGACTTTAGCCTCGACAATCTTTCCATGATGGCGTTGATTCTGTCGATCGGATTTGTAGTCGACGACGCAATCGTGATGCTCGAGAACATCGTGCGCCACATGGAGCGCGGTGAGAGCGCGCTCCAGGCCGCTCTTCGCGGCTCGCGTGAAATTGGATTCACCATCGTGTCGATGACTTTGTCACTGGCCGCCGTGTTCATCCCGGTATTGTTCATGGGCGGAATCCTGGGCCGCCTGTTCAAGGAATTTGCCGTCACCATCTGCACGGCCATTCTGATCTCGGGCGTGGTTTCGATTACTCTGACGCCCATGCTGTGCAGCCGCTTCCTTCGCTTCCAGCATGACCAGCCGCAATCCTGGTTCAAGCGCGGTATGGAGCGCGTTTTCGATGCGCTTTTCGATAGCTACAAATGGAGTCTGCGCGCCGTTCTCAATCACCGCTACGTGATGGTGGCTGTATTCTTCCTGGTCATCGGCGCTACCGTCTACCTTTTTGACAGGGTGCCGAAGGGATTCATCCCCGATGCCGACACCGACTCAATGAACGTAACGGTTGAAGCGGCTCAGGG
>JACXTT010009144.1_pt1 | contig 13569 bp, 14 predicted proteins | sample 9270951 | NCBI WGS metagenome assembly JACXTT01 (sample SAMN15532306, study PRJNA645909) | rock metagenome | isolation source: weathered quartz diorite | place: Puerto Rico | collected 2017-06-21
TATCATCTCTCCGTCCCGCGACCACTTGAGCTGACGCTTGTTGCCGTGCGCGAAGGTTAGGGCCTTGGCTTTCTCGTTTCCGGAAAGGGGAGCAATCCAGAGATGCTTCTTCTCAGACCACACTGCAAATTCGCCGTTTGGGGAAATCTGGATGTCCTCGCATCCCTCTTCTTCGCAACCCATTTCGCCCAGCAGGCGTGGTTCGCCCTTATCCACGTCCGCGGCCCACACCTGCTGCACGCGCTTCTCAACACCGCTGGTGGGATCGGCGATCTCACCGGCACCATTGGCCTCGCTACCCCGCGCATAGACGGCAGTACGGCCATCGGGGGTGAGCTTCAGGGTCGCCAACGGCATGCCGTTATCGCCGGTGTAGTGCGTAACCTGGCGCGCTTCGAAGTTGGGAGCGTCCGCCACCCACACGTTGTGTTCGCCCTTGGCCGAGAACACCCAGGCGATTCGTCCGGGCTGCTGGGCGGCGACCAGGTTGGTCGGAAAGGCAGAACTCATCACCTGTTCGAGCGAAAAGGACTGAGGCGCGGTCTGTGCCGCAGTCAGAAGTGCGCCGCAACAGACCAGGATGCAAGAGAAGGTAACTGGAACGCGATTTCCCATGCGCGGCAGGGTACGTGATCGCAGGCGAGATTGACAATAGCCCGAGGAGTCTCTGGCGTGGCAGAAGTGCTGTCCCTGACGGGACTGAGTCATCCCAGGCCTACCCGGCACTCACATGCCAGGCTTTCATATTCCGCCGCTGCGCGGCTGAAGCTCAAAGTGTTCCACTCTTGCGTACGCTGAACTGGAGACGCACTCGCAGTCCGAACCAGAGAGCGCGGACACAGAACTCTTCCAACTACCAACTCGGCGCCCATTTCAGGATTGGAAAAATCGGCGGGAAAATTAAAAGGGCCGTGACATTGGTTATGCTCTAGCCGCCAGCTCCTGCGAGGAAGCCAACTGCGTGGAGACATGCACCGTCACGACCCCTGATGCGATCACTGCTTTCGCAGTTCCAAACCCCGGCTGACCCTCGCAGGACAGTCGGTTTTTTCGGGTCTGGCAGCTTACCGAGTCACCCCGGCATGCCCATCGCCCAGCCTACTTCGGGTTTGCCACGTTTTATTTTGGCTAACCCTTTCAGCCATCGACGCGAGCAACCCTAAGCGTTGTGCGATAAATTGTCAATGCCGCATTTCGGTGCAATTGAAGAATTCAAAAGGCTTGCCGATGAATGTTACAAGTTGGTGAATTGTAAATACTTTCTGAATGCGCCGATAGTTCGGGACGTGTTTTGCACAGAGTCTTGCACAAGTTGTACCGAATGGTTACGGGTGATGTTCGTCACAAAGTAATATGCTTGACGCCGCCGCCCATCATCCCGCATGTTGTAAGGACACAGGGTTGGCGATGTCAGTTTTCGTAGCGTATGTAGACGGCGGGTCGCTGGGCAATCCGGGACCGTCAGGCATTGGAGTAGTGATCGGCCAGGCCGAAGGCGCCCCCATTAAAATTTCCAAGTGGATTGGCCACCAGGACAACAACGTGGCTGAGTACATCGCATTGCTGGAAGCGCTGCAGTGCGCGCTAAACCTGCAGGCTACCGTACTGCAGGTCTATTCGGATTCGGAAGTCGTGGTGCGACAGATGCGAGGCGAATACAAGTGCCGCAGTCCGCGTCTGTATTCGCTGCACTGGATCTGCCGCAAGCTGGCCAAGTCTTTGAGCTTCTCCATCAATCATGTGTGTCGCGAGGAAAACCTCGAGGCCAACCGCCTGGCAAACGCGGCGGCACGCCAGCAGAATTCCTGAGTTCAGCTGCCCCTCTGGTCACGATCCAGATTTAGCCCCTCTGCATCCATTTCCAGGCACTCGACACAATCTCGGGAAGCGCGCGAGTAGCTTTCCAGCCGAGCGCCCGCTGGGCTAGTGTGGCGTCCGCAACCAGAACCGGAGGATCACCCGGCCGCCGCGGACCGATTTTGCGGCGGACTTGGCGCCCGGTAACGGTTTCGGCAGCATGAACGACCTCAAGAACGGAATTTCCACTGCCGCTTCCCAGGTTCACTGCGATCGAATCGCCTCCCTTTTCGAGATGCTGCAGCGCGCGGATATGCGCATCCGCCAGGTCATTCACGTGAATGTAGTCGCGAATACAAGTGCCGTCGGGCGTGGGGTAGTCCGTACCAAAGACTTTCAGTTCGGGTCCGCCGGCGGCGGCGACGAGCGCCAGAGGAATCAGGTGGGTTTCGGGATCGTGAAGTTCGCCGATCTCGGCGCTCTCGTCAGCGCCAGCGGCGTTGAAGTAGCGCAGGCACGCCGAGCGCAATCCGTAAGCGCGGTCGTAGGCCTCGAGCGCATATTCGCAAAACAGTTTGGACGTGCCATAGGGATTGACTGGCCGGCGCGGATTGTCCTCGGTGATCGGAACCTTTGCCGGTTCTCCATAGACAGCACAGGTAGAAGAGAACACGAAGCGCCGGATACCGGCGTCGAGCGTGGCGTTGAGCAATGTGAGCGCGGCCTCGACGTTGTTACGAAAATACTTGCGCGGGTTCTCGACCGACTCACCCACGTAGGCGTGAGCGGCGAAGTGCATGACCCCATCCACGCGCTTGAGGGCAGAACGCAGCGTGGCCTCGTCGGCGATGTCGCCCTGCACCAGTTCGAATCCTTGCGCGAGGCGACGGTGGCCAGTCACAAGGTTGTCGTAGAGAATGGCTTCATAGCCGGAACGCCGCAGCGCCCGCGCCGCATGACTGCCGATATACCCTGCTCCGCCGACCACAAGAATTGCCAATTTGTGTGAGACCTCGTACCTGAGTTGAGCAACTCTCCTATTTGAGCGGATCGAAACATGACTTGCAAGGAGCCGGTTTTCGATTTTCAATCGAAGTAGCAGGGCAGGCCCGAATGTCCACGATTGCATCGGCAGAGCGAGTTCAGCGGGAGAAGACGAATACCGGCGGAGAGCCGGAACTTTCGGTCGTTCTCCCCTGCTTGAACGAAGCGCGCACACTGCCCGCTTGCATCGCGCAGATCCAGCGCGCGATCGGCAGTCACGGGATTAACGGCGAAATCATCGTGGCCGACAACGGCAGCACTGACGGATCGGCAGAGATCGCGAGTTCATTGGGAGCGCGAGTCGCGCAGGTGGCCGACCAAGGCTATGGGAGCGCGTTGATGGGCGGCATCGCAGCCGCGCGCGGACGCTACGTCGTCATGGGCGACGCTGACGCCAGCTACAACTTCGGCGATATCCCCAGATTTATGGAGCAGCTGCGTGCGGGCGCGGACCTGGTGATGGGCAACCGCTTTCGCGGAGGCATCCAGAAAGGCGCAATGCCTTTTCTGCACCGGAATTTCGGGAACCCGGCGTTGAGTCTCTTGGGACGGCTCTTGTTTCACGCGCCCTGCGGAGACTTCCACTGCGGCCTGCGCGGTTTCAGCATGCAGGCCTACCGCCGCATGGACCTGCAAACCACGGGCATGGAGTTCGCCAGCGAGATGGTGGTGAAGGCGTCGCTGTTCGGGATGAAGATTGTCGAAGTCCCAACCACACTTTCACCCGCGGGCCGCGATCGTCCGCCACATTTGCGGAGATGGCGCGACGGTTGGCGCCATTTACGCTTCCTGATGATGTACAGCCCGCGCTGGACTTTTCTCTATCCGGGGCTGGCGTTGATGATCGCCGGGGCGGCCATGGGCTTCTGGCTTTTGCCCGGACCACGTCATGTCGGATCGGTGACAGTCGATATCCACACTTTGCTCTACGCCGTCATGGCCATTCTGATTGGATTCCAGGCGGTCATGTTCTCGGTCTTCACGAAAGTCTTCGCGATCACCGAAAAGCTCATGCCGGAAGATTCGCGGCTGAATTGGCTGTTTCGCCACTTCCGACTGGAGACCGGACTGGCCGTCGGCGGACTGCTGATGGCAGCTGGTACGGGACTGGCTTTGTACTCCGTGGTCCTTTGGGATGCGCATCACTTCGGCCCGATGGCCCCGGATCACCTAGTGCGGGTGGTGGCGAGCGCAATTGTGCTGTTTACGTTGGGCTTCGAGATCTTTCTGTCGAGCTTCTTTCTGAGCATTCTCGGTATGCGGCGAAAGTAGAGGTACATCAAAGCGGCTGAAGGCGGCTCACAAAGTGCAGCAAGCGATCAAAGAGCCAACTGGCCGGCCACGGATAGAGATGCAGCGAATCCTTCCAGCTCACTGGAGTCAATCCTGCCCGTGCGAACTCATCCTGCCATTGCTGACGCCGCCAATATTTGTAGGGAAGCGCCACGCCGTGGCGCTCGTTGCCGACTCGATCCATGAAACGGAGAGTTGAAAAGGCGAAAAGTCCATCGGCGCAATGGTCTTTTATGACGACGCACTTTCCGGTCACTCGTGCCGCCTCGCGTAAGAGCTGCGCAGGGTCTGCGGTGTGATGCAGCACGTCCACGAACATAACGGCGTCGAATGACTTTTCGGGGAAAGGAATGTTCTTGCCATCGTAGGACGAAACGGCGATTTGAGGAGCTCCGCGCCGCCGCACTTCGATCCCTTCGATGTGCAGATCGGGACGCAGGCGGAGGATCGCGTCGCTTACCTGGCCGTCACCACATCCCACATCGAGCACACGGCTATGTTCGGGCAGAAGCGAAGCCAGATGTGCCGCCAGAATTTCCACCCGCCGCGGTGCGACATAGCGCTGGTGGAGGGAGTCTAGAATGTCGGCCATTGGATATCGGTCATGGATTCGACCTCCATCATTATGCGCCGCCGCTGGTGTAGAATTTGAAAGTCAACTCCACGCTGCCGGCCACGGCAGCGGACCCGCGTCGGGACGTAGCGCAGCCTGGTAGCGCACTTGCTTGGGGTGCAAGGGGTCGCGAGTTCAAATCTCGCCGTCCCGACCAATCAAATTGATCCCGTCATTTGAGGGACTTCCAGCCATGCCCACCCGACATTCTCGCCCCCTGTCAGGTAATCGGTGTAGTCGCCTGAGTACATTAACAATCGCATCCCGCTTGCATAGAACCAGTTTTCGTCCAAAGCGGATTGCTTCCGAGTTGCCCGTCATCCAGGCCCGACTCGCTCTTTGATCAACTACACTTAAGGCACAGCGCACCAACAACCTCTTCGCATTGGTTGCCGTCCGTGCTGGCATGGTTTGGCGCGCTATGCAGGGTGGCTCCTCTGAGGCTGCGAGTCGAGCCCCAAGGTCGAGTCCCACGAGGTCAAGGGACTCGGCGCGGTCTCGCGCAGCTGGCGTGGTCGGATATTCGAGCTGGTTAAAATCAAGGCGAGCGCATCGGGAGGAAATCGTTGAGTGAAACCAAATCGGTTGACGGCTGGTCGGGTGTAATCAAGGGCCGCCCCAACGTGGGTGACTCTGCGGAGCGGACACGCCGCACGAGCATGAAAGACATCATCCTGTTCACGGAAATGACGGGCGATCGCAATCCGTTGCACTACGACCAGAAACTCGCGGAAGAATCAGTGTTTGGCAAACTGATCGTGCAGGGCGGCGTCACTTCCGGCATCCTGAATGCCTTGGTCGCGGAAGACCTGCCTGGTCCGGGCACGGTTTTTCTTGCCGTCGAATGGAAATTCGTCAAAGCGGTCGGCATTGACGAGGAAATCACAGGTCGGGTTGAAATCAAGGAGGTCCGGCCGGACAAGCCGATCTGTAAGATCGAGACTACCGTGCGCAATCAAGCGGGGGACATATGCCTCACCGGCACAGCCACTGTCTACACCGTTCCGCTCCAGAAATCCTGAAGCCACCATGCCCACAACGTCGCCTAACTCGGCTTCGGGTTCATTGCGCTCGGCTGCTGACGCGTCGCGCTGGCGGGTCCTGGCGTTAATGTCGATCGCCCTTGTCCTGTCTCTGACGGCTTGGTTTTCGGCGACGGCGATCACGCCCGAACTGAAACGCGAATGGCACCTCTCGCCTTTCGTCCTTTCTTGGCTGACGAATGGCGTGCAGATCGGCTTCGTCTGTGGTGCTTTGGCCGCCAGCCTTGTCAACCTCCCCGACATTGTTCGCCTCAAATGGCTGATGGCGCTGTCTGCCCTGTTGGCGGCAGCAGCGAATGCGTCCTTTCTGGTGGAACATGGTCCCATCGGCGCAGTTGTAGCTCGAGTAGTGACGGGATTTGCATTGGCCGGCGTCTATCCGCCCGCTCTCAAGCTGGTGTCCAGCTGGTTCAATCGTGATCGAGGTCTTGCGCTCGGGACGGTTATCGGGGCGTTGACCGTCGGTTCCTCCATGCCTCATCTTTTTCGCGGCCTTACGGATGCGGTGGATTGGCGATTCGTCATCAAAACGTCCTCTCTTGCAACTTTAGTCGGAGCGATCCTCTTTTTGTTCTTCGCCCGCGAAGGACCCCATCCCTTCGGCCGCGTTCTCTTCGATCCGCGGCAGGCCGGAGCTGTCTTCCGCGATCGAAACCTCCTTCTCTCCAATCTCGGCTATTTCGGACACATGTGGGAGCTTTACGCAATGTGGGCGTGGCTTCTCGTATACGTGAACGAAGCCCTTGGAGCCCAGCACGGGTGGTTGGTTGGGCGAGCATCTCTTGTCACCTTCGTCGCGATCGGGACGGGGGCGTTTGGTTGCATCATAGGAGGGATTCTGTCAGATCGCATCGGACGCACTTTGACTACCGCTGGGATGATGATCGTTTCCGGAACCTGCGCTCTTGCGATCGGCTTTGCTTTTGAGGGTCCGTCATGGCTATTCATAACGATCTTAATGATCTGGGGCGTCTCTGTCATCGGCGACTCCGCGCAGTTTTCAGCCATGGTTACGGAACTCGCTGACCAGCGCTTTGTGGGAACCGCCCTTTCAGTTCAGCTTGGCCTAGGATTTGCTCTCACCGTAGTGGCGATTTGGCTGATGCCTCGGTTGGCCGAGTTCCTGGGCTCCTGGCGATGGACATTTCTCGTGCTGGTTCCAGGACCGTCGATTGGCGCTTCTGCCATGTTGATGTTGCGGAAAAGCCCGGCCAGTGCGCGGCTGGCTAACGGAATGCGCTAAAGTGCCGTGGTGACAATTTCGTTTACTCTCAAGTCCTGCTTGCGACCGCGGTGACAAACACCAAGCCGTCCACGAAACCTGACTGAGTGAAACACTAATTCGCGATGCCAATCGAGCGAGCGCCCGCTCCTGATTTTCTTTACGGCACCGCATGGAAGGAAGACCGCACCGCGGCCCTTACCGAACTCGCTCTCCGCAGCGGATTTCGGGGAATCGACACCGCGAACCAGCGGCGGCATTACTTCGAAGCGGGCGTGGGCGAAGGGCTGGCCGCCGCCTATCGCGCGGGGGTGGTCACGCGCGGCGATCTTTTTTTGCAGACGAAATTTACCTATCAACGCGGTCAGGATCATCGGCTGCCCTACGATCCTGAGGCCAGCCTTTCCTCCCAGGTGAGTCAGTCGCTGGCTAGCTCGCTCGAACATCTCGGGACCGACTATGTCGATAGCTTCGTGTTACACGGGCCCTCGTCGGGCTACGACTGGACCGACGATGACGCCGAAGTGTGGGAGGCGATGCGGAAGGAACGTGACGCCGGCCACGCGCGCTTTCTCGGAGTGAGCAACGTTTCCCTGCAACAGCTCGAGCAGATGACGGCCGCCCATCCTGACGGTCCTGCATCTGTGCAAAACCGGTGTTACGCCCGTCTGGGCTGGGGCCGCGATGTGCGCTTGTTCTGTCGGGAACAAGAGATTGTCTATCAGGGATTCTCGCTTCTCACGGCGAATGTGGATGTGCTGCGCCATCCTATGATTGCCAGCCTCGCGGCACGCGAAAATGCGACTCCGGCGCAGGTTGTGTTCAGCTTCGCTCGCTTGGTCGGAATGCTGCCGCTCACCGGTACGTCCAATGCCGAGCACATGAAGCAAGACGTGGACAGTCGCCGCCTAGTCCTGTCTCCGGAAGCAGTGCAGGCGATCGAATCGCTGGCGGTATGACGAATCTGGCGCGGACGTCTCGACAACGCACTCACCTTTCCTGCAAGATGGTGCCTCTATGCGAACCCTGGTTTTTCTGAGTCTGCTCTCTTTCTCAACGCTTGCGATGCCGCAGATGTCTCCCTCTCTCAACCTGATGCCGGTACCCGCGAAGCTCCAGCCGGGATCGGGCCAACTTGTCGTCGACCAGTCGTTTACGGTGTCCGTCACCGGCGCAAAGGATGCCCGCCTCGACAGCGGCGTTCCGAAATTTCTCGACCAGCTCAGCCGGCAGACTGGAATGCCGCTGAACAAGCAGTCCGGCGACGCAGCCAAGGCCACGCTGGTGATTCGCTGCGAAAACGCCGGTCGTAAGGTGCAGGAACTCGGAGAGGATGAGTCCTACACTCTCGAGATCACCACATCGCGTGCGTCTCTTACCGCACCAAATCCTCTCGGCGTTCTCCACGGCTTGCAGACCTTCCTGCAACTCGTCAGCCCGACTCCGGCCCGATTTGCGGCGCCCATCGTCACCATCCAAGACGGTCCCCGCTTTCCGTGGCGCGGGCTGCTGATTGATGTGAGCCGCCACTTCATTCCGCTCGAGGTGATGAAGCGCAACATCGACGGTATGGCTGTGGTGAAGATGAATGTGCTGCACTGGCATCTCTCCGATAACGAGGGGTTTCGAGTCGAGAGCAAACGTTTTCCCAAGTTGCACGAGTTGAGCTCTGCAGGGCAGTACTACACGCAAGAAGAAATCCGTGAGTTCGTAGCTTACGCCCGCGATCGTGGCATCCGCGTGATGCCCGAGTTTGAGATGCCCGGGCACAGCCGCTCCCTGGTGGTTGGCTATCCTGAACTCGCCAGCGAGCCAGGCCCTTACAAGGCCGGCAGGATTGGGCAGGACGAACCGGCCCTGGATGTGACGCAGGACAGGACCTACAAATTTCTCGACCAGCTCATTGCGGAAATGGCAGGTCTGTTCCCCGATGCCTATTTCCACATCGGCGGCGACGAAGTGGACGACAAACCGTGGAATTCGAATCCCAAAATTCAGGAATTCATCCACGCCCATGGCATGAAGGACAACCGCGATTTGCAGGCCTACTTCAATCAGCGCCTGCAAAAGATCGTGAGCAAGCACGGAAAGATCATGATGGGCTGGGATGAGGTACTGCATCCCGACCTGCCCAAGACGGTGGTCGTGCAGTCCTGGCGTGGGCAGGAATCTTTGGCAGCCGCGGCCAAGCAGGGTTATCGCGGATTGCTCTCCAACGGCTACTACCTCGACTTGATGTTCCCGGCGGCGCAGCACTATGCCGTGGATCCCATGGCCGGGGCGGCCGCAACACTCAGTCCGGAGGAAGCAAAACGTATCCTCGGAGGTGAGGCCTGCATGTGGGCAGAGTACATCACTCCGGAGACGATTGATTCGCGGATTTGGCCGCGGCTGGCGGCGATTGCCGAGCGGCTCTGGTCTCCGCAGGATGTGAAGGATCCGCTGTCGATGTATCAGCGGCTTGACGAAGTGAGCTGGCGTCTGGGCTGGCTCGGCCTCACGCACGAAACGAACTACGTGCCCATGCTGCGACGCATGGTGGGCGGCGAGGACACCAGGGCCCTGCGCATCCTTGCGGATGCGGTAGAACCGACCAAAGAGTACACGAGGTCCGAAACGTACCCGCAGGTTCCGGTGCAGCCGGTGCCGCTCAACCGTCTGGTGGATGCGGCGCGCCCTGAGAGCGCGGTCGCGCGCCACTTTGCGGAACTGGTTGGGAAGTACATCGAAAGCGGCTACAAGGATGCAGCCGCCGAGGGGCAGATCAGATCTTGGCTGGTCAGGTGGCAGGGAAATCACGAGAACCTCAAGACTCTCCTCGAGAAATCGTTTCTTCTGAGTGAGGACCAACCATTGTCAGAGGACCTCGCTATGCTTGCTGTGGCGGGATTACAGGCTCTCGATGGCATCAAGATGAATCAGCCGCTGCCGGAAGCGTGGCGCGCTGAGCAATTGGCGGTGGTGGCGCGTTCCATGAAACCCAGAGCTAACCTGCTGATCATGGTGGCGCCTTCGATTCAGAAGCTGATCGAAGCTGGTAGTGTGCCACCACCTGCAACGAAACCTTAGGGCGATGGCAGACCTCAGCCCGTAAAGGGGCATCGAGAGCGCACGACTTTCGGCATCGCTGAAGCGATGCCCTGATACGAATCCTCTGGTACGAAACCGCTTACGATCGGGGGAGTCATCTCGAATAAACCTCGTCACGTGACTCTGCTCCTTGCATTTCCCTGTCGTTTGGAGCACCGTTACCTACGGCGAAAGGAGCACCCGCCCTCATGATTCATGTTCTCGTTCGTCATGAAGTGGCCGACTATGCGGAGTGGAAATCGGTGTTCGAGGCCGCCCTCGATTGGCGTCAGAAGAACGGCGAACGGAGCTACCGCATCTTTCGCGGTACCGGGAATTTCAACGACCTCACGCTCTTGTTTGAATGGGAGAGTCTGGAGTCGGCGCGCGCGTTCCTGTCGTCCGATGAGCTCAAGGCCCGCATGGCCAAGGCCGGGGTCAGGGGTCAGCCGGATGTCGAATTTCTCAGCGAACTTCATATTGTCCGGCGCAGCGCCGCCGACTAGGAGTGTGGAGCAGACACTCAATGCCGCGCCGAAAGTATGTGGAGGATTTCCCGCAGCTCGTGCCGCAGGTGCGCGACGTTGAGTGCGGACCGCATCGGAAAGGGAAGAGCCGTCTGGTTGCGCTCGGACTTGGTCTCTTCCCGCAGTTGGCCGCGGGCGCCAGCGATCGTGAAACCGTCTTCGTACAACAGTTTCTTGATCCGCAGCACCGACTCGACGTCTCGCCGGCGGTACATGCGCTGGCCAGTACTGCTTTTCACCGGTTTGAGCTGCGGGAACTCAGTCTCCCAGAAGCGGAGGACATAAGCGGGCAAGCGGCACAGGCGCGCCACTTCGCCGATCCGGAAGTACAATTTGTCGGGAATAATAACGTCCGCGCTGCGATGCTTCCGGGCCGCGGGTTTCGTTCGGGGACTCATGGTTTTCTCACTGTGGGCAGACCCAACATCCGTACCGCGTTTCTAGCACGGTTGACCTCGGCGCGACAACATCTTTTCGTGCGGGCCCGAAAACGAAAAACCTCCGGAGAGGTGCTTCTCGCCGGAGGCCTTTGGGGAAGTTCTGTACGAGCGTGCTACCCGTTTAGTGTTTCTTTTTCTTGGCGGCTTTCTTCTTCGTTGCCATGAACTGTATCCCTCCGTTTGAACGATTTTTGTCTCCCAAGGTTCTCGACAAGGCACCTTGATGCCTGAGCTACTCAACTTGTGGTATGAGCAGCATGCCTACCACAAGATATTGACACTCGAATCTCGTTTGTCAATAAAAATCTCACCAGCATCGGCAACTTGGACGACTGGGCGCTTCCGTCGGCTACTCACTTCGCGTGCGATAATTTTCCAAGGACAACGAAAATTCATGTCAGAGCACAAAGTTTTCTGCGCCAAGCTGAAACAAGAATTGCCGGGATTGCCGGAACCGCCGTTCGATTCGGAACTGGGCCAAAAGATCTACAACCAGGTCTCGCAGCAGGCCTGGAGCCAGTGGACGGAGTACTGCAAAATGCTGCTCAACGAGTATCGCCTGAATCCGGCGCGCAAGCAGGATCAGGAAGTGATCGTGAAGCAGATGGAGCAATTCTTCTTCGGCGAGGGCGCCGCACCGCCTGCGCAGTACGTCCCGCCAACCCACTGAGGGTGCCCGTCGCCGCGATACCAACAGGTTACTGCGTGGTTACCTCTGGCGGCGTAATTGCTCTCTAATTCATAACCTCGTAACAATTTTTATGAACAATTAGCATCGTGGACCCGCATGTCTACGACACGCTGATTCTGTCAGACCTGCACCTGGGCGCGGACATGAGCCGGGCGCGCGAAGCCATGCACGTTCTCCAGCAGAATCGGTACCGGCGACTGATCCTCAACGGCGACATCTTCGCCGACTTGAACTTCGCCCGGCTGAAGAAAGAGCATTGGAAGTTTCTCGGCTACATTCGCAAGCTCTCCAATCCGAAGCGTGGAGTTGAAGTGGTGTGGGTCGAAGGCAATCACGACCACGGACTTACACAGATCATGTCGCACCTGGTGGGCGTACGTGCCTACCATGAATACAGCTGGGAATATCAGGGGCTGCGGCATATTGCGGTTCACGGACACCAGTTCGACAGCTTCGGGGTGAACAACGTCCGCTTCAACTATCTGTTCGGCACGCTACTCTATCTGCAACTGCAGAAGTGGGATTCCAAGAACAAGATCCTGACGCGCTTTTTGGACCGCCTGAACACGCGCTGGCTGCGACTCTCTCCCAAGGTGGCGGCCGGAGCTCTGGCGCACGCACGACATCATCAGGCCGCGCGCATCTTCTGCGGACACACCCACGCCGCGATACACTGCCACGAAGATGGAATCGACTACTACAACTCCGGCAGCTGGATTGATGAGCCGCCGACGTACATCACGGTCGGCGAGGAAGGAGTGCAAATCCATGAATACAGCGAGCGACCTGACGATCGTCATTCCGGCGAAGAACGAAGCGAAGCTGATTCCGAACTTGCTGAATTCGCTGGCGAAGCAGGACTATCCGAAGATGCCGAATACCAGAGTATTGGTCGCCGATGCCAACTCTACTGACGGCACGCCCGAGATCGTTTTGAGTTTTCGCGACCGGCTGCGAGTCGAGGTGATCCCAGGCGGCATGCCTTCCGTCGGCCGCAACAACGGTGCCCGCCAGGCCGACACGAAGTACGTTCTGTTTCTCGACGCGGACATCGAACTGGCTTCCGGCTCGCTCCTCCGCCGCGTGGTCGAGTCAGCTGAGCAAAAGGGCCTCGAGTGCCTTACCACGAACATCCTGTGCCGTGATGGCAGCCTGACCGACCGGCTTTTTTACGGCGTGAACGACTTTTTCCAGTATCTTTCCTGTCTCCATCGCCCGTTCAGTACCGGCATGTTCATGATGTTCGATACCCGGCAGTTCCGCGAGCTCGGCGGCTTTGACGAGCGCGTCCGCTTCGCCGAAGACTACCGTCTGAGCAGCCAGGTGAAGCGCAACCGGTTCAAGATCGTGCGTGGCGGCGTTTACACTACCAACCGCCGTTTCCAGCGCATGGGACACCTGCGGGTCGGCTGGCTGTTCTTGTGGACAGTCCTCAATTTCTGGAACGAAAACCACTTCCTGCGCGATCACCACTACTGGGCGGAAGGCAGAAAATCGTAGGGGCTAGTTCGCTTCTCAGAAATGCACGGCAATGCCGGTTGAAAACCGAACATCGTTCTGGCCGTTGTCGAAGAAGCGAGTGTGAATCCAGTCGAGTTGTCCGCGCATGGATACCGGCCCGGCAATCCGATAGTCGAGTCCTCCGCCCACCGCATTTTCGAATGACGTGTCCGTCGCGGACCCGTTGGCAACATTTATTTTGGCCGCTCCAATCATGAGTTCTTCGAAGGGGCGGTAGCGTCCCACTCCCACCTGAACTCTCCGTCCAAAAAGGGACTTTTTGCCCCCACACTTGTTGCCTGCGGTTTCCATCAGGTTCTCCCACGCATT
>JACXTT010009145.1_pt1 | contig 13568 bp, 13 predicted proteins | sample 9270951 | NCBI WGS metagenome assembly JACXTT01 (sample SAMN15532306, study PRJNA645909) | rock metagenome | isolation source: weathered quartz diorite | place: Puerto Rico | collected 2017-06-21
CCATGTATTCATCGGAGATCACTCTCCGGAGGGCCGGGATATCCTTGCTTTTCCACGCTCGCACATAGCCATCGTAGGCCTCCTTCACTGCTTGTTCGCTGTTTGACTGACAAAAGGCTCGCCGCTGGACTGTGCAACAGAGTATAAGGACGATTGCGGTTGATGCGGTACTAAGCACGAGCACTCGTTTCATTTTCGATTCTCCCGAGAACAAAATCTCAACTGATCACGACGCTGAATGGAATTGTTGTTTGTCATCGGAGCGGCTGAAATTTGTGCAGCCCGCACCGTCCGGAATGTGCTTACAAACGTCATCAATTACCGGAAGATCTGGCTCACGCTAGTTCCTTCAATCAGGGTTGTTTCCGCCAGCGCAGCGCGCACCTCAATGCGACGCAAGGTCATTCCTGACTACTTGGCCGTCCTTCATCACGAATCGAACACGATCGAGCTCGCTAATGTCAGCCACGGGATCTCCGGCAACGGCAACGAGGTCAGCAAATTTGCCCGGCTCAACCGCGCCTAGGCGGTCTTGCCAACCCAACAATTCCGCTGCGTTGGCCGTGACGGCACGAATGATGTCGAGCGGCGGCATTCCGGCCTTATGCAAGGCGGAAAACATTGTTGCCGTCGCTTGCCCGCGCGTTTTTCCTGGATAAGACCAGCACATATCTGATCCGACGGCAAACTTTACTCCTGACTTGAATACTCGCTGGACCAGGACCGCTGCCCGCTGGCGGCTTCGGTCATCTCGCTCAGCGAGCGCGGACCGATAGGCGGGAGACAACACGCTTGTCTCGTGAATCTTCGTCCAAAAGCCGTCGTAGAAGGTAGGCGTCAGGTCGAGGAAGATTCCCTTGTCCCGCATCATCTTAAGTTGCTCGTCGGTCACGTTATTGCCGTGTTCGATAGAGTCTACGCCGGCATCCAGAGCGGTCTGAATACTGGCCTCGTCTATGCTATGCACGGCGACCTTCAGGTGCTGGCGGTGGGACTCTTCGACAACGGCCGCGAGTTCAGCCAGCGAGATGTCATTTCCGGCGGTGACCTTGATGACGTCGACATGCTGAAAAACATTCTGTCGAACTGCCTGCCGTGCCCGATCTGGTCCATCAACTAACAAGAATTCTTGCTGGAGGATTGCGTCGGCAAGTGCGGGATTGAGATTCTGGACATATGAGCCTCGCGCGATCAGTTTGCGTCCCGATGCCAGAATCCTCGGGCCGGGAATGCGACCAGTATTGATCGCGTCGCGCAGCTCGGTGTCTCCGTCAATACCGGAGTGACCGAGATTGCGAACAGTCGTGAAACCACTCTCCAAGTCTTCTCGAGCTAATTTTGCAGCCATCAAGACTCGCTTGCTTGGCGATTCCACGATTGCCAGCAACAGGCCTGGAGCAAACTCTCCGTTGTCGTGACGCTGAAGCTCCGCTTCCGGTGGCACAATGATGTCCAGAAACAAGTGCGTGTGGCTGTCGATCAACCCCGGCAGCAAGGTGGCGCCGCCCAGATCAACGATCCGGAAGCCCGACGGCGCATTCGCTTCGACTCGCGGAGGCGTACCGACTTCCTTGATTCTGCCGTTTTCAATCAGCACGGCTGCGGGTGAAAGCACTTCGCCGGTCCGTGGATTAAGAAGTCGACCAGCCTTGACTAGAGTGACGGAAGCGAGCGACTGAGCTCCCAGCGGTTCGGTTGCAGCCATCACGTGAAACGTTGTCGCCAACAGTGCCAGCCATGAGGCAGTTTCTCTAATATTCGCCATAATGGCCTTTTACCGAATCGAGCAGCTTCCTGGTATCGTATCCGACGCCATCCTTGAATACGATTTCAACATTTTCGACATCCTGGATGCGAGTGGACGGATCACCCTTGATCACCACGAGGTCTGCATTCTTTCCAACGGCAATCGAGCCGATCTGGTCCTGGCGGCCCATATAGATCGCGCCGTTCAATGTCGAGATCCGAATCGCTTGCACTGGGGAGAACCCAGCCTCTACCAGGAGCTCGATCTGGCGCTGGTCGCCAAAACCGGGAAGGTTTCCACCAATTCCAACTGCGTCTGGTCCAGCCAGTAAGAGTCCGCCTGCGGCAACAAAAGCATGCTGCAGGTCCATGTCTCTACGAAGCTGTTGCGCGACGTTACTCTGCGTGGGTCTCGCACGATTTCGGCTGTAGAGATACGCCTCTCGCGCCGATGGCGCCATGGCCTCTAGCACCGCTGGCCGCAGCAGTGGGCGTGCGTCGGCTGTCGCGTCGGCCGCGAGGTTTGCCGCCGCACCTGGCAGCGTTGATGTGATCGCGACATGGTGACTGATAAGGACCGCGATCAGCCGATTCGCCTCCGGACTTCCGGGGATCATGTGTTCGAGCGTGTAGTCGCCCCCGCTGTCGCTGCACGTGTCCGGCTTCTTCCCGGGGTCTAGCTCGGTGTTGGCTCTGAATCCGTGCTCTATATTGTCGATTCCGATCTCCGCCGCTTCCGTATAGGTGACCGAGCACAAATGGCCTGTAATCTTCAGGCCGTGCTTATGTGCCTCCTTGACTGCGGCCGTCATTTCATCACGCGTGATATGCGTATACGCTTTGAACGAGGTCACGCCACGGTCTGCCCAGTAGGACACGGTTTCACGCGCATCCTCTGGTCCAGTGAGTTGGTGCATTTGTAGATTTGCATTATTTCCGGCCCCTTCTAAATACGGCCCTGTAACATCCAGGTGTGGACCAGGTAGCACGCCCTTCTCAATGGCTTCTTTCAGTCTCAGGTCAGTGTAAGTGTCTACACTGCCAGCGGTACGTGCTGTCGTGACACCGTTGGCCAGATATAAACGGGGTGCTGAATAGCTCATCTGGTGAAAAAGGATGGGCCTCTCGAAACTCCCGTCGGCGGCAAGATTCGGAAACGGGATATAGAACAAATGTTCGTGCATCCCGACGATACCGGGAATGACCGAGTAACCGCGCAGGTTGAGGATCGTCGTACCCTCTGCTGGCGACTGATCGGCGCCGGGCAATATGGCTGTGATTTTGCCATCCTCGATCGAGATGTTCCGGTCCGCCAGGGGCGGGGCTCCCGTTCCATCGATGATCTGGACGTGCTCAAGGATCACTTTTGACGTGCTGGCACTTACGTACTTCCGAACTTGCGGCGAGAGAGCTCCGACGGTTTGCGCGGAGGCTGGGCACGTGAACAAGCGAGCTACCAAGCACACTAGGAATAGCGTAGTGCCTATTCTGCATCTACGCGACTTAGCAGCTCGCCCTGCATCCGCCGCGGCGAGATGGCGCGCGAGTGTTACGTCATGTGCCAGGTTCGTTTTTGTGGGCACATGACAATCCAGCAGGTCTCGCACCAACCCGCTTCGGAAGCCGCTTTGGTTGATGAACGGCTCGAAAATTTGCGAATTGCCGATCTTCTTGACTTTACGCACAGCGCTTTTTTCCTCGAGTCTATAGACGTGAGTTTGCACCGTTGTGTAAGCAACGCGCTGGTCCCTGGGGCACACTCTCGAGTATTTCTCGGACGGCACAAGCGCGCAATTTCCCGAACTGGTCCAGGACTCGCGTTTCGGCGTTTGCAAAACGGGGTTTGTTCATCTATCTCCTATTTGTCCCGGCAATCCTACTACACGGTACGGTACTGTGAACAGCGGCATTTTCTTCGAATTACGTTTGCGGATCTGGTCGCTGTTCCAGGAGACCCGGCTTGAGAAAGACGGTGAAGTCCAAGAGTTAGAGCAAAAGATCGCTGAACTGGAAGATCGTCTGGAAGATGCAAAGCGACGTTCTCCAGAAGACGGAGAACAGGTTACCTCTGCCGAGAGGCCACGAGACCAATCGCGCGATAGCAGCGATGCTGACTCTCAGAAGGATGAGGCGTTCTGGAGAAAGCAGTTTTCAGAAATCGACTACAGGATTCGAATGGCGAAAAGCGAGTCAAACATTCTCCAACGGGAACACAATGTGCTGTTGATGCAGTACTATGCCAATCCCGCAGCACCGCTGAAGGAGAGCGTGACTCGGAGAGACATCAACAAGCACCGAACTGCCATTGAGACAAAGCAAAGGGAACTAGCCGAGTTGACGAAGGAGCGTGAGGATCTCGAAGACGCACTTCGTCATGCAGGTGGACCCCCGGCCTGGGCACGGTAGCGACCGCTCTGGTTGTGTCGCGATCAGTGCGCAGATGGTGCACCCGTTGGTTGATGCCGACGCCGATCCAACAATTCGGGACAGTCAACACAACAGCGACTCCCGTGTCGCGCTGCATATCACGCACATCGACGCCAAGGCAATGTCTTGAGCACACCGCACCTACGCGGAACGTCACGAGTCTGCTTGTAGGGGAAGGCAAGTATCGGGCGCGGTAGAGAGTCAGTCGGTGTGACACGTGCTCCGCCTTTAAAAGTAAATCGCCCCACGCATAGCCGAAATAAAAATCAATTGGTTCCAACGCGACTGCACACGCTCGAATCTACCAACAGCCAAGAATCCTCCTTCTTGTAGGAATAGCTGACGCGAAAGCTGCGATTGTCCACGCGCTCGAACACAAATCGCTAGTCTAAAGAATCCGGGAGATTCCCGCCAGACCATGCCAACGTCTGTGCCACCCAGCCCGGAGAACGGAACAGCCGGATGCCACCCGTACTGTCCTGAGTTGTGGATACAAACTGGCGAGTATTTGCGTCCCAACCCCACTCGGACCAGGCGTGGTAGTCAAACGGTGGCTCATCGTTGTGCCTGAATAGAAGGAATCTGCCAGCAAGAATCGGCTCGAACTCGAGATTGGCAGAGATTGCCTTTCCACTGCCCGTAAACTTACCTTCACAGTGCCAACGACCGTCGAAGAAAGCGAGTGTCTCTATGGGGACATCGGAGTGGGCTTGCGATTGAATCTGCACATTAGATGTGAGCCCGAAACAAATCAATACGCCCACATGCACAATAACTCTTGCAATTTTCATCGCGGTCGGCCTCCTTCTTGCAACTCGCTATGATACCTTCCTTATGTCTGGTTGACGAGCGAGCACGCGAATCGCGTTCACGGATTGCCTAACTTCTTGCGCGTTTGTGGCTTCCGGTTTGTTTTGGCGCTACCTTGCGCGATCGCGGCACGGGTAGGCGAGCTCATCGCGCAGTCTGTACGCCATGGCTACATGCTACCCTCTTGCAACGCTTGCCTGGGACGTCGTCTAGTTTACTGGTCGTGTAATACTCATTAAAAATCGCCCTTAAGTATCAGAAGAACTTAGCGCTCAGCGCTTAAGGCGAATGCAATGCTCTTATCGACGAGCTTCTTAAACCTAGGTAGATTGTCTATGATTCGTTCGGGAATAACGGCATACTCCCTCTTGATATGGCCTTTGGCGAAATACTTCAGCGGGGATACACCGGCTTCGTGGAAAAGTTCGGTAAGGAGCTGGGGCGGGACCCTAAGCGCTAACCCGAAGTTCCCGCACGAAACAAAAATACTTCCGTTTACATACCCGGCGACCGCTCCGAAACAGTTCTTGAATTCCAGGCGATGAGTCATCGCGAGCCTCGGGCGAACGCGCTTGAGAAGGCCTTCGAGCCTTTTTGCGTATGCCGGTCTCAAAGAAAATGACTCCAAAACACTAGCCTGTAGGTTGCCTTTTTGAGTGGACAGACTGACCCTCGCATTTTTCAGACTAGTTCGGGCGCGGGTCAAGCTACAATACTAGTGCAACAATCCTTTTGAGTGTTGACTGTTTGTCAGGAATGGGGACAAGTCCAGCGCGTCGACAACAATCGCGAGGCTTCGGACCAATGGTCGGCCAAGATGAAGGTCTTCCTTGGTGTCTATTTGGTGTCGGTTTCTAGAGGGCACCAGGCAGACGTTGGGGAACCAAGCAGACCTAATAGAATTTCTGCTAAGGTCATCAGGTTCAACAAAATAGGGACATTTCCTGCGTTTTCAAACACATGAGCCAGACGGCGGGGTTCGAATCCCCCCCTCTCCGCCAGAAATTTCCCATCGCCCATAGTTTCATTTGCTCTTTCTAGTGGGCCCGCTGTCATTAAAACCTTTCTTGACAATTTGGTGTGACTTGACCTAAATGCTAGGGTAACGTGGGCTAAACCACGTGGGGGCGGACGTTTCTCAGAGCCCTTTCGTTTGCTTCATGTTCCGGGTCCCGGGTCCAATCCAATGGTTTTTTTCTGCCGACGCTTTTCTCAGGGATATCTCCACATCGCGCAGGGCGAGTGGAAGGAGCACACCATGAAATGGTCATTCATAAGACTTAATATTCTGATTTGTCTGGCCGCAGGGGCCATGCTTATGACGGGAGTTTCCGCATCGGCACAGAGCGCAGGATTTACGGGAACGGTGCTCGATCCAACCGGTGCAAGTGTCGCAGGCGCGCAGGTGACGATTACAAATGAGGCGACAGGAGCGCCACGGTCCGCGACGACCGAAGCCGATGGGAAATTCGTCTTTAGCCAAGTAACTCCCGGCCAATACAAGGTCGAAGTCAAGGCCAGCGGATTCAAGACGGCGGTTCGCCAGCACGTGGAGATTCTGGTGGGGACTACAAGTACGCTGGACATCCGACTAGCAGTGGGAGCGGTCACTGAGACTGTCACAGTTAGCGAACAGGTTGCGCCGCTCAACACGTCCGACGCCAGCATAGGGACGCCGATATCGGGCTCCCAGTTGTCCGCACTTCCTGTTTTGGACATGAACCCTGCGGGGCTCTTGGGCCTGCAATCGGGCGTGGCCTACATTCCGAGCCAGGGTGATCACCCGGGCGGTTACGGCGGAACCTCGGACCAGGATGGCCGAAGCGGAGCGGTCAATGGCGCGCGGAGCGATCAGAACAACGTCACGCTCGATGGGGTTGACGTAAACGATCCGGAGAAGGGTTTTGCATTCACAAGCGTGCTCCGCACTCCTCAGGACGCTCTCGAAGAGTTTCGCACCACGACAACAAGTTACGACGCGGATTCCGGCGGGCGCTCTTCTTCGGCGCAGGTTCAGTTGGTGACGAAGAGTGGAACAAACAATCTGCACGGTTCCGCGTACTACGCCAACCGAAATGAAATATTCAATGCCAACGATTTTTTCTTGAATCGATCGGGTATCACTCGACCGAAATTCCGGCATCACCTCTATGGAGGTTCTCTGGGTGGTCCAGTCATCAAGAACCGCGTTTTTTTGTTCGGTGACTTCGAGAGATTGAAGGAGGCGCTCTTTAGTCCGGTAGAGCGCAGCGTTCCCTCGGTAGCGTTCAGGGACGGCGTCTTTTTCTACCAATGCCGAAACTTTGACCCGGCTTCGGATCTGTCACGGTATGCATCGAACCCGACCTGTGCACCACCACCCGGAGGCTTTGTTGCGGGCGAGAGCGGACAAGCATACGGGATGGACGCAAACAGCCGGCCTTGTCGGCAAGGCGCAGCGGGTTGCGGCCCGATTCCGCAGGGATTCTTCGCACTTAGCCCGACGCAGATTGCTGCCATCGATCCGCTGGGAATCGGACCCAATAAGGCACTCCTCTCCTATTGGTCGGCATTTCCCGATCCGAATTCGACCGGCAGCTTTGATGGGACGAACATTCTGGGACGCCGCTTTGGGGCTCCGGTCAATAACGTCTTTAATACGGCGGTTGTTCGCGCCGATGTCCACCTGGATAGCCACGACAAGCACACCCTTTTCTGGCGCGGGAACTTGATGCACGATACGATCAATCGCGAGCCTCAATTCCAGGGGCAAGCGCCTACGCAGACACTCCTCAACAACAACAAGGGCTTTTCGGTCGGCTATACGGCTGTCTTGTCCCAGCGGCTGGTCAATAACTTTCATTATGGCCTGACGCGTATCAGTGAGAAAGCGACGGGTGTCCGGAACCAGGAGTTCGTCTGGACTCGCTTCATCGATGACCTGAAGGGGTTTGTGAACGCCAACACAGAAATTTTCAACAGGAGCGACGGACGAATACTGCCGCAGCACCACTTTACCGACGATGTGAGCTGGACCAGAGGCACGCATACGTTTAGCTTCGGGGGCGAATTCCGCCGGTCCCGGAACAGTACTTTTTCGAACACTAACTCGTTCCCGACGTTTACGATCAACCCATCCTGGCTGCCGAACGGCGGCGCGAACCTCGAGCCGGGGCAGGCTACTTGCATTCAGACGGGATGTCTTCAGGTGCCGCTGAATGGCGGCAGTAGTGCGGCTTTCCATGACGGACTCACCGAGATGTATGGTCCCGTGAGTTTCCTGGAGGCGCACTACAACGTTGACAAAACCGGCGCCGCATTGCCCGAAGGCCTGCCGATCGCACGGAGAGTCGGCGTGAATGAATACGAACTCTATGCGCAAGACAAATGGCGCTTGAAACCTTCTTTCACGCTCACGGCAGGTATGCGCTGGTACCTCAGTTCGCCACCCTGGGAAACGAACGGGAATCAAGTTAGCCCTACGCCGAGCTTTCATGATTGGTTCGACTGCCGCGCTCAAGCAATGAACACGGGCAATCCCACGAGCGACTGCGGGTTGATCAAGAACGCCCTGGGCGGGCCCGCGAACGGCAAGCCCGGCTACTATGATTACGATTACAAGGATTTTTCGCCACGCTTGGCCTTTGCGTGGGCTCCCCGCTTCAAGGACGGGCTAAAGCGCGCTCTTTTCGGAGAAGGGAAGACCTCAATCCGCGGCGGCTACTCTCTTGTGTATGACCGCGTTGGAAATGGAATCGCCTCGAGCTTCAACAGCCTTGGTTCCTACGGGCTCTCCACAACCATCGACAGCTTCTTTGGTGGATGCGGAATTGGATTTGAAGGCACGCAGTCAGCAGGTCCGTGCCCGCGCTTTTCAGGAGTTAATGATACCGCTCCGATCAAATCTGTGAACAACTTGTGCGGAAGTCCTCCTGCGCCTTGCCTAGTACCTTCTACGATAGGCACTTTCCCCTCCACACCACCGTCAGGGTTGCTTACCGTCAGCCAGGGGCTCGATAACAAGATCAAGAGCCCTTACGCGCACACCCTGGACCTTTCCGTTGCCCGGGAGTTGGGCGGCAACATGACTCTTGAGGTTGCGTATGTGGGCCGTTTGGCGCACCGGCTGACATTGATCCGGGATTACGCAATGCCGGCGGATTTCAGGGATCCGAAATCCGGCGAGACCGCCTTCCAGGCCGCCCGGCAGCTCCAAGGCTATGCCGAGCAGAATGCCAATAAACCTTTTCAAGGCCTGACTACCATGCCAGCTAATTTCAGCAATGGGTTCTGGCAGAATCTGTTCCCGGGTTTCGGCCCGACCGGCACGAACCAAGGGTGTTTGCAGTTCAATGTTTTTGGCCTCAATAGGAATGCAAATGGTTCTGCGATTGATCCTAACCAATGTCTTGGAACGGGCCTGCCCGACGGGTATACCGCAGCGCAGGTTGCCTATGACTACATGATCGGTTACACCGGGACAGGTGCCGCGGGGCCAGGATTTGGCGCAGTGACCTTCTGGCAGGACGTGGACTATTTCGATTTCCCAGCCTACCCGACTTGCTCGAAAGGCACAGACCTCAACGGAGACGGGTTCAAGTCGTGCCCCAACTTGTTCTTCCCCGCCCAATTCGTCAACTTGAACACGTGGACGACGGACGGCTATTCTTTCTACCATGCGATGCAAGTGAGCTTGCGCAAGAACGTCAGCCATGGCGTTTCGTTTACCCTGAACTACACTTATTCGCATTCGTTGGATACCTCTTCCACTCCGGAGCGCCAGAACCCCATCAACGGGGCTGGCTTCGGCGGCTCCACCGGAATCGTGCTTAACGCCTGGAACATCCGCAAGGAATACTCCAATTCTGATTTCGACATTCGCCATCAGTTCAATGGTTACTGGGTTGCGGAACTGCCGTTCGGACGGGGTAAAGCCTTAGGAGGGCGCGCGCCCGGATGGGCCAATCAGATCATAGGTGGCTGGCAACTCTCCGGGATACTTCACGTAAATAGCGGAGTGCCCGCCAACATCGACAATGGGCGCACCTGGCCGACAAACTGGGACATTGAGGGGAACGCCACTTGCGCCCCAGCGGGTGCTTATCCACTCGGCCTTTCCGTCGGTCCGTGCCCTGGCACACAGAATGTTCACGGCGCAGTACACGGAAGCGGAAGCTCGGCCAGCTTACCCACGCCCAATCTGTTCGCAAATCCGGACCAAGCGTTCCAGCATTTCCGCTTCACAGCTACGGGTGACCGTGGTCAGCGCAACATAATCCGCGCCGACAAGTACGAAAGCGTGGACGCGGGTCTCGCCAAGACGTTTAAGCTGCCCAGGGAAGGGATGAATCTGGTTCTCCACTGGGACGTCTTCAATATCCTAAACTCAGTTTACTTTGACGCGGGGAACTTAGACGCCGGCCGGGATAAACCAGGCACGTTTGGAGACTACACCCAAGTTCTCGGCCATCCGCGGCAGATGCAACTCTCGCTGCGGTTTCAGTTCTAAGCGGTTGTATCAGCTTCAGCCGGCCGCCGGGCAACGCGAGTTTTCCCGGCGGCTTTTTTTCGAGCAGCCGATTGGCTTTCGAGAACGAACTAGCCGGGACTTCTAAGCTATCTCAATCTCGTCACCCTTGAACAATTACATGGGCATGACGTATCTGCTCGCTGGGGATTACCAGAAGTCAGTTCAGCAATTGCAGCACACGATCGACCTGGATCCGACATTCCCACTTGCGCACTTCTTTCTTGCTTCCGCTCTGACTGAGATCGGGAAGTATGAGCAAGCCATAGAAGAGATGCAGAGAGGCGCATTGCTGAGCGGCGCAAGTCCGGAACAGGCGCCGGCTGTGACGGCTGAATTTCTTGCAGCATTTCGCATTGGTGGCCCAAACGGCTACTGGCAGAAGAATCTTCAGGCAACGCTGTGGCAGCAGGAACATGGGGGGCGGGAACATTGGCGCTGGCGAGTGCCTACGCGAGAGTGGGCGATAAGGAGAAGTCCCTGGAATGGCTTCAGAAAGCCTAAGAGGAAAGGAACGGAAACATCACTCTTGTGAATTCCTATCCGGATTACAAGTATCTCCATGGAGACCCCAGATTCGCGGACCTGTTGAGGCGAATGGGATTACCACAATAGCCGCCACCGTCGCCGTTATCGAAGCTCGTTCCCGTAGATGTGATTCGCCTTGTCATTTTGGGAAACGCATCCGTAGTTCCATTGGGCACTAGACACAAAGGTGGAGCGGGCCGAAGCGTTCTTTCAGTTCTGGACTAGAAGAATGATGTTGCCGAAGAACCTTGATCGCCGCCTCGCAGGCTGTAGACCTCCCCCATCCCGCCCGTCCCCAGCGGCGCCACTATGTCGTAGGGCCCCAGTTTGCTCCCCGCCGCGAGGCTCATTTTTTCAGCCTCGCCGGCCAGTTAACCACCAAAGAGAAGCTTTGCGCATTCGTCGTCAAAGGGTATGTGTTTGCCAGGAATCGTCCGTCCGGTGCGACATCGTAGTAGCGGCCATTCAAGTTGCCTGCAGCTAGCTCGAACAACGGTGTTGGAGGGCTGAGTTCAAGAGAGACTGGCCTGATCTTTACTTCCACTGCCATGACTCTTAGACTCTCGCGGTAGTAGATCTCTTTCCCGTCGCGCCTCCACGCCGGCCTTTCCCCGCCACCTGTGGAAATCTGGTACTGCGCACCACCGCTGGGAAAAGGCGTGATAAAAACCTCATTCCTTCCGCTCTGATCGGATTCGTAGGCCAGCCATTTGCCAGCCGGTGAAAAAGCTGGTGCCGTCTCATTCGCTACAGTATGGAGGAACGGCTGAGGCTTGTGGTCACCGGTAAGCGCCACCGTGTAGATGTCTGCACCTGTGACGGGGCCGAGGATCGCAGCAAACGCTAGAGATTTTCCGTCCGGTGACATGGCTAGAAAGAATGCTCCTAACACACCTTTTTCAAACTTCACTACCTCTCTTGGCTCCCCGGAACCATCTGCCGCTCTCACATAGATGTCCTGCGGCCCATTGGCACTCGAAATGAAATAAATCTCCCGGTCGTCCGCAGACCATACAGGATTGCCGCCCCAGCTATTGTTGAGCGTCATGAGCGTCCTGGTTCCGCGCGCATCGAGAATTCGTATCTTGCTTTGCGCCACGCTAGTCGTATCCGCCACGACGCGCGATCCGTCTCGCGAAATGGCTACGCTCTTATAGTTCTCGTTTTCCCCCAGCGTTCCCAACAATTTGCCGTTGCGGTCGTACCATTGTAATTGCCTGCTTATGGCCGCATCGCCAGCCATGTAGACCAGCTTGCCCTCTGTCGACACTGAGAATTCCGCGATGCTGAACAGAGGGTCAAAACGGGCATGCTCCACGATGGCTGCAGGGACTCCGCTCAGCACTCCCGTGCGCGGGTCAAATGGTTGCGCTACCAGATTCCCGTCGCGCCAATAGATCAGATGTTCGGACGCAAACGCGGCGGTGCTGCACCCTCGCATCAGCGCTATATCTTGTTTCCTGTCTAGAGATGCAAAGCGCAACTCGCTCAGCTCCGTGCACACTCCGTTCGGTGAGTTTACGTACAGAAAATGCTCCCCGTCGGGCAGAAATCGCGGCCAACGATTGCTAACAGCTTGCGCCAGTTCTGAAGCAGGCTTAATTTGAGTGACTGCCACCGGCGTGCCACCCTCTGCCGGTACACAGAGAACCGGGCTATTCCTTGTCGCGGAAAAGATAATAGTGCCAGAACTCGCCCAACTTCCCCCTCGGGCGTCGGGGGCATCGCAGATGACCTGCACCGGCCCGCCGTCCGCGGCCAAACGCTTCAGCTTGCCATCCGCAAAAAAAGCGATCTCGCTCCCATCGGGCGACCAGAACGGATAATAAGCGCCACTCGTGTCGGTCACCTCACGGGTCTCCCCCGTGGCCAGAACTCGCAACCAGATCGAGCAAGTCTTGCCTCCGAGCATCGACGTTGCCGCGGATTCCGTTTTGCAGCCGGTGAACGCAAGCCTTCTCCCGTCGGGCGAAATCTGCGGCGGCCCAATCCTTCCGGAAGTATCCGCGAACACGCCTGGCGGAGGAATCACCGAAGCCATCAAGGGCGATTCCGGCCTAAGCCGGGTTATGTAAAATGTCGCAGCGATTGCAAGCGCGATCGCGGCCAAGCTCACCGCTAACCAGGCGGCCATGGGACGGAAATTCCCTTCTTTTGCTGCAACACCCCGCGTCGCGTCGCTCTCGCCGACCCATTTCAACTCGCTGGACAAATCACCCGCACTTTGCCACCGTTCGTCGGGAAGTTTTGCCAGGCATTTCCTAATCGCGTGATTCAGGGCCGACGGTGTCAACGGCTTCGCGGAGGTGATTGGAGCGGGTTCTTTTTCCAGGATGGCGGAAGCCACGCTCAACTGGCTCCTCCCTTCAAACGCCCGCTGGCCGGTCAGCATTTCGTACAGCACCGCGCCCAGCGAGAATATGTCACTCCGCCCGTCCAGCTCTTTGCCTTCCACTTGCTCCGGCGACATGTATTGAAATGTGCCGACGATTGTCCCTTGCTCCGTCACCGGAGAATCCTGCGTCACAGCCGTAAGCATCGCGGCGCTCGT
>JACXTT010009146.1_pt1 | contig 13568 bp, 8 predicted proteins | sample 9270951 | NCBI WGS metagenome assembly JACXTT01 (sample SAMN15532306, study PRJNA645909) | rock metagenome | isolation source: weathered quartz diorite | place: Puerto Rico | collected 2017-06-21
CGACGGATCTCGATCTCGGCACGCGCCGGATCTTCACGAATCAGGACGGCGACCAGGTGACGATCTCGAACGCCATCGCCGCTTCCTCGGCCATTCCGCTCTTTTTCCGGCCGGTCCGGATCCAGGGGCGCGATTACATCGACGGCTCGACGGGCCGGGTGGCGCATCTGGACGTCGCGATCAAGGCGGGCTCCACCACGGTTCTCATCATCAATCCCCTGCTGAACATCATGAACGACCGGAGCTCGGTGTGCATTCCGCGGAGCGACGGCAAGTGCGCGAGGATCGCCGAGCTGGGGATGTCCTTCATTCACGATCAGGCGACCCGCATCGAGACGCGGGTGCGCCTGGACGGCGAGATCCGCCGTGCGCAGGCTGAGTTTCCACTGGTGAAGATCTACCGCATCGAGCCCTCCTCGGCGGAGGTGATGATGTTCCTCCATCCCTCCATGAGTTATTTCGAGCGCGAGCAGATCCTGCGTTACGGCTATACGTCAATGACCTCGATCCTGAAGCGCCGCCGCGCGGTGATCGAGGAGCTGATGCAGTTCCACGGGCTGAATCCCTCGGACGAGGCCTCGGCCGCGGAATGACCAAGAACTCCTTCAAGAGCCGCCTCAACCGCGGGGAGCTGATCCTCCTCGACGGGGCGCTTGGGACCGAGCTGGAGCGCCGCGGGGTTCCGACGCCGCTCCCGCTCTGGAGCGCCGCCGCGCTCATCGACCACCCGGACCAGGTCCGGGAGATCCACGAGGAGTACGTGCGCGCGGGCGCCGACGTGATCACGGCGGACACGTTCCGAACGACCCCTCGCTCGCTCCGAAAGGCGGGGCATGAGGCCGCGGAAGGGCGCGTTCTGACCCAGCGCGCCGTGGCGCTTGCAGGCGAGGCGACCGACCGTGCCCGAGGAGCGCGGGGGGTTCTCGTGGCGGGCGCCCTGGCCCCTCTCGAGGACTGCTACCGCCCGGACCTGACCCCGGACCCGGAGTTGTCGGTCAGCGAGCACACCGAGCAGGCGTCGTTTCTCGCGCGCTGCGGGGTGGACCTGATTCTCGCGGAGACGATGAACTCGATCGCGGAGGCCATGGCCGCGGTCCGCGGAGCCAGGACGACGGGGCTTCCCGTGCTGGTGAGCTTCATCTGCAAGGACGGCCGCGAAATTCTGAGCGGGGAGTCGCTCGCGGATGCCGTGCGGGTTCTCGAGCCCCTGAAGCCGGACGCGATCCTGGTCAACTGCGCGGGCCCCGAGACCGCCGCGGAGTGCCTGCTCACGATGGGGCGGGTGACCCGGATTCCGCTCGGGTGTTATCCCAACGCGGGCCAGCCGGACATGGATGCCGGCAAGTGGTGCTTCGATCCCTCCTGGACCCCAGAGCGGTTCGCGGAAGCGGCGCGGGAGTGGGTCGCGCGCGGCGCCCAGATCGTCGGCGGCTGCTGCGGGACGACCCCCGACCACATCCGGGCGATGCGACTCGCGCTCCCACCGGTTCTCGTCGAGTAGCGTTGCCGGGCGAGCGCGCTTCGGGCACTCCCGCGGCTTCCGGCGCCCCAGCGCCCCTTCCGCCACCGCTTCGTCCCGCGGCGAGCTTGATCCTGGTTTCGCGCACACCCTCGTTTCGGGTCCTCTGGGTGAAGCGCGCCGAGGGCAATCCCTTCCTGGGCGGCTTTCATTCCTTTCCGGGTGGACGCGTGTCCCGCGAAGACGGCCCCACCGACGAGGAATCGCTCGAGTGGACCATGATGCGCTGCGCCGTGCGCGAGACCTTCGAGGAGACGGGCCTCCTGGTGGGTCTCCGCGGCGAACCGCCCCCGCATGAAGCACAGCGAGCTCTGCGCGAGCAGCTCCTGAACGGAAACGTGGAATTCTGGCCCTCCATGGAAAGCCTGGGCCTCTCGCTCGATCGCTCCCTGTTGACGATCGCGGGCCGCTGGATCACACCCCCCTTCGCGCGCCTGCGCTTCAACACCATGTTCTTCGTATCGGAGATGCGCGACTCAAGGCCACCCGACATCTGGCCCGGTGAGCTGGAGTCCGGAGAATGGATCGACCCGAGGCAAGCGCTCCGCCTGTGGGAAGAGGATCGCGCGGCGCTCGCGATGCCGACCCTTCATGCGATCCAGGTCATCGCGTCCAGCGCCGACGAAGGCGCGGGCTCAGTCGATCCCGTGCATCTCGCGACGCGTCTCAGCGCGGTGCCGGAAGCCAGTGGTGTCCCCTCCCGCCACGTCATCCTGCACCCGGGCATCGTGATGGTGCCCCTCCGCACGGAGACCCTGCCGCCCGCGACCCACACGAACGCGGCGGTCGTGGGGGAGCGCGACCTCGTCATCCTCGATCCGGGGACCGCGGACCCTGGAGATCTCGCGCCGCTCTTCGAGGTCGTGGACGCCGCGCTGGAACGAGGGGCCGCCGTGAAGGCGATCCTCCTGACGCACCGGCACAAGGACCACATCCTCGGCGCGGACGTGGTCCGCACGCGCTACAAGGCACCCGTCTGGGGGCACGCCTCGATCTCGGACCGCGTCCGGCTGGATCGGGAGCTCGAGGGAGGCGAGCGGATCGAGCTCGGGGGCCCTCACCCACGCACCCTTCTCGCGGTGCCCACGCCGGGTCACTCCCGATCCCACATCGCGTACTTCGAGGAGCGCTCGCGCACTCTCATCGCGGGGGATCTCGTCTCGACGCTCGGCACGGTCGTGATCAACCCGCCGGATGGGAATATGGGGGAGTACATGCGGTCGCTCGAAGGAGTGCGAGAGCTGGGCGCGGGGGCCCTCCTGCCCGGCCACGGACCGCCGAGTCGCGGCGTGGATCATCTGATCAAGGCGCTACTCGAGCATCGGCGCCAGCGTGAGTCGCGAATCTTACGTACGCTGGAGGGCGGACCCATGAAGGAAGACGAGCTGAGAGAAGAGGTCTACAAGGACACCCCCGGCGCCGCGGCGGAGCTGGCCGCGCGGACGCTGGAGGCGCATCTCGAGAAGCTCGTCGAAGAGGGAAAGGTGCGAAAGGGGGGCGGCCGGATCGCGCTGAAGAGCTAGGGTTCGTGCGTCCTCGCCGGCCGCGCGAGGGTCAGTACGCCTTGAGCTCTCTCAGGACGCTCTCGATTCCGTCGACTTGAGGAAGGATCGCATCCTCGAGCGCCGGCGCGTAGCCCACCGGAGTATCCTGCGCCCCGATCCGGCGCACCGGCGCGTCCAGCGAATCGAAGAGATGCTCCGCGATCCGCGCCGCGATCTCGCCGCCGAATCCCGCCGTCAGCACGTCCTCGTGCAGCACCAGAACGCGGGCCGTCTTCCGCACCGAACGCGAGATCGCTTCCATGTCGAAGGGCGCGATCGTGCGGAGATCCAGCACCTCGACGCTCGTTCCATCGGCCTCGAGCCTCTGCGCCGCGAGGAGCGCACGGTTCACGGTCGCACCCCAGGTCACGACCGTGAGGTCCGTCCCCTCGCGGGCCAAGCGCGCCTTGCCGAAGGGAATCATGTAATCCGGACCGGGGTACTGCCCCTTCGCGAAGGGCTGGCGATAGATGTTCTTGTGCTCGAGGAAGAAGACAGGATCGTCGGAGCGGATGGCCGTGCGCAGAAGACCGTTCGCGTCCACTGCGGTCGAGGGGAAGACGACCCGAAGTCCGGGGCAGTGGGCAAAGATGCTCTCGCCGCTCTGGCTGTGGTAGATCGACCCCCCCTGGAGATAGCCGCCGATCGGAACACGCGCGACGACCGGGCAGGAGAAATCTCCGTTGGAGCGCCAGCGCAGCATGGCCATCTCGTTTCGGATCTGCATCATGGCGGGCCAGATGAAGTCGAAGAACTGGATCTCCACGACCGGCTTGATCCCGCGCGTCGCCATCCCGATCGCGCGACCAATGATGTTCGCCTCGGCGAGCGGTGAATTGAACACGCGTTCCTTGCCGAACTGCTTCTGAAGCCCGTGCGTGACCTTGAACACGCCCCCCTTGCCGGGAACCTGGGTCAAGGCCGCTTCTCGCGTCGCGTCTGCCACGTCCTCGCCGAAGATCACGATCCGGGGATCGCGCGACATCTCATCGCGCAGGCAGCGATTGATCAAGGTGACCATCGTCTCCGGGCCACCTTCGAACCGAGGCTCTGTATCGAACGCGCGGGACATGGGATCCACCGTCTCGGAGTAAACGTGCTGGAGCACGGTCACGGGATCAGGCTGGGGAGACTTGAGCGCCTGCGCTTCCGCCTCCGCGATGGTGGCAGCCACTTCCTTCTGGATGCCCTCGATCGCTTCCGGGGTCGCGAAGCCTTCGCGGATCAGGAAGGCGGGGAAGGTCTGCACCGGATCCCGTTTCGCCTCCGCCTCGCGCTCGGTGGGGGGCTTGTAGGAAAGCTCGTCGTCGGACATCGAGTGCCCGTAGGGACGAACGACCGAAGCGTGTACCAGCACCGGACCGCGCCGCGCGCGCAGGTGGGCCACTGCCTCGGTCATCGTTCGGTAGGAGGCGATGGGATCTGTGCCGTCTACCTTCATGATGCGCAGGCCGGGGATGCCGCTCAGGCAGCGCGCGATGTCGCTGCCGGGAGTCTGGACTTCGACCGGCACCGAGATCGCGTACTGATTGTCCGTGATGAGGAAGAGGACCGGCGTACGATTCGTCGCCGCCGTCGTCAGCGCCTCCCAGAACTCGCCCTGGCTCGTGGTGCCCTCGCCGGAGGAGACATAGACGACCTCGTCCTCATGGAAGGGCGGCCGCTTCTTGATGTCCTTGAGAATCGAGAGCAGCCGGCCTCCCTCGGAGCAGCCCACCGCTTGGAGGAACTGGGTCCCGGTCGGGCTCGACTGCGAGACCACGTTCGCGCGCTTCAGTCCCCAGTGGGCCGGCATCTGGCGTCCGCCGGAGTTGGGATCCTGGGCGGCGCCGACGGCCTCATAGAGCATCTCGGTCGGGGTCATGCCCAGCGTCAGCAGGAGCGCGCGGTCGCGATAGTAGGGATAGAACCAGTCGTAGCCGGCCTTCAGCGCCTTGCCCGCGGCCACCAGCACCGCTTCGTGCCCCGCGCCCGAGATCTGGAAGAAAATGAGGTTCTGCTTCTTGAGCTTGATCTCCTCGTCGTCCATTTTGCGCGAGAGCAGGATCAGGCGGTACATGTCCAGGAGCTCGGCGCGGTTCAGACCGTGCATGGTTTCCTTCTCGACGCGGATTGCCACCGGAAAACCTCCTCGAGGCTGGATTTTGGTGCTTGAGCACGTGGATTATAGCGGAGACACTCATTCGCGAAAACGCCGGAGTTGACGGATCCTCGGCGGCTGGCGCCGCGAGAGTCTCGGGCCTTCGTTCCCATCCCCTCGAGGAGATCGGCAAATCGTGGAGCCTTCTCCATCCGCGGCACGCATCGTGAACGCGGTCGAGTTTCGGGGTCCTTCAGGCAGGATCGAGGGACTGTGGTGCGATCCGGGAACGGGGCTCCCGGCGGCGGTCATCGGCCATCCCCATCCCGCTTACGGCGGCTCCATGCACAGCAAGGTCGTGCACACGGTCTACCGCGTCCTCGATGCTGCCGGCCATCCCACCCTGCGCTTCAACTTCCGAGGGGTCGGACGGAGCGAGGGGGACTTCTCCGGCTGGAGCGACGAAGCTCAGGACGTCGCCGCCGCGGCCGCGCACGCGCGCGAGCGCTCCGGAAGGAACGAGCTCTGGGGCTCCGGTTTCTCGTTCGGGGCCTGGATCGGCCTGCAGTGGGCGCTGACCGATCGCGGCGTGCAGCGGTTCATCGCGCTCGGGCTCCCCGTGGAGAACCACGCGTTCGATTTCCTGACCCGTCTGCCCTGGCCGCTCGCCATCGTGCAGGGCGAACATGATCGCTACGGCTCCGCGGAGACGCTGGCCGGGTACGTCCAGCAGTGGCAGCGGCTGGGCCCCGTGACGCTCAAGACGGTGAAGGGCGCCGACCACTTCTTTACCGGAAAGCTCGCCGAGCTGCAGCAGGCGTTGGAGGAGATCCTATGAACGGACCGGGCGCCAAGGACAAGACCGCCGTCGTAACGGGCAGCACGAAAGGGATCGGACGCGCGATCGCCGAAGCGCTGCTAGAGGCCGGCGCGAAGGTGGTGATTTCGGCGAGGAATGAATCCGAGGTGGCGGGGGCGGGGAAGGAGCTGGACCGCGCCCATCCCAAGCGCGTGCTGGCGCGCCGGTGCGACGTTCGGCGCGAGGACGAGGTGCGGGCGCTCTTCTCCGAGACCGATCGCGCCTTTGGCGGCGCGGACATCCTGGTCAACAACGCCGGCGTCGGTCTGTTCAAGAACCTGGAGGAGATGTCGCTCCAGGAATGGAGTACCGTCCTGGAGACGAATCTCACCGGAGTGTTCCTCTGCACGCGCGAGGCGATCCCGCGCATGCGGAAGCGAGGGGGCGGATACGTCTTCAACATCTCGAGCCTCGCCGGAAAAAACGCCTTTCCCTCGGCCACGGCGTACAACGCGTCCAAATTCGGCCTGAACGGGATGAGCGAGGCGCTGATGCAGGAGGTGCGCTACGACGGGATCAAGGTGACCCACCTGATGCCCGGGAGCGTCGCGACCCACTTCAGCGGTCGCAACCCCGGCCCGGAGGACGCCTGGAAGGTCCAGCCGGAGGACATCGGCCGCATCGTGGTCGATCTCCTGGACATGGATCCAAGGACGCTCGCGAGCGCCGTCGAGATCCGCCCCTCGAAGCCGCCGAAGAAATAGCGCCGTCCCCTCTGTCGCGGGGGAAGCCTCGCGGACTTGCGACTACCCTCGGCCGGCGAGCGCGCCCCCGAGCAGTCCCAGCAGCGTCGTGAACACCGCGACCATCGCGAGGTAGGTGAGCGCGGAGCGCGGCCCGAGCCACTTGGCCACGACGCCAAACGTGGGAAGGTTCACAATCGGGACCGCCAGCATCATCGCGATGGCGGGACCGAAGCCCATTCCCTTCGCGAGCAGCTCCTTCACCAGGGGCAGCTCGGCTCCCGAGCAGAAGTAGAAGGGAACGCCGCTCACCGACGCGAGCAAGGAGCCTACGGTCGTCCTCTGGCCGTAGAGGATGTGAATCCAGTGGCCGGGCACGAGGACGTCCACGACCGCCGCCAGAGCGAGACTCACAAGAACCCACGGCGCGTACTCGCGAATCTGGCCCAGGAAGCATCGCCAGACCGCCCGCAGGCGCCACCTTCCCAGGAGCGGAGTCAGACCGAACATCTCGCCGTGCATTTCCACGATCTCCTTGCGCCCCGCAACCGCCTCCGCGGAGCGCCCGACCGCGACGCGCAGCACGAACACGCTCGAGTAGCCGGCCAGAAGCCCCAGCATCACGGACGCGAGGAGGCGCACTCCGACCCAATACAGGCCCAGAAGCTTCCAGGTAAGAAGAAGCACCGGGATGCTGACGGCCGCGCCCGCCGTGAGAAAGCCGAACGTGTGCTTGAGATCGCCCCCGCGGCGCCGCAGCGCCACGGCCAGCGGGACCATGCCGCAGGTGCAGAGGGGAATGAGGGCGCCCACGACCGAGCCGAACAGCATCGTTCCCGGATTCCTCCCGGTCATGAAACGCGCGATGAGGCGCTCGGAGACGAATTCCTCGATGAGCGCGCCGGCGAAGATCGCGAGGAGGAAGAGCGGAAGGACGTCGAGGGCCGATTCACCGAAGACGCGAAGGATGGAAGGAAACGCGTTCGCCCCGTTCACCGGCTCCATTCTACATTCTCGGCTCGTCCTTGACACGCGCCTCCCGGTCGGAGAGATTCGGCGGAATGGCCTTGCACGATCCTCTCTACCATCCGCTTTTTCTCGGACGCCGCGCCGCTCCGGAAACCCCTCCCTTCGATCCGTTTCCCCCCTCGGGCCGGAAGCCGTGGCGGGGAGAACCGCAGCCGAGACGTGACCTCGAATTCCACGTGAATCACTACAAGGTGAGCCTCGACGTGGACCTCGAGGCACGCGAGCTCCGGGGCCGCGCCGTTCTTACGATCGAGGCGATCCGGGACGGGCTGCGGGAGGTGGCGCTCGACGCGGCGGAGCTTTCGGTGTCCAGGGTCGCGGTCAAAGGAAGGAGCGCGCACCATGAATCCGGCAGGGAGAAGCTGATCGTCACTTTGCCCCGGCCGCTGGCGACCGGGAAGCGAGCGACGATCGAAATCTCCTACTCCACCCGTCCGCGCAAGGGGTTCTTCTTCGTCGGACCCACGGAGGCGGAAGTCGACCGGCACGCCGCCGGCTGGTCGCAGGGCCAGACGGACGATACCCACTGGTGGATACCCTGCCTCGAGAGCACCGAGAGCCGCGCGACGCTCGAAGTGATCGCGACCGTGCCACAAGGATACCGGGCGATCAGCAACGGTAAGCTGGTCTCGCGCCGCTCGAACGCCCGCCGGCGGAGGGTGACTTTCCACTGGCGTCAGGACACGGCGCATCCGGCTTACCTGATCTCACTCGTGGTGGGGAAATTCGTGGAGCTCAAAGACCGGGCCGGGAAGATCCCCCTCCACGGATATGTGCCGCGCGGTCGCGAGGCCGAGGGACGCGAGCTCTTCCGAAAGACGCCCGCGATGATCGCTGCGTTCTCCAAGGTGTTCGGCTATCCCTACCCCTACCCCAAGTACGCCCAGTCCACGGTCTTCGATTTCACCTTCGGCGGCATGGAGAATACCGGTGCCACGACGCTCACCGTGCGCGCGCTCCAGACTCCCGAGGAGGCGATCGATCAGACCTACGAAACCCTGATCAGCCACGAGCTCGCCCACCAGTGGTGGGGGGATCTCGTGACCTGCCGCGACTGGTCGGAAGGCTGGCTGAACGAGGGGTTCGCGACCTATTCCGAGGTCGTGTTCTGGGAAGCCGAGCACGGCCGCGACGACGCCGATTTCGCCCGCCTCGAGCAGATGTGCTCCTACCTGGTCGAGGACAACGGGGACTACCGTCGTCCCCTCGTCGAGACCACCTACCGCCATCCGTCCGAGATCTTCGACCGGCACCTCTACGAGAAGGGCGCGTGCGTGGTCCACATGCTCCGCGCCACACTGGGGGACGGCGTCTGGAGGCGCGGGCTCAAGCGCTACCTCGAGCGGCACGCGTTCGGAGGCGTGGAAACCGGAGATCTGAGAAGGGCCTGCGAGGAAGTGTCGGGCCGGAATCTCACCTGGTTCTTCGATCAGTGGGCCCACCAGGGGGGCCATCCCGAGCTCAAGGTGGGGCGGGAATGGGACGCCAATGCCAAGGCGCTCCTCCTCACGATCGAGCAGGTGCAGGAGGCCGATCCGGTGACCCCGGCCGCGTTTCGGATCCCGATGGTGCTCGAGCTGAAGGTGGGGGAGCGCCGCCTCCGGCTTCCGATCGAGGTGAAGCAGCGCAAGGAGACGATCCGGATCCCTCTGCCTCAGAGGCCCCGCTACGTGGCGCTCGACCCCGAGCACGACATGATGAAGCTCATGGATTTTTCGCGCTCGGAGGAGGAGCTTCTCTACGGCCTTCAGCAGTCGAGCTTCTCCCTGGAGCGCATCCGCTGCGCGCGCGAGCTGGCTTCGCGCGGGGAGCCCACAGTCGTGGAGGCGCTCTTCCGCGCGGCGCGCGGAGACCGCTTCTGGGGGGTGCGGGTCGCGGCGCTGGCCTCGCTCGGAGAGATCGGCGCGCGCCGTCCCGCAATGGCCGACCGGATCGCGGAGCTGGCCAAAGGGCAGAAGCCGCGCATCCGCCGCGCGGTCGCGTGGGCGCTGGGCTGCACGGGAGGGGAAGGCGCCATCAAGCATCTGCGGAAGATGGCGGCGACCGAATCGAGCAAGTTCACCGCCGGCATGGCGCTTCTGGGCATCGCACGCAGCAAGCGGGAGGATGCCTTCGACCTCCTCCGGACCGAACTTGTCCGCGAGAGCCATCGCGACGTTCTGAGACAGCACATTTTCGACGGCTTCGTGATCCTCAAGGATCCGCGCGCGGTTCCAATCCTCCTCGACTACACGCGCCCCGAGTTCAAGAACGAGGCGCGCGAAGCCGCGACGAAGGCGCTGGGCAAGCTGGGAATTCTGGACGAGAAGGTGGAGTCCCGCCTCATCGAGATCCTGCGCGACCCATGGTTCCGGGTTCGCTCCGCCGCGGCCCGATCGCTCGCCAAGCTGAAAGCGCCGCGCGCCGAAGGCGCTCTTCGCGAGGCGATCCAGAGCGAGCCCATGGATAACGTCCAGAGTGCCATCGAAGGAGCGTTGGACGATTTGAGGGCTCCTCGATAGACTATCCGGCGTAGGAGCACCCGGCCGGGCTCCCGCAAACACACTCCATGGCAATCGCCGCAGGCACACGTATCGGTCCTTACGAAATCGTCGCGCTCCTCGGCGCGGGCGGGATGGGGGAGGTGTATCGCGCCCGCGATGACCGGCTCTCGCGCGACGTGGCCGTCAAGGTGCTTCCCGGAAGCTTCGCCTCCGATCCGGATCGCCTGAAGCGCTTCGAGCAGGAGGCCCGGGCCGCCGGCCAGATCAATCATCCCGGCATCATGGCGGTGTACGACGTGGGGACCTTCGAAGGCACGCCGTACATCGCTCGATCATGCGGCCATCGGCGACAACGGCGGAAGCGTGCGCGAGATCGACTCGGACGGCAAGATGCGCAGCCTGTCGACATCGTGGTTTACCGTCTGGGGAATTGCCTGGTCCCCTCGGGGAACCATCTGCGTCTCCGGCCAACAAGGGGGCAGTTCGCCCGGCTTGTACGAGATCACGCGGGATGGGACGTTGCGCGTCTTGCAACGGCTCACCGGATTCCCTTACTTGCAGGACATCTCGGCCTCCGGGGAAGTGCTCTTCATCCAGAGCACGCCCGAGATGAAGATGGAGTGGCACGAGCCGGGCGAAGAAGCCCGGGACCTCTCCTGTCTCGACTGGACCCTGTGCCGGGATCTCTCCCGGGATGGAAAGTGGATTCTCTTCGATGAAACCGGCCCGGGAAGCGCCGGAGTCGCGACCGTCTACATGAGAGCGACGGATGGGTCGCCCGCGGTACGCCTCGGCGAGGGGATTGCGGGGGAGTTCTCGCCGGACGGCAGGTGGGCCCTCGTCCAGAATCGCGGCGAGCACGACACCCTAACGCTTCTTCCCACGGGTGCGGGGAGGGAACGAACGCTTCCGCTCCCCCGGATGGCCGTTCACCAAGCCACGTGGATGCCGGACGGCGGCGCTCTGTGCGTGGCCGGGTTCGAGCCGGGCCATGGCATGCGACTCTATAGGTACGAAATCGATTCGGAGCAGATTCGACCGATCAGCGAGGAGGGCGTCGGGACCAATCTTGGAAAGGTGTCTCCCGATGGCCGGCTCGCGCTGGCCCGGACGGTGAGCGGGTCCTTCGGGCTCTACCCTACCGAAGGGGGCGCCCCACAGCCGCTCGAGGGGATTCATCCGGGAGAGCGCCCGTACAACTGGGCTCCCGACGGGACCGCGGTATTCGCCTTCGAGCGCGGCAAGATTCCCGCCCGAATCTTCCGCGTGGAGGTCGCGACGGGGAAGCGGGAGCTCTGGCACGCGGTCACCCCTCGCAATTCGAGCGGGGTGTCCGGAATCAACAGCCTCCAACTCTCCGAAGACGGCCGCTCTCTCGCGATCAGCTACGTGCGGATGAGCGCGGAGCTCTACATCGCGCGCGGGATCCTGTGAGCCCCGAGCTCGTTCGCGGCCGCGCGCTGATTCTCTGGGACCCCAAGGAACCCGGGAAGAAGCGCGACGCCATCGACACCGACCAGATCACGCCCGCCCAGGATTGCGTCTCCGAAAGCCTCGCGACGCTGGACAAGCGATGGAAGGAGGGCGCGTTCCGCCATCTCATGCCCGACTTCCGTGCGCGCGTTCACGCCGGGGAGACGTTTCTTGTGGCCGGCGACCGCTTCGCGATCGGCTCCTCGCGCGAGATGTCCCCGGCGGGGCTGAAGGCGATCGCCGAGGAAGCCGGGCTCATGATGGTGATCGTCTGCGGCTCCGGCATGGGGGACATCTTTCGCCGGAACGCCCTGAATCTGGGACTTCACTTCATCCAGAGCCCGGAAGCCGTGGCCGACGCCCGGGACGGCGACGAATTCGAGCTCGATCCCAGGACGCGCGCGCTCCGGAACCGGACGCGGGGGAAGTCCTACGATCCGCTGCCGCTCACGCCGAAGGAAGAGGAGATCCGGCAAGGCGGCGGCATCTTCGAGATCGGGAGACGGGAGTACCGCGCCGGCCCAAAACCGATGAGCGCCGTGTTCCCGGACCGGGCGACCGCGGGGACGATGACGAGCACCGAACAGATCGTGTGGGCGCATCGGGTGGACAAGAACGCCGAGGTCAAGCCGGGCGCCACGCTCGAGGGGTACGCGGATCTTCTTCCCGCATCGGACGGAACCGCACCCTTCGCCATCCACACCTTTCATCAGATCGTCGGCGTCGAGGACGTCGCACCACGCCGTGCGGCAATCGCGAACGATCATTTCGTGTTCACAGGCAAGGAGGCGGATGAGAAGCAGACCTCGATCTCGCGCGAGTTTGCCGAGCGGCACGGGATCGAGGCGCCTTACTACGCTCCCCCGGGAACCGGGATCTTCCATTTCTATTTTCCGGAGCAGGGGCTCATCGTCCCGGGCGGTTTCTATCCGGGCGCCGATTCGCACAGTCGCGCGTACGGAGCTTACGGCGCGGTGGGAATCGGCGTCGGGAGCACCACGCTCGGATTCGGATGGGCCACGGGCGCCGTGTACTTCACCGTCCCCAAGCAGCGGCGCGTCGCGCTCACGGGGAGACTTCAGCCCTGGGTGTCCGGCAAGGACATCGTGCTGAAGCTCCTGCATGGATGGGGGGCGAAGCAGTCCCAGGGCATGAGCGTGGAGTTCGTGGACCGAAACCGCGAGCTTCCGATTCCGTATCGGAACACGATCGCGAACATGATGGCCGAGGCGGAAGCGATGAATGGGATCTTCGCGCAGGACGAGGTGACCGAGGCGTGGTACCGCGAGTGCGGGTTCGCGCTGCCGTATCCGCGCGTGAGCCCCGGAGAGGACGCACGCTGGGAGATCGATGAGACCCTGGATCTCTCATCGGTCGTTCCCATGATCGCGAAGCCCTTCAGCCCCGGCAACGCGTTTCCCGCCGAGGAGGTCGCCAAGGAGCGGATCACCTTCACGAAGGCCTTGATCGGCTCCTGCACGAACGGCGGGTACGACGATCTCCTTCAGGCAGCACTGGTGCTGCGCGCCGCGCGCGAGCGCGGGGTGGATCGCGTCGCGAAGGGGGCGGAGTTCGTGATCTTCCCGGGGAGCGGCACGGTCAAGCGCCTGATCGAGCGGCCCGATCCGCGCCTTCGAGGAGAATCCATCGCGGAGGTCTTCCGCGCCGCCGGCGGAGAGATCCGACAGTCCTGGTGCGGTCCGTGCTTCGGCCAGGGGCCGGACGCGCTCGCTCAGGGCGAGCGCGCGATCACGTCCTTCATTCGGAACTGGCAGACCCGGATGGGCGTCGGGGGCGAAGGGTATCTCGCGAGCCCGCCGGTGGTCGCATCGTCGGCGCTCGCCGGATACATGGCGCCGCCTTCCGAGCTGGGCGTGCCCTGGGATCCCGTCGCCTTC
>JACXTT010009147.1_pt1 | contig 13568 bp, 4 predicted proteins | sample 9270951 | NCBI WGS metagenome assembly JACXTT01 (sample SAMN15532306, study PRJNA645909) | rock metagenome | isolation source: weathered quartz diorite | place: Puerto Rico | collected 2017-06-21
CCTGTGGTCGCGAAGTACGCGTTCAGCTCCGTGACGTACACCTTCGACATCGAGCCTTCCTTGGTCGGCACGACGCCCTGCTCCATGAGGAAGGCATTCAGGAGCCCGAGCTGCCGTCCGACCTCGACGCGCATCTCGAGGTCGGCCATCGCGCGCCGGACCCACGGGATCGTGCCCAGCGGCTTGCCATCGCGCTTCTTCCGGCGGACGAAGACCTTGAGCTCCTCCAGCAGCCGCATCAGCATGCCGACCGAGCCCAGCATGATGCGCTCGAAGTCGAGCGCCATCATCGCGTAGTAGAAGCCCATGCCGCGCTCGCCGATGAGATTCGCGCGCGGCACCCGCACGTTCTCGAAGAAGACCAGGTTGGTGCGGATGTTCGACATCGTCCAGATGCCCTGCACGGTGATCCCCGGCAGGTGCATGGGGACGATCATCATCGAGATGCCCTGGTGCTTGCGGGCGTCGGGTTCGGTGCGGACGGCGACCCAGTTGTGGGTGCAGGTGTGCGCGCCGGTGTTCCAGATCTTCTGGCCGTCGATGACCCACTCGTCACCGTCGAGGACGGCCTTGGTCTTCAGGTTCGCGAGGTCGGTGCCGGCGTCGGGCTCGGAGTAGGCGACGGCGAATTCGATGCTGCCGTTCAGGATGCCGGGGAGCCAGGTGTCCTGCTGCTCCTTCGTGCCCGATCGCAGGATGGTCGGCGCCACCGACACGACCGACAGGCTCATGGCGGGCGCGCCCGCCATGCTCATCTCCTCGACGAAGATGAGCTGCTCGACGGCGCTCTTCCCGAGCCCGCCGAACTCCTTCGGCCACGCGACGCCCCACCAGCCCTTGGCGAAGAGCTGCTTGTGGAAGGCCCTGGCGAGCGGACCGTCACCTTCGTTGCCGGCCTGGCGCATCTCGGCGCGCAGCGCGTCGGTGACGTGCGTGCGGACGAAGGCGCGGACCTCGTCGCGCCACTGCTTCTGGGCTGGGGTGTAGTCGTAGTGCATGGGCCTCAGCGGCGGACGGTGACGATCTCGATCGTCCCGCGCTCGCCGATCAGATAGTTGATCACGAACGTGAAGAAGGAGAGCAGCAGCCAGCCCGCGAACGCCGCCCAGAAGCCGTGCACCTCGAAGCCGCGCACGACGTCGGACGCGAGCTTCAGCATCGCGGCGTTGATGACCAGCGTGAAGAGCCCGAGCGTGAGGATGTTGAGCGGCAGCGTCACCAGGAGAATGATCGGCCGCACGATCGCGTTCAGGATGCCGATCGCCGCGGCCGCGAACAGCAGCGCGCCGGTGCTTTGGATCTCGATCCCCGGCAGGATCAGGTCCGTCAGATAGAGCGCAACCGCCGAGACGAGCCAGCGGACGACGAGCCCACGCATGGCGGGCTAGGTACGCGATGGCGCCGCGTGCTGCAAGACGCGCGCGCGCTTCGGAATGTGCACCCGCGTCACGAGCACCGCGGCGGCGATGCAGCCGGCGATGATGACGCAGAGCGCCGGCTCGTAGCTCCCGCCGAGGTCGCGCGCGTAGCCGACCGACGGCACGCCGATCGCCTGCGCGAGCACGATGAACGGCGTCATGCGTCCCGAGATCGCGCCGTAGTGGAGCCGACCGAAGACTTCGCCCGTCAGGCTCGCGACCAGCGTCGCGTTGCCGCCCATCGCGTACCCGTAGATGACGACGTAGCACGCGAGCAGCAGGGTCGTATGCACCGGCACGAGCAGCAGCGCGACGCCCACCGCTTGGAGACAGAAACAGACCGCCGCGACGCGGCGCTGATCGAAGCGATCGAGCAGCGCCCCGAACCCGAGCTTGCCGACGACGCCCATCGCCGCCGTCGCGCCGAGCACGAGCGACGCCTGCGCGGCCGGCATGCCGCGGTCGATGAAGAGCGGGATCTGGTACAGCAGCACGCTGGATAGGCCGCCCATCGTGAGCCCGAACGCGGCCGCGAGATACCAGAAGCTCGGCTGCCGCCAGGCGACGTCGGGGTGGACGGAGCGCTCGATCTCCTTCTCGTAGAAGGCGAGCGCCTCGGTGCGCTCGCCGGCAGGAGCGAGCGGCTCGCCATCGGGTTGGAGGCCCATGTCGGCGGGGTCGCGGCGCGAGAACGCGAGCACCGGCGGCAGCACGATGATGGCCACCAGGACGCCCAGCACCGCGTACGCAGGGCGCCAGCCGTAGTGGTCGCTCAACCACTGCGCGAGCGGCGTGAAGAGGATCCCGCCCGCCGAGATGCCCGCCGTCGAGATCCCGAGCGCGCGGCCGCGCTTGGCGACGAACCAGCGCGCGACGGCGGCGTTGTTGGGGAGCCCCGCGACGCAGACCGAGCCGAGCGCGATCGGCCCAGCGAGGCAGAGATAGAGCTGCGGCAGCGAGCGCACCTGCGACATGCAGACGTAGCCCAGGGTGAGCGAGAGAGCGCCCGCGATCTGCACCGGCCTCGCCCCGCGCCGGTCGATCACGCGGCCGATGGGGATGCCGTACCCGGCCGAGCAGACCTGCATCAGCGAGTACGCGCCTGAGACGCGCGCCCGCCCGCCGAACGCGAGCGCGAGCGGCGTCAGGAAGACGCCCCAGGCGTAGAAGATGAGCCCGGTGTTCACCGCGAAGCAGATGAACGCCGTCAGGACGATGAGCCAGCCGTGGAAGATGGCGGGATGACGTCGATCGAGCGTCGCGTGCGCGGACACCGCCATCCGGGCAGTAGAACCATCCGGGCAGACCCAGAGCAACCGGACGGACGCGGAACGTCACTTCCCGTCGGGCAGCGTCACCGCGACGGTCGTCCCTTCGCCTTCCACCGATTCGAACGCGATCGTGCCGCCGAGCGACGTCACGCACTCCTGGACGATCGACAGCCCGAGTCCGGTGCCCTCGTTCCCGAGCTCCGCGTCGCGGTGCCCGTGCGCCCGGAAGAAGCGCCGATGGAGCAGATGGGGGAGCGCGTCGCTCGGGATCCCGAGCCCGTTGTCGCGCACGACGATCCCGCACCGCCCGTCGGCGGGCGGCGCCGCCGGCACGCCGATCTCCACCCAGCGCTCGGGCTTCGACGGGTCGCTGTACTTGACCGCGTTCGAGACCAGGTTGAGCAGCGCCAGCTCGAGGCGGGCGGTCTCGATCTTGACGAACGGCAGGTCGCGCACGATGCGGATCTGGACGCCGCGGGCGTTCGCCATGTCGCCGAGCTGGCGCGAGACCTCCGACGCGATCGCTCCCAGGTCGACGGCCTGGACGCTCGGCGTGTCGACCTCCTCGCGCGCGAGCGCGATCGATTCGAGCCGGCGGAGCAGCTCGGCCATCCGCGTGAGGTTGCGCTGAAGCAGGTCGCCCAGGCGGGCGCGCGATGCGACCAGCTCGTCGTCGCTGCTGGCCGAGAGGATGCCGACCACGAGCTGGATCGTGTTGAGCGGGTTCCGGAGCTCGTGGCCCACCATCCGGTTGAAGCTCGCGAGCTGTTCGGTCTGGCGGCTGATGGTTTCGGTGTACGCGGAGATGAACGTGTCCACGGTGATCTGCATCAAGGATTGCACGGCCCGGCCGATCCGGCGCGTGGCGGCGAGGCATTCGAGCGGCGCAGGCGTCTCGAACTCCGGCGTCACCTCGGCGAGGAAGTCCTCGAGGATCGCGCCCAGCAGCTCGTACTCGCGCAGGATCTGATGCACCGACGCCTGCTGGCTGTGCCGCAGGCGCCCGAGCTCGCGGGCCTTCTCGATGACCGTCGTCTTGGCCGCGAACTCCTCGTCGTGCGGGGCGCGCAGGTAGTGCGCGATCTCCGTGATGATGCCCGGGACGTGGTCCAGGAGCTGATCGGAAGGGAACACCTCCCGGGCCTGGACCGGGAGCAGCTCAGTCAGCCGTCCGAGCCACCGGCGCGAGAGCTCCCTCTGCGCCGCCTCGATCCGCGAGGCGAGGAATTCCGTGTAACGCGTACTCAGCTCCTTCGATGGGTGCACGGGCAGATCGGGAGGTGGCAAAGTGTAACAGGTTGGCGCCGGCTGTACACGTTCCTCGGCCGCTCGGCGTGCCGCTCGCTGCGGCTCCGAGAACGGGCCCTGCGCGGGCCGGCGGCCACGCCGGCGCCGGCCTGCCCGATCGGGCAGTACGCAGTGCGCTCGCGCGCGTCGACGACGTCCGCTCGCATCCGTGGCCGCGAGAGCAAGCGGTCCCGCCAGTGCGTCGACGCGGCCGAGTACCGCGTCCGTAGCCAGACGGTCGCCGCCGCTCCTCGCGCGCTCCGTCGCTCGTGCCGCTTCGACGACGTGATCCACCGCTCACAGGCCGGGACGCGAGCGGCGCGGGGTGGCCTCGAGGCCGGCACGCGTCGCCTGCTCCCCCGATCGCGGCCCGGGCAGGGACCGCCCGACCGCTACCCCGTGGGTCCCGTCGTCCGCCGCCATCGCCGAGCCGGGGTTCGTCTACGACGTCTGGGAGGACGCCCCGACGTGAAGGATCCGCTCTGGCCTTTGTAAGTCTTGCACGCCGAATTGCACCGCCGGGCATCTCTGGGGGTCGATCGCGAGGGATGAAAAGCCGCCGCTCGCATCCCAACCCCCTGGCTTCCTTGCGAGTCGTCGGCGACCCCGGTCGTGGCACGGGGTCTGCTTGAGCGGGCAGGCGCGCCGCAGCCAAACGCGTCGGACGGCGCCCGACGGGAGGACGCGATGAGCAACGTGGACCGCATGTTCGCCGACAGTACGGAATCTCTCCCCGCCGACGTGGTGGTGCCCGCGCAGTTCTTCCGTCCGGCCCGTGGAGCGAAGGGGGAGCGTGCCCTCATGGCTGCCGTGCTGGAGGACGCGATGCGCGTGTATCGCCGGCAGTCGGCGCGTGAGTTCCTCCGGACTCCGCGCGTCCTGCTCGAGGTCCAGCGCTGGTTCGCCAGCCGCAGCAAGGCGGCGGTGTTCTCGTTCGAGCGCATCTGCGAGGAGCTCGGCATCGAGCCCGGCTACATCCGTCGGCAGCTTGCGCGGGTTCCCCAGCCTTTGGTCGTGAGCATGGCGGCACGCGACTACCAGCGGCTCCCGGCGCGTCGAGTGGCCTGATCGCGCCCCCACCCGCGCGCGCGCCTCCTTCGCCGGAGGGGCGCTCGCGTCACTGCGCTCCCAGCAGCACCCGCACCCGGTGCGTCGCCCCATCGTCGACGAGGGCGACCCGGGTGCGCCCGTTCTGTCGGGCCCCGTCGACCTCGATCGCCGACACCCCGCGCGTCACCCCGTGGGGGTTCTCGACGGCGATCTCGTAGCGGGTCGCGTGGTACCGGAAGGCGATCTCGAAGCCACGCCAGGCACGCGGGATGCAGGGGTCGATCTGGAGCGCCGTCCCGCGCAGGCGGAACCCGAGGATCCATTCGACGGCCGCGCGGTGCATCCATCCCGCCGAGCCGGTGTACCAGGTCCACCCACCGCGTCCGACGTGCGGCGGCTCGGCGTAGACGTCGCCCGCGACGACGTAGGGCTCGACCCGGTAGCGGTGGACGCCGGCGCGCGTGCTGGTGTGGTTGATCGGATTCAGGATCGCGAACAGCTCGCCCGCCTTGTCGCCGTCGCCGAGCGCCGCGAAGGCGATCACGCTCCAGATCGCGGCGTGGGTGTACTGCCCGCCGTTCTCGCGGATGCCGGGCGGATAGCCCTTGACGTACCCGGGGTCGAGCGGTGTGCGATCGAAGGGCGGCGTGAAGAGCACCACCAGCCCGTCGCCGCGCCGGACGAGGAACTCCTCGACGGCTGCCATCGCACGCGTCGCACGCGCCGGGTCGCCCGCGGCGGCGATCACGCTCCAGGACTGCGCGATCGAGTCGATGCGGCACTCGGCGCTGCTCGCCGAGCCGAGCGGCGTCCCATCGTCGAAATAGGCGCGCCGGTACCAGTCGCCGTCCCAGGCCTGCGCGTCGAGCGCCGCCGCCAGCGCCTCGCGGTGCGTGCGCCACGCCTCCGCGCGGGTGGTCTCGCCGCGCAGCTCGGCGAGGCGCGAGAACGACGTCAGCACGGCGTGGAGGAACCACCCGAGCCACACGCTTTCCCCCCGGCCCCCCTGGCCGACGTGGTTCATGCCGTCGTTCCAGTCGCCGGCGCCCATGAGCGGCAGACCGTGCGGTCCGGTCGCCAGGCAGCGCTCGATGCCGCGTGCACAGTGCTCGAAGAGCGTGGCGCGGAGTGCTGCGACGGTGGGCTCGAAGTAGACGTCGGTCTGCCCGGGCGGAATGCCCGCGCCCTCGAGGAACGACACGGACTCGTCCAGGACCGTCAGGTCGCCGGTCACGTCGAGGTACGCGGCGGTCACGTACGGGAGCCACAGCGAGTCGTCGGCGACGCGGGTACGGATGCCGCGTCCGGAGGGCGGGTGCCACCAGTGCTGCACGTCGCCCTCGGCGAACTGGCGGCTGGCGGCACGCAGGAGGTGCGCGCGCGCGACGTCGCGCCTCGCGACGACCAGGGCGGCCACGTCCTGGAGCTGGTCGCGGAACCCGTATGCGCCGCTCGCCTGGTAGAACGCGCCGCGCGCCCAGATCCGGCTGACCAGCGTCTGGTAGAGGAGCCAGCGGTTCACCAGCACGTCCATCGAGCGGTCGGGCGTCTTCACCTGCAACGTGCCGAGGACGTCGTCCCAGTAGGTCGTGACCGCGAGCAGGGTGGCATCGACGTCGGCGGCCCGGTAGCGGCCGACGAGCGCGCGCGCGTCGTTCGCGTCGGCGCCCTGACCCAGCAGGACCATCACGGTCGTCCGCATGCCGGGCGCGAGCGTGAACGTGGTCTGGAGGGCACCGCACGGATCGAGACCGACGCCGACGCGGCCGGAGAACGCCTGCGCGGTCTCGAGTGCGGCCGGATGGTCGAGCGTGCCGTTGCGGCCGAGGAACTCCGTGCGATCGCCGGTCCAGGCCCGCTGCCGCCCGCCGAGATCCAGGAAGGCCGTGCGCCCTCCGAACTCGACGTGCCAGGGATTCCGCACGAACATCGCCCCGGTGACGCGGTCGATCTCGGTGACCAGATACGGCGCGGCGGCGCTCCGGCTCGCGCCCAGCACCCATTCGACGTAGGCGGTCACGGACAAGCGGCGCGGCCGGGCCGAGCGGTTCTCGATCGTGAGCCGCGAGATGCGGACGGGATCCTGCAGCGGCACGAAGTGCAGTAGCTCGAGCCCGATGCCGTGCGACGCGTGCTCGAAACGGCTGTAGCCCTGTCCGTGACGGATCACGTAGGGCGTCGCGTCCGATCGGATCGGCAGCGGCGTCGGCCCCCAGACCTCGCCGCTCTCCTCGTCGCGGAGGAAGATCGTGTCCCCGGGCGGATCGCTCACCGGATCGTTCGACCACGGGGTGAGCTGGTTCTCGCGGCTGTTCACCGCCCACGTGAAGCCCGCGCCGCACTCCGACACCTGGAAGCCGAAGTCGGGGTTGGCGACCACGTTGATCCAGGGGGCCGGCGTCCACTGTCCCTCGCCCAGCATCGTCACGTACTCGCGGCCGTCGTCGGTGAAGCCGCCGAGGCCGTTGAAGAACTCGATCTCGGGGCGCGCGGGCGGACGCTCGGGCGCCGTGCGTCGTGCCGCCGGAGCGCGGCGCAGCGGCGACACGACCTGCGAGCGTTCCATCCGCATCACCTGCTCCGCGAGGGTGCCCTGTCGGCTGAGCAGCACGACGCGTGCGGCGGCCTTCAGGACCTCGCGATCGCGCGCCGGCACGAGATCGCCGCGCAGCACGACCACCGAGCCCGGCGTGGCCTGCGCCGCGGAATGCAGGCGGGCCTCGCTGGTACGGACCAGCGCCTCGATCGTGGTCTGCAGGTCCTGCACGTACGACGACGGCTTCTCGTTGACGATCACCACGTCGACCGCGAGGTTCTTCAGTCGCCAGTACTCGTGCGCCTGCAGGAGCTGGCGGACGATGTGCTGGTCCTCCGCCTCGTCGATCCGCAGGAGCACGATCGGCAGGTCGCCGGAGATGCGATGCGGCCACAGCCCGGACTGCGGCCCGAGCCACTGCGCGATCGACGCCGCCGGCGGTCGGAGTGCGCCGTCGGCGTAGAGGATGCGATTGGCGAGGCGCTGGAAGAGATGGGCATCGTCGGGCGCGATGCCGAGGTGATGGAGCTGCACCTGGGCCTGGGTCCAGGCGAGCGTCATGGCGCGCTCGAAGGTGGCGGGGTCGCGGTACTTGTCGACCAGGTCGAGGGCGGCCTCGCGCGTCTCCGCGATCAGCGTCGCGATCGTGACGCGGGCGTTGGCACCGCCGAGGAGCCGCACCCGATGGCGCACCGAGAGGATCGGATCGAGCACGGCGCCGACGGTGTTCGAGAGCGGGCGCCCGTCGAGCACGGACACCGCCTGCCGGATCCCGCGGCCGCGACCGAGGAAGCGCAGCCGGTCGGTCTCGTACTGGACGCCGGCCGTGCTCTCGCCCTGCACGGTGACGACATGTGCCGCCCACACGTGCGGATCCTCCCGGTCCCGGATGCGCCGGGTGGCGAGCAGCGCGCCCAGCTCCGGGACCCACTCCGTGTGCACGAACAGATTGGAGAACGCCGGGTGCGCGCCGTCGGCTGCGGGCGTCGCGAGCACGATCTCGGCGTACGACGTCAGCTCGATCTCGCGCGTACGTATTCCGCCGTTGGTGATCGACAGGCGGCGCACCTCGGCGTCGTCCTCGGGCGAGACGACGATCTCCAGCGTCGACGCGATCGAGCCGTCGCGCCGCAGGATCTCGGCGTGGTCCTCGGCGAAGATCGCCTCGTACAGGTCGGCGTCCACGCCGCTCGGCTGGTGCGCGGCCGACCACACCCGTCCGCTCTGCGTGTCGCGCAGGAAGACGTACTGTCCCCACGGGTCGCGCGTCGGATCCTCGCGCCAGCGCGTGACCGCGAGGTCCTTCCAGCGGCTGTAGCCCGAGCCGGCGGACGTCACCATGACGGCGTAGCGGCCGTTCGAGAGGAGATGCGTGCGCGGGATCGGATCGTGCGGGCTGTCGAAGCGGCGCGGCGCGGGCGGCGAGTCCTGACGCACGTGCGCCGCGGCGTTGACCTCGTCGGCCCGCGGGCGCGCGACCGGGACGTGGCGCGGCGGGCGCTCCTGGAGCAGGAGGTCGACGGCCTGGACCAGCGGCTCGGCGTGGAAGCGCGAGCGCATGATGCCAGCGTGGAGCACGTTCCCGATCGCCACCACCGTCATGCCCTGGTGGTGCGCCATGTACGCCCGCACGACGACCGAGTCCGCGCCTTCGGGCAGCCGCGTCGGGGTGAAGTCCACCGCCTCGTAGAAGCCGTACGCGCCCCGTGCGCCGACGGCGGCCAGCCGGCGCAGGTTGCGCGACGCCGACTTCGGATCCACCATCGATGCGAGCGCAGTCGCGTAGGGCGCGACCACCAGCTCCTCCCCGAGCCCGCGCTCGAGGCCCAAGCCGGGGACGCCGAAGTTCGAGTACTGATACGTGAAGTCGAGATCGCGAGCGCTGTAGGCCGATTCGGAGACGCCCCACGCCACGCCGCGCTCGTTGCCGTACTGTATCTGCCGGCGGACGACCAGCTCGTAGGTCTGGTAGAGCAGGCTCCCGACGGGGGCCCGCATCACCAGGTCCGGCATCAGGTACTCGAACATCGAGCCCGACCACGAGACGAGCGCCGAGCCGCGATCGACCGGCGTCATCGCGCGGCCCATGCGGAACCAGTGCGACGGTGGCGCGTCGCCCTTGGCGATCGCGACGAAGCTCGCGAGACGCGCCTCGGACGCGAGGAGGTCGTAGAAGCTCGTATCGATCGCGGCGTCGGCGACGCGATACCCGATCGACATCAGGTTGCGCGAGGGATCGAGGAAGATGCGGAAGTCCATCGCCTCGAAGAGGTCGACGGCCCGCTCGCCCGTCTGCCTCAGCCGGCGGACGAGTTCGGCCGCGGCCGGCGCGCCGGCGTCGGCGGCCGACGACGGGCTGGGCAACGCGGTGTCGGGGGCGTGGAGGAAGCCGTCGGCGTCGCGCGCGTGGCTCCGGACCGTGGCGCGGACCGCCTCCGCCCACGCCACCAGCTCGCCTTCGTCGGGGGATGCGCGTCCGCCCGACAGCGTGCGCGCGATGTCGACGATCACGTCCGCCGACGCCGTCAGGTCGGCGAGGCGCTTCGGCCACTCCGCCGGCGTCGGAGGCGGCAGCGCGAGCTCGGCAGCGAGCGCGTCGAGGGCTTCGTCGAGCTGCTGGGGGCCGACGCCCGGCGTCTGCCATTCGTCCGTGAGGGAGCCGCTGCAGCGTCGGAGGAGTGCCAGCGCATCGCCGATGCCGCGGACGACGTCGGGGCCGAGGATCGGCCGGTCGACCAGCTCGTGGCAGGCCTGCTTGAGCGCCAGCAGGTGGCCCGCGAGGTTCCCGCTGTCGACGGACGACAGGTAGCGGGGCTCGAGCGGGCGTCCGTCGCGGGTGTCGTACCAGTTGAAGAAGTGCCCGTGGGAGCGCTCGAGCTTCTCCATCGAGTCGAGCGTCGCGTCGAGCCGGTCGATCGCGTCGACGGTGCCGATCCACCCGAAGTCGTGGGCGGTGAGCGTGGTCAGCAGGTACAGGCCCAGATTCGTCGGCGACGTCCGGTGCGCGACGATCGGCTTGGGATCCTCCTGGAAGTTGTCGGGCGGGAGCCAGCGCTCGCGGGCGGTGACGAAGGTGTCGAAGAAGCGCCAGGTCTCCCGCGCGGTGAGGCGGAGGAGCTGCACGTCGTCGTCGCCGAGCGCCATCCGCGCCGGCGCGTGCGGGGGCTGGCTGATCCACCAGGCGACCGCCGGCGCCGCGAGCCACAGCGCCACGACCGGCATCGCGGCCGTCCACGTCTCGGTGGGGCCCCGGGCGGCGAGCAGCCCAGCCGCGAGTGCCAGCCCGATCGACGGAAGCATCCGCCGGTAGAACCCGCGGAGGTCGGGGGTGCTCCTGGCCTTCGCCTGGGCCGCCGTGGTCCATTCGAGCCGGCGCCGCCCCGTGACGTAGAGCCGCGCGACGGTGCGCGCGATCGCGTCGACCATGAGGCGGGCCTGGTCGGCGAGCAGCACCAGCATCAGCAGCGTCTGCGCGCCGGCGGTCGCCAGGTCCGAGACCACCGCGAGCGCGTGGCTGCGCTTCGAGATGCCGCGGCGCTGCGGCACCAGCTCCGCCAGCGCGGGCACGATCGCGGGCAACGCCATCATCGCGACGACGAAGCGCGTCCAGATGCCCGGGATCGGCGGCGCCAGCGTCCAGGCGAACGCGAGCGTCGCGAACGCCGCCGGGGGCGAGAGCGTGCGACGGAGGTTGTCGGCCATCTTCCAGCGTCCGATCGCCGGCACGCGACGCCGGAGCCGTCCGACGACCCACGGCAGCAGCTGCCAGTCGCCGCGCGCCCAACGATGCTGGCGCGCGGCGGCCACGCCGTAGCTCTGTGGGAACTCCTCGAAGAAGGCCACGTCGGTGACGAGGCCGGCGCGGGCGTAGATGCCCTCGAAGAGGTCATGGCTGAGGAGCGTGTTGTCGGCGACGCGGCCCTCGAGCGAGCGTTCGAACGCCGCCACGTCGTAGGCGCCCTTGCCGGTGTAGGAGCCCTCCTCGAACAGATCCTGATAGACGTCGGAGACGGCGGCCGCGTACGGATCGATGCCGGCCGGCCCGGAGAACACACGCTGGAAGCGCGAGCCCTCGCCGTCGACGGGCAGCGTCGGCATGATGCGCGGCTGGAGAACGCCGTAGCCCTCGACGACCCGGCGCTCGCCCGCATCGAAGCGGGCGCGATTGAGAGGATGCGCCAACGTCCCGACCAGGACCCGCGCCGTGCCGGCCGGCATCCGGGTGTCCGCGTCGAGCGTGATCACGTAGCGGACGCCGCTCGGGACCGCGGGCCCGCGGCCGTCGACGGCGACGAAGGTGGTGTCGCCCTCGCCGAGGATCAGCCGGTTGAGCTCGTGCAGCTTGCCGCGCTTGCGCTCCCAGCCGAGCCAGCGCCGCTGGCTCTCGTTCCACACCCGCCGGCGGTGGAGCAGCAGGAAGCGCGGGTCGCCCGCGGGCGTCGGACCGTGGCGCTCGTTCAGCCTGGCGATGCCGGCCGCGGCGGTCTCGAGGAGGCGGTCGTCGCCGGACAGGTGCTCCGCGTCGGCGTCGGTCCAGTCCGACAGCAGCGCGAAGCGCAGCTCGTCGTCGGGGTTGCCGAGGTAGTGCACCTCCAGCCGGTCGACCTCCTCGTTCACCTCGACCTCGGACACCAGCAGGACCGGGACGGCGAGCAGCGTGCGCAGGTCCGGCGGGATGCCGTGCGCGAGCTCGAGCTTGGCGAGCGGCGCGGGGCCGAGCCACTCGGCGACCCCGCGATTCGCGAGCGCGACCGCCAGGTCGGTGGCCGGCACGAGCGCCAGCAGCCCCAGCACGACGAGATCGAGCGCATCGGCGCCGGCCTTCGCCGATCGCAGCAGCGGCAGCGCGAGGATCAGCAGGCTGGCAAGGGTCATCGTCGCGAAGTACGCCGGTGCCGACGCCGCAATGTACAGGCGGAGCAGCCGCCGGCGACGTGAAGGACGGAAGCCGATCTCCCGCTCGAAGTCGGGCCGGCCGCGCGAGATCAAATAGAATCCCGGATCGCGCCGGCGGGCGTCGTCGGCGTCGGGATGGGCCGTGGCGCGGGCGACGGCAGCGCGGGCGACGTCGAGCTCGGAGTGCTGCGAGCCCTCGGCGAGATCCTCGATCGCGTGGCGGTAGCGGTCGCGGGTCACGAAGTCCATGTCGCCGAACACCGACCCGGCACGCAGCACGTCGTCGACCAGGCTCACGCTCTCGAAGAACGTCTTCCAGTCGAGCCCGGAGATGAGTCGCATGCTCGTGATGACGTTCCGGATCGTGACCGTCATCGCCGCCTGGCGCTGGTGCTCCTCGCGGACGAGCTCGTCGATGGTGGTGCCGTCGGCGGCGAGGCGCTCGTGGAGCCAGCGGAGCGCGGGCATGGTCGCGGGATCCTGCTCGCGCAGCCGCTGGCTGAGCTGCACGACCAGCGCCGTCGACAGTCTCCCCCGGCGCAGGCGCGGCGGGATGACGGCCGCGTCGGCCGGGCGGTCGCCCAGGCCGAGCAGGGCGTCGGCGATCGCGTCGGCGTCCTGGCGCGCGGCCCGCCCGGTCACGAGCCGCTGCGCGATCCGCCGGAGGTTCTCGACCAGCACGATGCGGAGCGTGATCGCCACCGCCCACAGCTCGCCGATGAGCAGCGGCTGGACGCGCTGGTACGCGCGCACGAATCGCCGCAGCGTCTCCGGATCGAAACGGCTGTCGGAGTGCGCGACGTACGCCCAGGCGATCCCCACGACGCGGGGATAGCCCTGGAGGAAGCCCTCGCTCAGCTTCGGGAGCTTCCGGTAGAACGCCTTGGGGAGGTGGTCGCGGATCTCGCGGAGCTGCTCCTCGACGATGTGGAAGTTGTCGACCAGCCACTCCGCCGCCGGCGTGATCTCGCGCTCCTCACGCACCGCCTGCGCGATCAAGCGGTAGCTGTCCAGGAGGAAGCGACCGTTGTCCTGCACCCGCGGCGCGATCGGATCCCCGCCGCGTCCGTCCGACCACGGCTGGGCCGCCGCCACGCCCTCCCCGTCCTC
>JACXTT010009148.1_pt1 | contig 13568 bp, 13 predicted proteins | sample 9270951 | NCBI WGS metagenome assembly JACXTT01 (sample SAMN15532306, study PRJNA645909) | rock metagenome | isolation source: weathered quartz diorite | place: Puerto Rico | collected 2017-06-21
ATTGTAAGTTTGCGTTTTCGCCCTTTTGCGTTTGGCAAAAACATTGTTCGCTCAACGACAGGTACCGGATCTTCCCTTCGACTCGATTGCTGATTTCTTCAAGTTGCCGGCAGGAATGAATTTCGGAGAGGTTCCAGGCGTCGCGGTCGATTCCAAGGGAAATATTTATGTGTTCACGCGGTCGAATACTGCAACAGGGCCGGCCTATGCTCCGGCAGCGGCGCAGTTGCTTGAATTCGGGCCGAAAGGCGAGTTTATTCGTGAGATCGGCAAAGGACTCTACGCGTGGTCGGAAGCGCATACCGTCCGTATCGACAAGAACGACAATATCTGGGCCATCGACAAGGGATCCGATATGGTTATCAAGTTCAATCAAGCGGGCCATGTGATGATGGTATTTGGCCGGCGAAAGGAATCCGCCGACGAAGAGAGTAAGCCCTGGGAGCATCCCAACCCGCCGCTGCCCGCCATAAATGGCCTGTTCCGTCAACCAACGGATGTGGCATGGGATTCGGAAGGGAACATCTACATCACCGATGGTTACATCAATTCGCGTGTTGCGAAATACGACAAGAACGGCGACTGGTTGAAGTCCTGGGGATCCCGCGGTAACGGACCGGGGCAGTTCAATATTCCCCACGCCATTGTGATTGACCGAAACAACAATATTTATGTCGGCGACCGGACAAACCGGCGCATTCAGGTATTCGACACAGAGGGCAAATTTCTGCGCATGTTTACTATTGATGTCCCTCCTCCGCCTGGAATTCCGCCTGTGTACGGCGACACGCCCACGGGCGAGCGGCTTCAGGCAGTGATTGGAGCGCCGAATTCAGTCTGTATCACACCTGGTCCCAATCAGGTGTTATTTGTCGGCGAATCGACATATCCCGGCCGCCTGTTTAAAGTTTCCCTTGATGGGAAAGTGCTCGGCGTCATCGGCCGTTCCGGACGGCAACTGAAACAGTTCTCGGGAGTGCATCAACTGGCGTGTCCATCCGAGACCGACGTGTACGCTGCGGAGACGGCGAACTGGCGTGTTCAAAAACTAGTTCTTCGACCAGGGACACAGACTTCGAGCGCAGGGCATTAAATGCGATTGTGCATATAGTATTCCTCTATGGACTATAAGAGTCGCACTAAAGTGTCGCGGATTCTGATCGATGAAGCCGTTCCTGTCGGCTCGAACGTGGTCATCCTCGGATGGGTTAGGACAGTACGGAGTAGTAAAGATGTCGCGTTTATAGAGATCAACGACGGATCCTCGATGAAAAATATCCAGGCCGTCGCCCAAAACCCGGGCTCGCTTCCGATTCTCGAGCAGATTTTGACTGGCGCATCGATACGGGTCGAGGGCGAACTCGTGGCTTCCGCAGGCAAGGGCCAAAAATATGAGATCGTGGCCTCGAAGGTCGATGTCGTCGGGGAGGCGGACGCCACGTATCCATTGCAAAAGAAGCGGCACACGATGGAGTTTCTCCGCGAAATCGCGCATCTTCGTCCCCGCACGAACACATTCGGTGCTGTGAACCGGATCCGATCGAAGTTGGCGTATGCCGTTCACAGCTATTTTCAGGATCGCGGTTTCTATTACATCCAAACGCCGATCATTTCCGCCTCCGATTGCGAAGGTGCGGGGAATCTGTTTCGCGTCTCCACTTTCGACTTTCAAAACATACCGAAGAAAGAAGGCCGGATCGATTGGGATGCCGATTTCTTTGCAGGTGAATCATACCTGACCGTTTCCGGCCAACTCGAAGCAGAGCTTCTAGCGGCAGCGCTCGGTGATGTCTACACCTTCGGCCAGACATTTAGAGCCGAAAACTCCAACACCCGCCGTCACGCCCCCGAATTTTGGATGATCGAGCCGGAGATGGCCTGGGCCGAACTCGCAGATAACATGGATGTGGCGGAGGATTTTCTGAAGTACCTTTTCCGCTATGCGCTGGAGAAGTGCACTGATGAAATGGATTTTTTCGGTCAATGGATCGACAAGGAAGTCCGCGGCACTCTCGAAGCAGTGGTTGCGGCCCAGTTTGAACGATTGCCTTACTCTGACGCCGTGAGAATACTTGAGGAATCGAAAGAGCCATTCCAATATCCAGTCAGCTGGGGAATGGATTTGCAATCCGAACACGAACGCTATTTGACGGAGAAGGTCTTCAAGAAACCCGTCATCCTCTACGACTATCCCGCCAAGATCAAGGCCTTCTACATGAGGATGAATGACGACGGGAAGACGGTTCGAGCAATGGATGTATTAGTTCCTAAAGTGGGTGAGATCATTGGTGGCAGCCAACGCGAGGAACGTTATGACGTGTTGATCAGAAGGATGCGCGAGATGGGAATCCAGAATATTGAGAACTATGACTGGTATCTTGATGTCCGGAAGTACGGTAGCGTCCCTCATTCGGGCTTTGGGCTCGGTTTCGAGCGCGCACTGATGTACATCACCGGGATGGGTAACATTCGAGACGTCTTGCCGTTCCCTCGCGTACCGCGCTGGGCGAAGTTTTAGGAATGCAACTCCCCTCCTAACTTAGAGGGGAGTTGTGCAAATCTCCCCCCTACAATTTGTACTTCAGTCGATACTCTTCAATCGAGCTCGTTGCCTCGTACCAAAGCTCTTCCAGCCGGTCCTTCGCCTCGTTCCCCTTGGATATCTCGCCGCCACGACACTCAAAGACGAAAGGGCCCTCATACTTCGCAACGACCAATGTCTCGATCAGGCGCGGCCATTCCAGCGTTCCTTCGAACGGCCAGAGATGTTCGTCCTTCTCTCCATGGTTGTCGTGGATATGCGTGGTGCGAGCGTGCTCGAAGCCTGCGGCGATCTTCTGCAGGTGGCCATGCCCGGTGTCATAACAGATCCCAATTCCTTCGAGACCGGCCACTTTCTTGAACTCTTCAATACGCTCGATCGTCGATATCTCGTTCGGGATGTTTTCGATCATGACGTCGATGCCGGCGAACGCGCGGATTTGTGAAATCGCAGAGTATGCATACTCGAACCCCACGAAGTTGAACGCATCGTTCGGGTTCCCCAGGTGCATGACGGCGTACGCGAGTTGGACGTGATCGTTCAACTCCAGAGCCCGTTTGATCTGATCCATAGCTGCCTCGCGAAGCCGGCGTTCCGGCTCCAGGACTGAGATCCAGATTTTCTGTAACGGGCCTACGTGTTCAATAAATGGTAGATGCAGCGACGGTGCGGGAAGTCCGTTTTCATTGAACCAGCGCCCAATCGAGCGAAGGCGAGACCGGTCGTGAAAGTCCAAGTGGGGCCGATTCGCGAAGATCTCGATTCTCCCGTAGCCGGCCTTTCGAATGGATTCCAGAACATCAACGGTCAAGGCTTGTCCCCGGTGAATCTGGGTCGAGATTCCGAAATCCATAGACGAAATTCTACAGGAGGCTTTGGATGTTATGATTAGCTCTATGTTTTTCCTTGCCCTCCTTTTCGTCCTGCCGGCTGTGCCGCAGGCTAATAGCAGCGCCACCATTCAGCCGGACTTGAGGGTCTTCACGACTATGGCGGCACTAAACGCTGCCGGATTCGACGTGGAATTCGCATCCGACTACCATCCGGTCCGTGAGGCAGTCCGAAAATATGCCGCCGAGATCGATCCAGATCTGCTGGCCCGATTGCGGAGTTTTTACAAGGCCCATAAAGGTCCGGAAACAGATGACGTCCAGCTCGGCAAGTACATTTCCCTGGCGGTAAATATCACCGATGCCCCGGCATTCAAGCCGATTGCGCGCGATGACTTATTGCCGCCGGATGCCCGATCCATAGTCGATTTTGTTCCACTCCTTCGGGAATTCTATGAAAAGGCGCATATTGCACAGCACTGGCTGGAATTGCGGGGAGAATACGAGCGCGCTATGGGGCAGATCGCCCCTCCATTAAGGCAAGCGATTGTCCGCACCGATGCTTACCTTCATCTCCCGCTCGGTGGCACCACTCGATCGATGGCCATATATCTGGAGCTGGCCGCGCCCGCAAATACAGTCAATTTGCGAAACAACCAGGATACTTATTCCGTCGTCATTGGCGCATCGGCCGCGCCGAGAGTAGAAGATATTCGTCACGCGTATCTTCATTTCCTGCTCGATGGTGTGGTGTTCAGGAACATGCCGAAAATTTCCAGTCCCGCGCAGCTTCTGGAACTGATGAACTCGGCTGAAGGAGTCGATCCGGCTTACACATCGGATCTTCGGGTCATTACAACGGAATCATTGATCCGCGCCCTCGAGCTGCGCATGGACCGTGTTCCTGCCGCGCGAGCGAAAGAAGCTCTGGATATGAACTACCGGACAGGTTTGTTGCTGACTCCATACTTTTACGATGCGCTTCAGAACTTTGAAAAGGGAGATCTCAGCATTCGCGAAGCTTTTGCGGACATGGCTAGTGACATTCAGTTCAAGACAGAACAGCAGCGGTTTCGGGCCAAGTTTTATAGCATTCCTCTGCCTCAGAAGACCGTTGTTCGGCCTGAGGTGCCGGCACCCCCTCCACCATCCCCTCCAAATCCTGTTCGAGACTTGCTGAAAACTGCGGAAGCGGCATTCAATTCGGGTGACACACAGACGGCTCGGGCTGCATTCGAGAAGGTGCTTTCCGACTTTGATCATGAAAATGGTCCGGCCGTGTACGGTCTCGCCCTGATCGAAAGCAAAAACGAAAATCGTGATGAAGCCCAACAGTATTTCGAGCGCGCTGTTCGGAGCGAGTCCCTGGAACCTTCCATGAAGGTCTGGTCTTATATTTATTTGGCCCGGATCTTTGATCTCCAGTGCAATCGCGATCGGGCGATTGAGTACTACCAGCAGGCGGTCAAGGTCGGCGACGACACTCGTAATGCTCAGGCCGCAGCGCGGGGAGGTATTCAGGCGGCTTATGGGGATGGGTGTAAGTAATTGCCGGCAACTATTTCAACGTTCTTGCCAGCGCGTCTAGAATCCGCATCGCCGGCATGACCTGCGCGACGCTCGAATTCGGTTCCCTTCTTTCTTGTACCGCGGATATGAATTCCCGGTCTTGGAGCTCGATTCCATCCAGTGAGACGTCCACTTTCGAGACGTCTATCGCTTTGTCGTAGCCATCGACGAGCTCGTCATAACGTGCGATATAGGTGCCGTTATCGCAGATGTATCGGAACCATGTTCCCAGCGGGCCGTTGTTGTTAAACGACAATGCCAATGTGCACAGCGCACCCGACGGAACTTTCAATTGGATGCTCATGTCCATCGCAATCTTGAGTTCAGGATGAATTGGCCCTTGCAAGGCATGGAATTGTGAGGCGGTTTCGCCTGTTTGATATTGGAAGAGATCGACCGTATGGCAGGCATGGTGCCAAAGCAAATGATCGGTCCAGCTTCGTGGTTTTCCTTCAGCATTCATGTTCGTCCGCCGGAAAAAGAATGTTTGGACGACCAGGTGTTGGAGCTTCAGCTCACCGGAACGGATCTTTTTGTGAATCCACTGATGGCTGGGATTGAAGCGGCGCGTATGACCCGCCATGGCCACCAGGCCGGTCTCGTTCTGGACCCTAAAAATCCGCTCCGCATCCGCCAACGAGTCGGCCATGGGAATTTCGATTTCGACGTGCTTACCGGCCCGCATGCTTTGGGTTGCTTGTTCTGCATGCACTTGCGTGGGGGACGTCAAAATTACTGCTTCCAGACCACGACGAGCCAAGGCTTCCTCAAAGCTTGTCGTCCAGTGCGGAATGCCGTATTTTTCGGCGACCAGCTGCGTTGACTCGGCCGTCCTTCCATAAATGCTGACAACTTCGGCGTCTTTGATGCGCTTCAGACCATCCAGGTGTTTTTTAGCAAACGCACCCTGTCCGACCATGCAAATCTTCATTCCGTTTTCTCCTCAGCCGGATATCTTAGAGCGAAATTCGGGAAACGGGGCCGGGAGTTGTTATAAAATGCCCAGTTTCCGGCACGGAATTTTGCGAACCTAAAGGGGAATTGTCGAATGATTGCGAAAAAGGGACCTGAATTTTGGGCGATTGTCATTGCCCTCACCCTGAGTTTATCCGCGTGGGGGGCTGGTCAGCGCAGGAACCAGCAACAAGGTCAATCGCTGGAGCAACTGGAACGGGAGACACAAGGGCAAAATAAGAACCAGCAGTCGGTAGGCCCACAAGCGAAGACCAAAGAAGAGGCCGATGCCTTCAACAATGTGCAAAAGGAGCAGGATCCAGCCAAACGGATCGAGCTGGCGGAAGCATTCATAGCGAAGTTTCCCGATTCGGAACTCGTTTCTTTCGCTCATACGTTCCGCGTGACCTCCTACAGCCAATTGGGGAAACACAAGGAATCGATTGCGGCAGCGGAACAAGCAATCGACACCACGATCAAGTTCGGTGAGAAGCTGGTAGCGAAGGCCGATGCGGATTCGAAGCTGTCGGACAAAGAGAAGGAGGCGATTAAGAAGAAAGATAAGAACGCCATCTTTATCGACAAGAATTCTCCGCAGTACCAGACCTTCATGAGCCAGACCGATCAGCGCATCCTGGCCTACCATCAGAGCATTATTCAGTCGTATCAAGCCCTGAACGACGCACCGAAAATGATCGAATGGGGCGAGAAGACTCTTGGATACAGACCTGACGATATCAATACGCTCGCCATGCTTTCCAACGTGATGGCCGAGAGGCCTCCGGTCAATGAGGAGCAGAAGCAGAAACAGATGAAGCGTGCTGAAGAAATCGTCAACCAGGCGCTGACGGTCTTGCCGACGTACTTATCAAGCCCCGACGGCTCAAAGCTTCAGGCGACGCAGAAGGCCGATCTGGAGGCCCAGCTTCATTACACTCTGGGCCTGGTTTACTTGCACCAGAAACGTCTGGGCTCATCTCAACAGGAATTTCTGAACGCGCTGAAGTCGAAGCCGAACGATCCGATTACCTACTACAGACTTGCCATTGCCTACGTTCAGGACATGAAGAACGATCAGGCCATGGATGCGCTGGGAAAATCCGTTTTCTTGAAGGGCGTTTCTGAAGCAAATGCACGTGAACTCCTGAAGCAGCTGTACGTTCAGAAAAATAAGTCTGAGCAGGGAATGGACGATTACATCAAGACCGCCGGCGGCAAGATCGGCCAGTAGATCATTTACGGCACCGTAGTAGAATAAAGGCAGTGGAATTCCAGGGACGCGTGCGTCCCTGGAATTCCACTAGCCTTTAAATATGAGTTCGACTGACGACCTGCAATTCGAGCTTTGCTATAGCTTCCAGAATCCCCAACTCCTTATCAAGGCGCTAACGCACAGCTCCCACGCGAATGAAAAACTGGTCAGTGAAGGAGATAACGAAAAACTCGAATTCCTTGGGGATTCCTTGCTGGGATTCCTGATCAGCGACCTTCTTTTCCGGGCGCATCCTCGTCTGACAGAAGGACAACTCTCGAAACTCAAAGGGTTTTTCGTCAGCTCGGCCAACCTGGTGAAATACGCCGAACGAATCCATTTGGGCGACTACCTGCAGCTTGGTAAAGGCGAGGAAAAGACCGGAGGGAGGGCAAAACAGGCACTGCTGGTCGATGCTTTGGAAGCGATATTCGGCGCTATCTATCTGGACGGCGGCATCGAAGAGGTGCGGCGCGTCATTCTGAATTTCTTTGAACCGCAGATCGAAGATGTGGGAGATTCAGAGCGCCAGTTGCAGGATTTCAAAACGGCTTTGCAAGAAGAATTACAGGCGCAGCATCGTGGACGCGCCGAGTACATTTTGGCTAGTGAAGATGGACCCGATCACCAGAGACTGTTTACCGTAGAGGTAGCTGTTGCCGGGGAGCCCCTGGCTCAGGGAATCGGTCTAACGAAGAAAGCCGCGGAGCAAGCTGCGGCGCGGCAGGCCCTGGAACGCGTTTCCAAACTCGAGACTTTCAAATGACTGAAGCTACATTCAAAAAATCAACGGCGCGTGAGTATTTTGAATCGCTCGTGATCACCGTCATCCTGGCGCTTTTCGGGACGACGTTCATTGTGCAGGCATTTAAGATCCCCACACCTTCAATGGAAGACAATCTCCTGGTCGGCGATCACCTGCTCGTCAACAAATTTGTTTATGGAACACGAGGCTCGATCCTGGACGCGGTCCTGCCATTCAAAAATATCAGACGCGGGGACGTTATTGTTTTTAAGTACCCCAAGGATCTGACGAAACATTACGTCAAGCGTGCCATCGGACTGCCGGGTGATCGTCTGAAAATCGTCGACAAACAGGTTTTCGTCAACGACGTTCCATTAGATGAGCCCTACAAGATTCATAAGAGCCCGCCGGGATCCTACGCCGATCCGTTCCGGGATTTCTTTCCCCCGAATTCGCATCCCGGCCGTGTTTTTCAAGGTGCCGACGAGGATCCGTACTGGTACGAAGAGTTCGAGAAGAACGGTGAGGTCGTTGTACCCCCGGACCATTACTTCGCCATGGGGGACAACCGCGATAACAGTGCCGACAGCCGGTATTGGGGATTTGTTCCGCGCGAGCTGATCGTCGGAAAAGGACTGATCATCTATTGGTCCTATGAAACGGATTCCGACGAATACCGTCGAACCGACGTTGTGGACCGCGTTCAACAAATCACCGACCTCGTCACGAACTTCTTCACGAAGACGCGATGGTCGCGGACCTTCAGGATCATTCGTTAAGTATGAAGCGGGTTGCGCTGATCGTCGGCAGCCTGGCGTTTTTGGCCGTTGCCGGCGGTGTTGCGTTCTACGGCATCGCGGCCAAAAGTGCGTCCTCGGGCTCCAAAACCATATCCGAGCGTTCGGCCCAGTCGCTCCAGGCGAAGATTGATGCAATCAAAAAAGCCGCGGACTCTCACAATCACAAACGCGGTTCCTCGCGAGTCGAATTATCCGAAGGAGAATTGGAATCCTATGTCGTCTATTCGTTAAAAGGCGACATCCCGGCGCAGCTCGATTCTCTCGACGTGCGGCTCGGGCCGGACACCGTGAGCTCGAACAGTCAAATCACCTTCAACTCCAATGCGACGGGTAATCCAATCTTCGATACGTTGGTTGGTGGCACCCATAGCTTATACGTGAAGGGCAGCTTGGTCGGGCACGAGGGGCGCGGCAAGTTCGACCTGCAGGAAGTTCAGGTCGACGGAATTCCAGTACCAAACGTCCTCATTCAGGCACTGATCAAACGATACGTGAAGCCGAAATATCCTGAAGTGGATCTGGGTGAGCCATTCGATCTTCCGTGGGAAATCCAGTCATTAAAGCTTGAGGACGGCAAAGCAACTGTTGTGTATTAGCCCGACTTGGCCGCATGGAAGATGTAGTTGATGTTCGACCTCTCTTCCGCCTTTAAATCGAAATTAAATCGAGAGAGCCGTTCCTTTAAGTCATCCAGATAAAAATAGCCAAATTTCAGGATGCGGTCTGCCATCCGAATCCATAGCGGCGGTTTGCGCGGCCCGAGTGTTGTCTGGCAGATGAAGTCACCTTGCATTTTCAGAACGCGCGCGATCTCTCCCACGGCTTGATCTTGATCTCGAAACAACTGCAGGGCTCCACAGCATGTGACAGCGTCGAACGCCTCGCCTTTAAACGGAAGGGAGAGGGCACTTCCGCGCATGTAATAGACGTTCCGCAAGCCCTCTTTATTCGTCAGCCGTACCGCACGCTCGAGCATTTGGGCAGACAGGTCAAACCCGACGACGACAGATTCCGGCGCAAGCCGCGCAATACGGCGCGTGAAGGTGCCGGGCCCGCAGGCAAGATCGAGAATCAAGCCATGCTTTCTCTGGATCAGCGAGGCAATCCGATCGACGTCCTTCGGAAACGAATGTTTGCTCGCGATGAAGTATCCGATGGGCCGCCATAGTGCTTCATAGACGGCCACGATTGGAGGACACTGCATCAAATGTTGAATGGGTGGAACCGGCTCAGGGTCTCCGGGATGCAAATCGAGGTAGCCGTTTCTGACTGGGAACGCCGTTCCACACCCTGCGCACATCAACCGGCCCGGGCTGCTGAAGAGATGTCCGGAATGATTCGAAGAATTCCAAACGGGATCGGTCGCTTGGCATACGGCGCACTGGAATACGGAAAAAACGTCCGGAACGTGATCTGGCATTCTCCGCTCGTCAGCTTTTCAAGTGAATTGTCTGGTTGTTGTATCCCTAACGCCCGATCATATCCTGGGCATCGAGAAATCTTAATGGATACCGAGATTTAATTCAAAGCGATGTAAGATTAGCCTCGGATTTTGCGGATTACACGGATTTCAATCTGAGGCCAGATGTCTATGATTTCCGATCGTGCTTGGGAAGCGATTAAGGGTGGTTACGACCTGCAAGTGCACGTCGCGCCGGATGTGATCGAGCGGCGGACAGATGATGTCGATCTTGCGAAGGATTTTTTATCTCATGGCTTGAAAGGCTTCGTCCTTAAATCACACTACATTCCAACTGCGGAGCGGGCGAAGGTCGTCCGTCGCGCTGTCCCTGGGATCGAGGCGTACGGCGCCATTACGCTCAATCACAGTGTCGGCGGTTTCAATCCTGTCGCTCTCGAAATAGCCGGACGCTCCGGTGCGAAAATCGTCTGGATGCCGACCGTCGATGCGGCGAACGAAACTGCAGGACGCTTGGACGGCCCGAATACAAAGCTTCCGTTCTGGGCCAAAATTCAGCGCGAGCTGGCCGCGGAAGGCATTTCTCCGGCGCCCCTGTCTCCAATCACTTCGGATGGCAAAGTGAGTGACGCCACAAAACTGTGCCTGGAGCGGATCGCCAAACACAATATGATCCTGGCTACCGGCCACCTCGGACGTCACGAGATCTTCAAGGTCGTTTCTGAGGCACGCGAGATGGGCGTGAAGAAGATCGTCGTGACGCATGCCGAGTTTCCCTCACAAAGTTTAACGGGCGAGGAACAGAAACAATTGGCGGACATGGGCGCAATTATCGAGCATTGTTTTACAACCACGCATACGAATAAGGCGCATTGGGAAGATCTGTTCGCGAATGTTCGCAAGACAGGCATCGAGCGGACGATGCTCTCAACGGATTTGGGTCAAACAATCAATCCACCCGTCGCCGAAGGCTTTGCCATGTACGCTCAGCGATTTCTCGATGCAGGTTTTTCAGTCGACGAAATCCGCGAAATGGCGGCTACCATTCCACGACGGTTGCTGGAGGGATGAGGCTCTATAAAAATGCGATGGCGCGGCCGCTCAATCCCACTCCAAGCCATAACACAACCGAAACCAAGCCGGCCATAACTCCCCAAATGCGGTTGGGCTCACGTTCTGTCTTAGTGAACTTTCGGTAAATCGTGAAGTGGTAGAGAATGGCGGCGAATAGAAACAGCATTTTGACCTGGAAAGGCTCGCTGGAGTAGCACTTCATCGCTTCGGAAGTGAAGAGCATAAATCCGGACACGAGGATGGCGGCTAAACTCCAGAGAAGCCAGGGCGACAGATCGCGCGATACCTGCCGGATCGGCAGGTTCTTCATGACGAGCCCACAGAGCCTCAGGTTCAGCATGAAGATCGCTCCGAGCAATAGCGTCAGTGCGAGCAGGTGGAATGTCTCAATGACGGGGAAATAAAGACGAGAACTGCGAATCGTTACACCGATCCACGTACTGTCGGACCATTTGAAAAAGGGCAAAAGGTAATGCACTATCCAGCCTCGACTAGAAAAGATTGTACGCCGTTGCTCTTCCAGCGATGATCACAGCACTCCAGGATATGAGCGATAGCCACGCGGCGATTCTTGCCTTGATGGGCAGGATCGGATGCTTGTCCCATTCCTCGATCGTCTTCTTGGTCCGCAATTCAAAGAAAGTCGCGTTGAAAGCTGCAAGAAACAGGAACACCACCTTTGCACGAAAAAACCCACTCAGGTAGCACTTCTCAGCTTCCGACCAGAAGAGAAGAACTCCGCTGACGAACATGATAATGAAGCCAATTGCAGCGTACGGCATGATCTGCTTGTGTATCTGCGAAATAGGCTGATGCTTCATCCCCAAACCGAGGAGGCGCAGGTCGAACCACACCAGCAAGCCAACGGATACCGCGAGGGCAAGAACGTGCGTCGTTTCCACAATCGGAAACGTCCAGAGCGATTCTCGAATGCCCGTACCAATATCGCTGTTTTGCATCCAGTGGATGATGGCGGGAACCTCTGACATGTAAAGACCTCTGAATCCGTAAAATCGCGCGGAAATATACGGTGAAGGCAGATTTTCCAGGCTTCGGCACGATACCACAGGCTTGTGACGGGGTGTCAATGGCTCCTGACGGCGATGAACGCATTGAACAATGTTCAATTGTCAAATGGTCATTTACGCCCTCGGCCCTTCGGGCCACCCCGGAGGGGAGTCTCAAACCTTAAGACTTGCTGAATTCTTTGTCAGGGACACATAACCTCTTGCCCTCTTCCACTGGCCTCACTAGACTCATAACCATGTCGAAACTCATTATCCTGATCGTCATCACGGCTGTATTTGCATCGGCAGCGCCAGTGCCTTCCGTCAACGAGCTCAAATCGCCGGCGCCCCCGGATAGTGGTCAGCCCAACCTCGCTCTCGCTTCCGACGGACGCGTGTTCCTGAGTTGGATCGAGCCGGCCAAGCCGCAAGGCGAGGCTCTGCGCTTCTCCATTCGGGGGCCGCAGGGTTGGTCTGCCCCCAAAACGATTGCGCAGGGAAGGAACTGGTTTGTGAGCGACGCGGATGTCCCATCGCTGGCCGTTTTGACGGACGGAACGCTTGCAGCCACCTGGTTCGTCAAGCCTGCGGGTGTGGGACCGGCATCGGAGGCGTACGACATTGATCTTGCGTTTTCCAAGGATGGTGGTACGACGTGGACGAAGCCGACTATGCCTCATCATGATGGGAAGAAACGGCAGCATGGATTCGTGTCGCTAGCTGCGGCCCCTGACGGCAAACTCGCCGCCATCTGGCTCGACGGGCGCAACATGGCCAGCGAAGAAGAAGGCGATATGGCGTTGATGTACACAACCATCGCCGCGAACGGCACAGTTGGCCGCGAGGTACCCGTGGACAACCGTGTGTGCGAATGCTGCAAAACGTCGATGACGGCTACACCCGATGGACTTGTGGCTGTGTATCGCGATCGCTCGGATAAGGAGATTCGCGACATTGCCGTCGTGCGGTACGCGAACGACCGGTGGACTCAGCCCGAGATTTTGTCGAAGGACGGATGGGAGATCGACGGCTGCCCAATAAACGGTCCGGCTGTTTCGTCTAACGGAAAGAATGTGGCGGTAACCTGGTTTACTGCTCCCGATGACAAGCCGCAAGTCTACGCTGCTTTATCGACAGACTCAGGAAAGACCTTCGGCAAGAAGGTTCGTATTGATGAGGGAAGGACGCTCGGGCGAGTGGACGTCGTTAGCCGTGCCTCCGGCGCCGCTGTCGTGAGCTGGGTTGAACGAACGGCGCAGGGAACGCAGGTTCGAATTCGCGAAATTGCCCCGAACGGTACGGCCGGTGCGCCGACGAATGTTTCTGGAACAACAGGCCTCGGTTCGGGCGCGTTTCCGCGAATGGTCAGGTCCGG